>WNFI01005781.1_pt2 | contig 32560 bp, 44 predicted proteins | sample 5400471 | NCBI WGS metagenome assembly WNFI01 (sample SAMN13153348, study PRJNA577476) | soil metagenome | isolation source: 100 cm saprolite on Douglas fir-dominated hillslope | place: USA:California | collected 2013-09-17 | reverse complement strand
CCCCTTTCTCGCCAGGGCCTTGTTCGCATTACGGATAGTGCCACCGCCGTCTTGATGCACATCGTGATCGAGGATCCGCGTATTGTAGTATTCAAACATCCTCGATGGTATGAAGTCAGTCAGCCCTTGCTTGAGTAGAGCAAACTCAAATGCCCCACATGCGGCATTGGCCGTGCAGCTCCCGTACTGCCCCTGGTCATAGACTGCTGGACATCCAGGTCGCATATCAACGAGCGCTGGCAATTCGAGGAGAGACGGCGCGTGCAGCAGGTCTCTCGCATCCGGCAATTGGGGTTTCCATCCATACTTCGTCACTGTGTTTTCCTTTCTACTACGGCTCAGCGATGACCTGGAGCAGCTGGCTGTCCATGCCAACCGGCCCCGTTGAGAGTGTCACCACCGGATATGCTTTATATAATCCTGGCTTCCCAAGCGGATTGGTACTAAGCAAGTCAGCAGTAGACGGCGTGAAGTCTGCTTTGCCATTGGCTGCATCGGTAATGGTCCATGCGCCAGTACATATATATAACGAATAGCCGTTATTGACATCCTCCAGGTGCATCGCTAGTGCGCCCGTGGTGAGTCCCACGAGCGTGAAGATGCCTGTATCGGTGGTAAAGATATGGTGGCTAGCTCGCCCGTCACCTGCTGTTATTGGACTCCACATATTATTGCCTCGTTTTCCATGTTGCTATATCGTCGCGTGTATCCCACGATACCTTCTCGTCGCGTGTGTTCCAACCTGCATTTTCATCTCTCGTTGTCCAGGTGATCTTGCCGTCGCGCGTCATCCAGGTCGCGTTACTATCACGGGTCACCCAGGTGGCACTCAGATAGAGCAGGATGGCTGCCGATACCAACACCATGCTCGACGTATCACTGACTACAAGCGCATCTACCCACCTGGCACTATCTCCTGCAAGTATGCTCTCTGCCACGCTTTGCACTTCTGCTGGTAGGTAGCTATCAGATATGAACATGCTCTCAACTGCTGTGAGACTGTCTACCGGCCAGCGCTGTATCGTCCCGATATCACCGGCAGTAAGTACATCCAGTGGTACGTAGCCATCCAACGTGAGAAGACTATCACTCGTACTCAGGCTTTCCACTGAACTGCTACTTTGCCCTGTTAGCTGGCTGTCACTTGCACTATTGGCCTCGGTCATGATGGCGACATCCACCCTAAGCAGACTATCGGATGTGGACAGGCTATCAACGAGCAGTCCCGTTCCACCACCGCCGAGACTATCTGAAGCTGCATTCGCTTCCATGAAGAGACTGCTCTCTAATGTAAGCGATCCGTCACTCGCTGTGAGTGCATCAAGTGGGATATCGCTATCTGTGACGAGTAGGAAATCCGAGGCTACAAGGGCCTCGGTAAAGCTATAGGTGGTGGTTGTTACTCCGCCTGCTGGCCCTGATACCATCGTGGAGGCGCTATCATCGGCTACGAGTGCGTCTACCTTTGCAAAGATATCCGTGGCTAGATCAACTTCTACACCAGAGATGCCATCAAGCAGTAGAGAGGCATCGACGCCTAGGAGTATATCAGACGCAGTGAGGCCGTCCACAGGCCATCTAAATGAGCCGCCGACATCACTGATTACGAGCGCATCAAGGGAAAGCTCTGTATCCGTCTCAAGCAGTATATCGCTTGCGCTATTGGCCTCTGTAGAGAGACTGCCGTCAGATGCCAGTAGGATTTCACTTGCGGAGAGCGCATCAAGCGGAAGTGCGGTATCAGTTTCAAGCAGTGCATCACTGGTGGAGAGGCTATCAGTGAGCAAGCCCGTTCCACCGCCGCCTAAGCTATCACTTGCACTATTTGCCTCGATGTACAGGCTGCCGTCCGATGCAAGCAGGAAATCCGAGGCTGATAGGGCCTCGGTGAAGCTGTACGTCGTCGTGGTTGTGCCGCCGCCGGCCGGCCCTGATACCATCGTGGAGGCGCTGTCATCGGCACTCAGCACATCAGCAGGATGATAGATATCTACCCCAAGATCGACCTCTACGCCGGTAAGTGCATCGACGGGCCAACTCTGTAGATTACCGACATCAGCAGCCGAGAGCGCATCGACGGGCCACCGGAAGAGCGCCGATGGGATATCGATGGTTCCGCTTGCATCCTTGACGACAAAACTATCGAAGAAGACCGTCTGTGTCGTCAAATTTGGCGAACTGAAAATACCTACTCGTCCTGATGTATAGGCTGTATGCGTCGTGGTAATTGTCCAGGCGCTTGGTTCGGTCGTGCCATCAGCCCAGGCTTTCGCAAACAGGTTAGGGCCGACTGCACGGAAGCGTATCCATTGTGGGACGCTAGAAGACCAGCTAAAGGTCGCGCTGGCGATGATCGTGCCACCAGCTACATCTTTCACGATGGAGAGTTGTGCGCCTGCTGTGTTTCTAAGAATGCATAGATAGCCGGTTATCCCGCCGGTGTCACGCAGCATGACACCATTCCAGTTGCTTGCTATAACCGCTGTGGTCAGGCGTACCAAGACCTCAACGTCGCCATAGATAGTGGAAGATAAAGCCAGTTGATTATCAAGAGCAGAGGTGGTCACTTCTCCACGGTCGCCATTGATCGAGAAGGTCGGCGTATCAGTAGCATGTAAATTTGTCCACGTGTTACTATCGGAGGATGTGCCCCAGCCAGCCGCATTGGAGACAGTTGTATTGCCCGCCGTATTCGCTCTCGCAAAGGTGTCCTGGACGTAGACCTGCTGGTCCAGTACATCGGTGAAGCTATACGTGGTGGTCACCACTGGCACATAGCCAGGTGTCACCGTCTGCGCCTCTGAAGCTGTACCAGCGGTAGCGCCGCTTGCAGCCTCTACGACCGAGACCGTTTTTGTGGCGGTGCCGCCTGCTGTCGTGATGTCCATCCAAAGCCACATGGCGAGCTTATCACCAGTTACAAAGCTCATCACTGGGAGAGACGTTGCCGCAAACCCTAGTGACTGCGCGGAAGTCGTGAGGGTGACAGCCGAACCTACGATATCCGACCCGATTTGCGTATACGCTCCCGCACTCGACCGCTTGAAAATTTGAAGTGTGCAGGTGATGACGCCGCCAGCAGTAGACGAGAGGACGTGAAATGTTGGCGTCCAGTTGCCCGTCGAGAGCTGCTGGTTCTCTAATGTAGTGGCATCCAGTAACCAGCCAAAGAACGTGGCGTCGGATGGCGCTGGAATACTTGTTACGGTGGCAGGCGAGGCAGTAGTACCTAGAGCCTGAAGCTGAAGATACGATGTAGATGTACCACCAGCCGTGCCTACTTTGGTTGAGGCACTGCCAGATGTACCGCCAGTTGCTGCGAAGAGCTTCCCGGCAGCCGTAAGTGTGGTAGCAGCGACATCCGCGCCATTAACCGTTAACGTTGTCAAACTACATCACTCCGAGCACATTGGTAACATCAACCCGTATATCACTGGCAACGCCCTGCGCTGTACCCGTAACATAGGCTTGCAGACGACCGATATCAGCGCTAAACGCCAGTACCGCCGTCTGATCAGCACCAGTTATGCCACAAGCCGTTAAGTTGACCGCCGTCATCTGGTTGTTATAGGTCGTATAGCGCTCCAGGAGCCACGTGATTATTGTGCGCATCTGGTTGGCGTCGTTTTGCAGCGTGACCTGCATGTTCGCTGCATTGATGGGAATTGCAGACATGTCTGGTCCCTTTTCTAGTATTAGTATCTACGCTATATCTTGATCGTAATCGTGACGGTCACGTTGTTGGTGGTGTTGACCTGCATCGGTGTATTGATCTCATGGCAGACGTAGTTATTGGTTGTCGCTGCCGTTGAGACATTGCAGAGCCAAGCATCGGTATATAAGCCGTCCGACGTAGTACCGCCATTGGTGGCATCGGCAAAGGTGAAGGTCACGACGACCAGGCGGTTGCCTGCCCCCGTCGTTGGCGTGTAGGTAAATGCACCGCCTGCCAAGTTGCCCGAGTATTTCTCTACGACGGTGCCAGTCTGATTGACCTTCAGGTTGGTGTTCGTTGGGTTCTCCCCAACGTTTGGCAGTGGCACGACGTTTTGTCCGATGGCATAGGCTGCGTTACTGGTATAGGAGACTGTGGTAAGCGAGGTGGCACCTTTCACCGCCGCTCCGTTCATGCTCACGTTCTGTGTCTGGCCCGTACCGTAACCGACCTGGATAGTCGTGACGCCCGTTGCTGGTGTGATATTGTTCAGTGGGATGGCCGCCGGAATAGCAGCCACTGCCAATGAGACGACGGCTGTCTGCCCATTGGTCAAGGCCGTTGTAAGCGTGCTACTCCCTGAGTTATTGTTGATGTAGATGTTATTGAAGACGGCAGCAGGCACGGCATTGGCAATAGCGCATTTGAAGATTTCAATAGCGCCGTCATCGGTGACAACGTTCTTATTCCACTCACGTTTGACCGTCTTGCCCGTCTTCGGGTTCCACTGTCGCCATTCCCAAATGCCGGTGACCTTGCCCTGTGTGTCGATCATCTCACAGAAGTCCTGGAAGTTACGCGGCTTCACGCTCGACTTCCAGTATTCAGGCAGTGCTACTAATAATTGTTCCGCCATGGTTAGGTCTCCTTTTCTTCTTCTTTCTCCAGCGGCCCGCTCAAGCGGATCGGAACGGTAATTTCTGAGCGAGTCCGTTCATCGATAATGGTAATCGCGTCCTCGTTGATCTCCAGGCGTAGGTTGCGCCGCTTCCGAAGTGTATATTGAATCGTCAGAAGCGTACGCTCTAAGCGCGCAATTTTCTTTTCACACGTCGCTATTTGCTTCTCCTGTATGTCATTTTGCTCCTTCAAGGTATTCACCAGGACCGTTTGTAGTTTCTGCGCCGCTTGCGACATGGTAGAGCGCAAGACGATGTAGCCGCCGATAATGCCCATGACGATCAAAATGAGATTGCCAATCACGAGCAAGGCAGATAGATTAATATTCTCCATCTCTGCCTACACGCCTCTCAAGTGCCTCAACACGTACTTGCAGATCAGCCATGGTGATCTGATACAGCGCGATAAAACGCCGTAGTTGCACAATGGCAATCGGGCCGCCAACGGCCAGGATCAGGAACGTCAGCGTAATGAAAATGCGCAGAATGAGAACAATGTCCATAGCTTCTTTCCTTATGCGATAGCGAGCCACCAGCAGTTGCAGCTAACCGATCCCGAGACTTTCATGGTCGTTGTACCGAGCGTGGCAGAGTCAATGGAAACCACGGTGGTAGAACCCACGCCTGATACGGTGGCAAAGACTGCTGATGGGACCACGCCCAGGTTGTGCGTGACTGTCGTGCCTGCTGCAACCACTGCTGCAAAGCCAAAGGCGATGCGGGCGATTTTGCCATGTGCGAATGTCACTGACACCACGATGGCGTTCCCATTCCCGTCAGAGGTGATGTTGCTATCACCGGCATAGTGCAGCCAGGTTTCCAGATTATTCAGGAATGTTGCATTGATGCCGGGGGCGGCGCCATTGGTGAATGGGCCGGTCACAGGGTATAAGGTCATAGTTGATAGTCTCCTTGTATAGATTAGGCTGTCAAACTCAAATCAAGTTGAAATTGAATGCTTTCTGTACTCACCTTGGAATGGCTATAGAGGCCATGGGCAAGTAATACGCCGCTATTTGGAGCCGGTGATGCATTGACGCCGCCGAAGAACCCGACCTCCTGAATATTGATGCCGTTGGCATCATTTGGTGAGAGATAGAGATTGATCAAAATCTCGCCAGGGTTCGTGCCGTTCACCCAGCTTGAGACGGCCTTGCGAAACACTTCTTGCCCAAGCGTATGATCGGTTGATGCTGGTAGCGTGCTACTGGTACCGAGCGCCACGAACGAGATCAGCGGAGTATCCGCGTTGCTTGTCCCGTTCCGTAGCAGGTTCAGTCCATCCTGCGTGATCGTGATTGCCGCCATAGTTGAATGCCTCCTTCTTTCTTAGCAGGGGAAGAGCGTTGTACTCGGGAACAATCCTGTTGATGGGAGTGGGCAAGCATTGACGTTTACCGTATTCAGGGTTGCCGTCACTCCAATCTGGGCCACGAAATTGCTGAGCAGGGGCACTGATTGACTTACGCCTACATTAATAGTATTTGCCGGCTGGCTATAGCTCAGGAGCGTCGAGAAGAAATTCACCCAACTGGTATCATAGGGCCCGAGCACGGCCTTGATCGTATACCACAGGTTGAATTGGTCGAGCTGATCAGAAATAGATACTTCCTCAATGAGCATCTGCACATTCGCGAGGCCATGGGCAGGTAAATTAACCATGACCAATTGGCCCGGCGCGAAGCCTGCTGAGAGCGTATGGCACTGGAGGATCGTGCCTTGCTTGCCATAGCGCGTGAGTAGTTGCGACACCTTCACCAGGCCAGATGCGACGCTGTTGAGCGTTCGGTCGGTTTCTACCTCTTCGATAATGCCCGACGTATTATCAATCGAGGACTGGTACGCGATTTGTGCCCCATTGAAGTCGATAATCGCGGTTGGATACTGGCCGATATAGATGCACTCCAACACATCTGTACCCGTAAGTACGAGTTCGCCTGGATCTTGTGTAACCACCGGGTCTCCTTGCGCCCAGTAGAATTGGAAGCCCGTTGATCCTTTGAGTGCGACTGTTTGCACCGTTCCATTCACCGTGATGTTTGGTTTGCTACTCAGTTCATAGCCCATTGGAAAGGATCGTTTGTGGCCGTCGCCGTTTTGCACCTCATCTTGCGCCACTGTTTGCGCGGTGGCACCAACGACGATTTGCGTATTGCGATAGAGCGGGTTGGCGCGTTTGACGATGGGCGGATTGTACACCTGATCTATCTGCGTCCCATCAATAACCGTCGTATTGATAATGGCCGTATAGGGCACAAAGAAGAAATTCAGGAAGCCGTCAATCATCCAATAGTACGGAACGCCCGCCTCTGATGCGGTGGTCACCAGGGCATCGAGCGCTTGTGCAACCGTGCAATAGGCAAATGTCGCCTGTGGCACAGGCCCAACGTTGCCCGAGGGATAGAGCGTGGTCGACGGATAGAGCGCCACCGCAGGCTCCAGGCCATCGAAAATTTGTCCGATGGCGATTCCTTCCTGGGAGAGGATGGTATTGTAGATGTCTTGCGCGATGAAGCCGCATGTCTTATTCACGTATGCCTGCGCGATCACGCGCTTATCTGCGATGAAGTGCTGGTCTGTGGCCGTGATGGTATGGACAAGAACGTTTTGAAAGCCCGGCTTCGTCTCCTCTGGGCTGGTGATGAAGCCGTTGAATACGAGTTGCGCGTTGGCATCATAGATCGCGAATGCTTGGTATTGCTGAAAGTGCGTGTTCGTATCGGTTATGAGTTTGACCGAGGCCGTTGAGCGACGTCCAATGGCGTTATCGACCTGGAGCGTCCCTGCTATTGACTCTACGGGGACGCTATCAACATACACGGTAAATGCTCCAACAGGCGGAGGCGCAGGCGGAGGACTACCACCAGCGCCAGTGCCAGCACCGCCGCCGCCGGTTCCTGTTCCGCCGCCGCCGCCGCCACCGCTGCCACCTGTGCTGGTTGCTATAAAGCCGGGCGATGTCATCTGGCTATCGGTGACCACATTGCCACCCGTAAGCGCCATGTATGTCGTCACAGTAGCTGTCGAGGAGCCGGTGCTATTGGTGGTGATATTGAACCATTCGTCAATATAGAGTTTCTGGCCCGTCACCAACGCCTGGGCAGGGAGGCTTGTTGCCGCAAAGGTATAATCGGCCTGCGTCGTGGTGATCGTTTGGCCGAGAAGAGCCAGAGGAGAGCCTATAAGCGTGTAGGTTCCCGCCTGCCACACAAAGATACTCAGGTAGATATCAGCAATGATGGAGCCATTCGACACTTTATAGCGTCTCGTTGGCGTCCAGTTGCCCGCCTGGAGCGTTTGGCCTTCCAGACTCGTATCATCGAGTAGCCAGCCATTTCCTGAAGGTGAACCGATACTTGATGCCGACGGCCAGGACGTGTTGCCCGTATTCAATTCACCATAGCCGGTTGCTGTGCCAATCTTTTCGCCATGTGCTTTAAGTGACCCGCCGGTAGTGGCATTGGCAAGCATCGTGTTCGCCAGGGCGATAGACGCCGACTGACCATTGGTCATGTACAGCGTGAGTGGAGTCGCTGTGATACTAGCAGGAGTGACCACAAGCGTCACCGTGACACTAAAGGTCATAGTCCCACTGGTAAAGGTGATTGACGCATTATAGGTGGCTGCCACAAGGCCGGTGATATTCACGCTCACGGTGATAGGCGATGTGGAGGACGCAGCTACCGTTCCGCTTGTCGGCGAGATGGAAAGCCAGCCGGTGGTTTGCCCGGTTCCGTAGGTAATGGCGTTTGTCCAGGCTGCGCCTGAGCCAGTCGTATTGCTGAGGGTGACTGTTCTATTTGAGGGATTGCTCCCGGAGGCAATCGCAGAGAATGGTAACGTTGAGGGCGAGGCGGTAAATGTGCCTGTCCCGCCGCCGCCGCCGCTGGAGCCTGTACCCAGGAGTGGCGTCAGGTCGCCGTCGGTGGTATGGTTGGCATTGTTGAGCAGACCGACATTGTAGAGCTTGCACAAGCCACGCAAGAGGCCGAAGTGATTAATGGGCGTGGTCATATTGGGCAGCGACTTCGCAAACTCGCTCACCACAATGCAGGGGCAGTTCCCGCCGCCAGGATTGGCATCACCAATGCCCTGATTATCAGTGCTAGAGCCCTCATCCCACAAAATGATAATGATACCGTTGTTGGCATACCAGGTTGTAGCCTGGATGGCCGGAATAAACGTGTTCAAGAAATTGTCCGCTGCTGTATCCTCGGCGGTCGTATCGTCGTGCCCCTGATCTAACTTGTCCGGTGTGAACCAGATGAATGATGGCGGATTGGCTGCGTTGAGGTCTGCCACCATACCGCTCTGGGTCCAATTGACCATGTTATTCGCTTGCGCCGTGTTGGCGGTGATCGTCTTGAAATAGACGAATGGATTGTGATGCTGCGTGTAGCCTGTCTGCGCCGTGCCAGTGTCGCCACCGAGATAGCCCGTGACATAGGATGGCGAGGAGGCTTCAAAATACGCACGCCAGCCGATATTGGCAGCCGCCAACTCATCGGTAAACATGTTGCCACTATACGGCCCGCCGACACCCGATGGCGTCCCATCTGAGGTGACGCCATGGGTCGAGCCTGAGATGATCGAGAGATAGCCCGGAAGCGATGGATGCCCGGTACTATAGTAAAAGGGACAATAGGAATAGGTACTTGCCAGTGCATTCGTGTGAGGCCAGTTCGCCGCCCGACCAGTTGAGCCAATGACGCCTGACGTTGGCCTATTCTCCATCATGACAACCATGACGTGTGGTGCCGCGATGGTTCCACCCCCACCACCACCGCCGCCGGTTCCACCACCGCCGCCGCCTGAAGGCCACTGTGGGTGAGCCGCGATGAAGTCAGCCCAGGCCGCGTACTCCTGTAAGCTAAAGTTCTGGTTCGTAAAGCCCGGTGCGATATCATTGATGTTGAAGTAGACGAGCGCCTGGACGCTCCCGGAGTTCATGGCCTCAGTCAAGATCTGGGTGATATTGGTCGCAATCGTCGCATCAGGAAGGCCGCCATTGGTGCCCGCCGCGTTGATGCGTACCCAGGATGTCTCCGTCACCCAGATGCCACGCGGGTGCGTGAAGTTATAGGGCGCTGCCGCGTCGGTAAACGCCGCCACGCGCTGTTTAAATGTCGCTTTTGTTGAGCTTCCCGTGTCAGGCGAGGTGCCAGGGTAGTAATGAATATTCGCGTAGTCACACAGTTGCCCACATCCTGACTGATAAAAGAACTGTGCCCACGTGACGATAACGTTCGGGTCATTGTTCAGTTCAGCCGGTGCGCCACAGAGCGTGCCTGGGGAGTGTGCCGCAATAGATGCTTTGATATAGTTGATCATCGGCTTCATCTGGTCGGTGAATATCTGGCTGAAGAGTTGCCCGCTATTGAAGCCCTCGTTGTTAACTTCAATCGAGTAGAACGTCCCAGGTGCATAGCGTGAGAGGAGCAGATCACAGAAATGGCCGGCGGCAGCAGGATCAGGAATTGATTTGGTTGGGTTCCCATAGAGCGGGATCGTATGCCAGGATGGCGCATCCTGTATGGGGAAGAGGATCAGGTAATTATTGGCTTGCGCAACTGCTACCAAATCGTCAACATCTGACCAATCAATGACGCCAGGACTTGTTTCCATGCTCGACCAGTGGCATTGATAGCGGAAGAGGTGCGTATTGGATTTGTTCATAACCGCGATCATGCCCTGCTGGGCCGATGCCTTGCCACCGATCCAGCCACCGCCATATGGATTGAACGTTGCCGTCATGGCGCTACCTCTTTTGTGCTATACTGTTCCCTGTTAGGCGCATATGATGCGCGAGGGAAGCGCACTGGGCGACTCAGTAGGTAGCAGGTTCGAGTCCTGTCATATGCGAAAAGGGATTGACAGCGTACCCTGGCCTTACCGAGACGGTGGATGCATACGCCGAACGCTGTCAAATTCATACTGCTTTCTCCTCCCTACCTATAACCCATGGGTTCCGACGCCGTATCGGATGTTATCAACGATATGCGGCATGAGTCTCTTAGCCACGGGCGCGCCGTCAAGATAGACATTCACGTTGATTGGCTGTGTGGATCCGCCACCACCGCCAGCACTGACCTGATTGGCAGGGATCACGTTTGTTCCTGGTGGCATGTTGGTCAATAGTTCGCCCTCGTGGACAAAAGCCAGACCGCCCGCAAAGTTCGTGACCCCTTGCGCATGATGAGGCAGTTCAAGGATGCCGCCAGGCGTGATGGTTCGCATGAGTCCAGCAATGCTCTGGTCGGAGCCGGGAACCACGAACGGAGGCTTGATTGATTCTGTGATTTGAGCCAGGATACCCGCTATAGCCAGAAGCGGGCCTACTGCACCCAGTGCGGAAAGCCCGATGCCCTTGATGCCAGTTGACGCTATATCTGCCTCAACGTTAACTGCCCCAAGACTCGCCTCTTCTTCTGTTGAAGCTATTGCTACTTCACTCGCCGATGTCTCTGCTGCCGTGCCTACATCGCCAATAGACTTGCTCGCGCCAGGTGAGAACCTGCCTGTGAGCCACCCGAGAAAGTCTTGAGCGGTGTTTTTCCACGTACCGAAATTGTCGATGACAGTAGTAATGCCCCTGTTCACATCACTGAGCCAACTAGCAAGTTTGAATGCAGCAACGATGGTCGCAACCCCCGCGATAGCTACACCGAGCGCAGTAACGCCCGGCCCGCCACGCTCGACCCAATTCACGAAATCGCCGATGATGGGAACTATAGTGGTTAAGATGGCTGTGAGTGTATTCCATGTATCGGAGAGCAGACCGCTCTTGATAAACACGTCATAGAGATTCTGGCCTAGCGGAATAATGTACTTGTTCAGCAAATCAGACATGGCTGGCAAGAACGTTCCCGTCATAAACTGCGCTATGGTCTTAAAGGTATTCTGAATGTCCTGCAAGCCGCCGCGTTTGAGCAGCCAATCACTAAACCGGTTGGTAAGCGGTATCACGTACTTGTTCAAGAGATCAAAGAGAATAGGGATTACAGCCGTACCAATCTTGATCTTGATATCCTCGAACTGGTTTTTGAGGATAGCCATCTGCCCGCCAAACGTCTTGCCAGCCGCCGTCGCACTACCCCCAAATTCCGTTGACAGTTCATGCAGGATGATCTTTTGCGCCCCGATGATGTCGTTGTGTGCCATCATCGTCTTAATCTGCTCTTTTTCTGAGGTTGAGAAGGTCACACCTATTCGTTGTAGTGCCGACATTCCCGTCAGTGGGTCGCCAAGGGCCTTGCCAACCTGAATGGCGCTACTCTTCAAGTCTTGCCCCATTGCCTGAGATACGTCTAGAATGGCTTGTGTGGCTTGTGGAAATACATCCCTGCCGATGTTAGTAAAGGTAAGGAGTAGGTTCTCACCGCCCTGCACAGTATCTGCGCTAAACATCGTGGTCTTGCTGAAGGCATCAGCCAGGTCTAGCACCTTCTCCTTCGTTACCTGGAATGTGGCCGCCAGGCTAGAACTTCCACCAACGAGTACCGTGCTCGTTTTGCTAAGCTCTTGTTGTAAAAGTGCGACACGCTCCTTCGCATGCGTCAATGCATCAGTAGCAGCTTGCGTATGTTTGGTGGTAGCATTCCAGTGATCGGTTGCTAGACGCAGAGAATAGGTCGCTGCATCTAGTTGCTTTTGCAGCGCATCATGCGCTTTGGTAGAGAGACCAACCGTCTTTAGATGACCTGCTACCGCATCTGTAGCGCCGTGAAAAGCTGAAGCGGTTGACTTGAGCACCTGATCCGTTTGCGCCATCATCTGCTGGTGATCGATGGCAACCTTGATGGAGTCGGTAAACTGCTCCTTGAGGAAGTTGACACCCTCACCGGCCATCTCGAATGCCTTGAAGACGCCGAACATTTCAAGTGAATGCTTAGCGAACTCTTTGAAGCCGCCGCCGGTCTCTTTGACCTTCTCATCGACTCCACGAAGTTCGCCCTTCGCTTCCTCCGCACCCGCCACGCTCACTTTTGCGACGAGGTTTGCTGCCGTGATTGCCACGTTTCTCTATCTCTTCCTGTTCTGTAGCTCAAGAATCTCTCGTGCTTCATTCTCTGCGGTTATGCCGTCGAATGCTCTATCCGTCCACCACCGGCTGTGTTCTATCAGTTCCCAGGGCGGCACGCCTAAATATTTGGCCGCCTGGATAATGGCGTACCAGTCAGGGCAGTAGCCCATCTTGCCCTTCATAGCCAGGTAGCGCCTCAACTGTGTCCGTTCAGTTGAGGCGCTATCGCTTCCGGGCGTATATCCCTGGCAATTGCCATGGAGACTTGCACCTTGAAGAGATTGCCAAACTCACTGATCCGCTCTATGGGAAACATCACCGTAAAATCATCGTCCTCGTAGATGTCCCAACTCTTGATCAGATCAATCAAGAGGTGATTATCATCGATACTTCCAGCATTCAATTCGGCAATATAGGCATCCGTGACTTTGTTGGGATAATAGATAATCGTCACCGGCCCGACATTGGCTATCTGGACGGTGACCGTTGCGGTATTGGCCGCAATCTGGTGAAACGTTACTGGCATGTATACTCCTTATTATCGATACGTGCCTTGAAACATTCATAAGGAATACTCTTTAACTCCTTATGAACGCTCGTGATAATAACTCCTTTTATAAAGCCGTCAGTAGATTGGTGATTAAGAACTTCTGCGCAGCGCCCCACGTCGCATCTTCCACAATTGTGAACTCCCACTCTTCAGCAAAGACGCCATCTTTATCGCTGAACGGGTTCGGCTTGCTCACTTTCACCGCGAGCTGGTGCTCAAAGGTGGCGTATACCTGCGTCTGCGTGACGACAAGCGTCGGTGTGCCACCCGTTAGACTGACATTCGTTGCAGTCATGGCCGTGGTATCGGTGGCAAGTAAGCTCGTGTAGGTAAAGACATAGGGGCCGCCAGCAGGACCGGAAACCGTACAATTGGCTCCCACGGTTGAGAGGAGTTGGTACGCTGTTTGGACGGTCGCGGCGGTAAGACCGACAGCATAGGCGATATTGGCGGTGGTCTGCCCCTTGTAGCTGAGCGTAAAGTTGCCTGATGTAGCACCACCACCGATAGTCACTGTCTGGTTATTATCGATCACCAGGCCCTGCCCTTTAATGTCGAGGAACTGTGTTGTGCCCGCTTGCAGGTTGGTGAGCGGCGTCATGCCGGTAGCGTCTGCCTCCAGGAGCAGCTTAATAATACAGCCTGGGTTAAGATCGACGTGTGCCTGCCAGCCAAGATTGGCGCGGTTGAGCGGGAAGAACATACCGTAGAGGCCGGTAAAGGCAAAATCAACATTCAAGACCTTTAGGAGCTGCGTCGTGCCAAGTGCGCCAAACGTGGGATCAAGGTAGAAATTGAAGTGCTTGCCTGCCGATGGCTGGAGTGCCACCGCCGTCGGCGTAGCGGTCATGGTGATGGCTCGTTGCAACGCCTGGGCTAGTATCTTACCGGATACGGTAAAGCCTGCTTTCCGATCACCCTTGTAGCTGAACTCAGAGATCAGGCCATAGTTGACTTTGTGGTTATAGATGGCGTTCCCAAAGGCGTTATTCTCACCTTGTTCAATGGTATAGGTTTGCGGCTGTACTGATCCGGTTAAGGGCGGGCTGAATGTCCAGAGCTTGGCGGTGAGTGATGCGCCAGATGCGACGATGGAGGTGGGAGCACCACAGACACTGGCAAGCGCGTAGACGATGCCATTATAGTCAAGTTCGCCCGTCAGCGTACCATCGACCCACTCGCTATTCTCAATGACGATGGATGGATATTTACGGCCCGTCGCCGAGAATTGGGCGACATCGGCCATCGGGCCAAAGGTGACGGCAAAGCATTGTATGAGCTTGTTGGCCGCTACGTTCACGCCCGGCGTTGTCTCAACGCCGAATTGGAGCGTCTGGTTAATTGTTGAGCGTTCAGGCGTCCACGGCATAGCTTTATACTCCTTGTAATTCTAGGTGATAGAGCCCTCCGAGGTGACTCCACGGCTGCTCGTTGATTAACTCGCTATACGCGACGCTCTGTTCTCGATAGCAGGCTAGCACGCCACCCGATGGTAAGCCTACACTCCGCACAGACTTGAACAGCGCATCAATACGGTCGGCAATCGTGACCAGTGCCCCGTAGTTCCCACCTGGCCCACTTGGGCCAAGGACTTTGATTTGCAGCAAGATATGCACAAACAGCCTGACGGCATTGACCGTTAGCATATCGGTCGCCGACTGCTGGTTCACCATGATGAATGGTGGCAGCGTCGATTCCGGGGCATACCCCTGGAAGATGCCACCTGTAGCCGCTGCCATAAGTACAGAGTCAGCCTGCATGGTGGTAGCGACCCACGTAAACGCCTGTGCGGTCTCACTCAATGCGGTAGCCTGCTTTCAACGTGTGCGAGCTTCGCTTCAAACTCAGGTCGTACCTCCTCGATGGCTGGCTCTACAAACGGGCGGGCAGGTATAAATCGTGTGCCATAATTCTGGTATACCCAGTAATCAACGGCGCTCGTAATATTCTTGCTTAACTCGTCGTCACCATCTTCTTTGTGCATACCGCCAACCATAGCGCCTGTCTCGATTTGCCCGTTGATGTGGATGAACTCTTGAATGGCCCACACCAGCGCGTCAGCTGTCTCATCTACAATCCCGGCAAGGGCAGGCCGGAGCGCCTCTGCGATCTCTGCGAAATGATTGAATCCCTCATCGGCCATAGTCTTACCTCACGGTTCCGGTTGGCTGCCACTCTTCCAGGTAGAGGATAATATCGGTGTTTGCTTCGTCGTAATTAGCGATGTCCGCTATACGGTATCTATGGTTGCCGTACAGCACGCTCATGTTCGAGCGAATGTTGACACCTTTACGCCAGCGTATATATGCCCTGGTACTCACTGCCGAATAGAGTTGCTGCGCCATCACTCGCTGCATAGGCGACCACGTTTTGAAGGTGGCAGGCACATTGCTCAATCCTGGTACATCAGTCCAGTTCCCACCATCTGGAAAGCCTTGACCTGTCAAGGCTCCGGTCAGTTGCTGGATATGGATATAGACCTTGCGCCCTGATGCCTGACTTGAGACAACCTTTCTACTTGCGATACCAGCCATGATTACGCTCTTTCAGGCCAGTGCCAGGTACGCGCCTCTTTGTTCTCGTCGTAGTGAACCGATGTAGCCCAGACGACGCCTGACCCGTAAGAAGCGGTTTGTGGGTCGCGCGAGTCAACATCGTTGTTGCAATCAGTGAAGACTAGCAGGTTCACCGTGCCGCTTTCACGCAGCGACTCAAACACCCTGACTATAATTGCAGGTCTGTGCTGGCCTTTTGAGTATCCATCAGGCAGCACATAATGCACGATTCTTCCCTCAATAAGTCCATCCATTTACAGTACCCACGTCTTTCTACCCAGGAAGATATTCCTGAGTTCATCTGACTTATCCTCACCCACGCGGTTCTCGTACTTCCAGGCGATATATTGCAGCAGCATTAACTTCAACTCAGGCGGCAAGGTCGAGTAGCCACAGGTGTACGTCAATCGATACTGATAGGCCGGAGGCGGATATTGCAGGTACACCAACCCCGGCGTAGGAAGCGTATCAACGATATAATTGGCAATACCGCTCACCGATTGCGGCCATGTCGTCCAGGCCAGAAATGCCGTGATCCTGTACTCAAACAGCGAGACAGCGACCAGCGGCGGCTGCGGTAACGTCAGAATGAATGGAGCAGGACTGTACGGATTGGCTCCTAAGCTCTCGTTGTACTGGTAGAAATCCTGGTCGTAGAGCAGCTTATCCGCGCTCAAGCTATTGCCGCTCAACTGAGGCATGGTCCACATGGCTTGAATGGTTTGTGGCGCGAACGCTTTACCGGTCATGCGCTCCGCATCTGCGCGACACTGAGAGATGAGCGCCGAGAGCACAAGGTCATCATCCGTAAAGTCTACACGCAGGTAGGAGCCTGTCGTTGTAGAGCGCAACTCCAACAATGACAGAGGCTCTACTGCCACTGGTATGCTGACTTGCCAATCAAGCTTTAATGAGTCGGTCATGCCTCACCTCTGTCGTTAGGCAGCCGGTAAGACCATCGGCGCGAACAGGTGAGCTAGCAGCGCATATGCCGCGCCGGTTGTGCCTGTTTCCGCGCTCACGACCTGCACGTAGCGTCTGCGTCCGATATAGTCGATGCGCTGCACAACCGTAGTCGCTGCATTGATCGGTAGGAACGTAGACGCTGTGCCATACACGCCAACTTCAGGGTTGGGCATCAAGTCAGCCGCGACAACAGCCGTCCAGGTTGCGTTGTCGTCTGACTCATTGATCGTGAAAGCGTGCGTGCCGTCAGTCCAGGCCCCAGGACACAACTCAAGCGTCAAGCCTGCATAGCCGCCGTTGCGATAGCGATCAACGGCGACGGTTTGCGCCGTCTTGTAGACAGCAGCTACAAGCAGTTGGATGGTCCAGAAGTACCTGGACGGGTTTTTTCCGGTTGGTCCAATAAAAGACATTGTGTATCCTCCACTTAACTGTTCTTAGCTGGTTAGCCGGTCATGCTCTGGCGGCAAGCCGTAAGCTTCCAACTCTTCATGCCCGACATGCACGCGCTGGCCGCATACGCTACATTCGTAAGCGTTGTGGGTAACACCCTCGACATCGGGAAGCCGTACGAGCTTCCCTTTGCAGTTCGAGGTCGTAACCAGTTCTACTCCTACTGGCGCGGGCGCTTTCTGTACATCTTTTTCTGTTGCCATGTTCTGTCGTTCCTTCCTTTCGGCCTTAGATCATCTTCAGGACAGAGATCGCTTCAGGCAATACCACTTTTCCGCCGACTCGCTGCCGCGCAAGGAATGCAACCTGATTCTGTATGGCGAATAGTTCCTTGAGCGTCTGGAACGTAAGGCCAACTCTATCGACGATCTGATAGCCTTGCCCGATGTCACCGAAGATGACGGGAAACTGACCGGCGGTAAACGCTGGAAACGTACCTGCCTGGTTCGGCATATCTGGCATTTCAACGATAGGCCGACCGAAGAGCGTTTCACGGAACTCATCGCCGAACACCGTCCACAAGGGGCGGGTCGTGGTGTCAGCGAACAGGCGACAGATGCCAATCGTGCTATTGCTCATAAGCCATGTGCCTGTCGCGCGATAGCCTGATTTGCCGACGTGCATGAGTGAGATCAAGTCTGATGGCAAGAGGAGGTGCGAGGCGCTGGTACCGGAGAAGATGTTCATACCGCCGCCACCTGCAAGCGCCGCCACGGTCAGGATGCCCTCTGGGCGTGCCACGCCGTTGCCCGAGATGAACGCCGTACCCTCTTTCTGGGCGAATTGACGGGTAAGACGCTTGAGGATATAGCCCTCTACATCGAACACTGAATCTTCCAGGTTCTGCCTTGAGAGTTTGAGATAGCCGTTTAACTCGCGAGCGAATATCTCGATCATACCGAGGTTCGGATCTGGCGAAGCCACATAGCCGGTTTGTTCATCTGACCAGAAGATGTTTGTGTCCGTTGCGCCTTCTGACGGGATCAGGAGTTTTTCACCGCCGATGGTTTGCGTATCCGCATAGGCACGTAGGGGTGAGATCAGGAAAAGCTTCTGAATAAACTTATCCGAGAGGTCAGTCCCGGCGAAGAATCCGCCTAGGTCAGCAGAACCGCTAACCATGACCTTCTGTTCGGGAGTATACATATCCCAGTTCATGTGGTTGAAGTCAATGTAGCTGCGCTCTTCCATCGTGAGCGCTTGCACATCGCCGCCCTTGCGTATCCACTTCTCGATAGCCCGAGTTGCCATCGGCTTGAATGCACCGGCGCTAGAACCGCGATACCCACTCGTGGGAGGAGGGCGCTGCATTGCCAGCATGGCTTCTTTTTGCTCTAAGACGAGCTTGCGGTATTCCTTGATCTCGTTACTGATCGCGTCATTGATCTTGTTGAGTTCAGCCCTGGCTTCAGCAGCGACAGGCCCGCCCTGGCTGATCTTCGTTTCGGTCTTGGATTGGCGTTCCTCGATGGTTTTAACACGCTCATCGAGGTGCTTATTGAGCTTATGGATTTGTTCCACAAGGTCTTTTACATCCACGCTCATAAAAAACTACCTCCGTTCATGGTTGAAAATCAAAGTTTCATCCACGCTCGAAGGTAGACAATGCAGCGCTTCTCGCGTCTATTCGGTTGTATTGGTCGTAGGGCTATCGTATCGGGGCGGCATGCCGCGCCCGTTGTTATTGATAGTATAACATAAAGCTATTCAATTGGCATCCCACACTGAATAGTGCTACATGCCTCTATTCGCATTGTCAGCGGCCAGCGTCATAGCGAGGTCATGTAGCATGGTATGGATATCCACAAAAGGCTCTTCTTTTTGCTCGGGTGTCGGGTCGTCATCTTCTTCTTTCTGCTGAGATGGCTCATTCCCTGAATACACCTGATAGCCTGAAAGAGTGTTCTGTCCTGGCGCCGATGATGCTGAACTCAGCACTTTCTTGATTTGCATGATGTGCTCATCGATGCCATCAGCATGCCCACTGATACCCTTCACCGCTGCGGTGATCTTGGCATGGTTGGCCGCTGAGATCACACGACCTGCCTTCGCATCTTTGGTTTCAGGATTATCATCTGCGCTCATATACATAGGCTTGGGCGAATTGTCATCGCCATCCGGTTGCAGGTACTCGGTCATATCGAGCGTGATGCCTTGCTGCACATACGCGATAAGAGCCGAGCCGAATTGTTTTAACGCGGCTTGCACATCTTCAACAGGGGTATCTCCTGTCTGAAATGCCGTGATAATCTCGTTACGCAGGGGATACCAGAGGTTCCACAGGGTCATCTTCATTTTGTTGTAGTACGTTGCGATCTTTTTCTTGACTCTATCCACATCATCGATATTCGCACCGCCGCGAGCGCCCGAGACGACGCCAGCGCAGGCGATGATGCCCGCCGGTATCGCTTTCATCTCGCCGCCTGATTTCGCCACAAACGGCATTTTGCACTGGGAGAGATTTTCGGGCGGACTCTTCTCTGTCCAGAAGAAGCATTGAGCCGCCTTTGACCAATCAACGCTATCTCCGCTCGTCGCCCAGGCCTGGATATCTTTCTTAGCTTGCCCGCCGTCCCAGGAGACGCCACGCTCGGCGAGCGGCCATGAAGTCTTACCAGACGCCGAGCCTTTCCCTGAAAATCCTTGCCAGTAGCGTTTAACGGTATCGACTTGCGCCATGTCATTCATCGGGAAAACGACACATGAGCCCTCCATCACGGCGACTTCTAAGAGGTTGCGAATGGTGCGTCCCGTAGCCTCGTCTTTCACGTACTCGACCGTTATCGCCTTGTAGCCCATGCTCTGCTTCTTCGTCGTACCCATCTTGAATGATGAGTAGAGTTCTCGGCCCATCTGGATATCCAGGTTGAATTGCGTCTTGGTATAGAGGCCCTTGCGGTCTTCATCTGCATCGAAAATGCCGCCCGGTGGCAACTGGCTGTAATCGTGGTTCCACAAGTAGGGGTATAAAAAATCAAGCCCCTGCGCAGATTTCCTGGCATATGAGTCTGCAAGCGTCTTCCGAAACGCACCCGGCATAGTCCTGTCGTCACCGAAGTCGATATTGCCGATATAGTTCAGATAGCCCTCAACAATGCCTTGCGCGTCATTCGTGGCTTTGATCTCCCCGCCGATGATGGGGAAGTATTCAATTTTGCGTTCGATCTTTGCTATTCTCATCTTGTTCAGCCTTCCTTTTCCGCTCATAGCGTTTCCGGTTAATAGAGATATACCAGCCCTCATCTCTATTAGGGATATCCTTCACCAGGAGTGGCGTGAAATGCTCGTTGAGCCATACATGCTCATCGGCAATATGATCAAGTCTCTCAAAATGAGCTTCGACAAAAGCCAACATCTCGGGACTCAACTCTTTTATCTCTATATCCTCGGTAAGAGGCTTTTCTGCTAAATTCATGATTCTCCTTTGCGCTCGATCTTCGCTACTCTCATGGCTCACCTTCTTTCAGGCTCTCAAGCCAACTGTTCGTCGCTACTTCACGAGCATACCTGTACGTAATCTGCTGACGGGGTATATCTATATGCACACCTGCTGCTTTGTGCAATTCCTGCACTACATCCAGAGGAGCGGTAACATACACACGTATCAGATAGCCCACATTGCTCTCTGCGAGAAAGCTTTCTCGCAAGATCGCTGCTTCAATCCTCGTGATATACGGATGAATCTTCTCAAAGTAGCGATCGAACTCCCGATCAGCTTCTCGCTTTGCATACAGGAGAGCATCGAGTGGCGCTCTTTTGGTAATGGTGAGTATCGTCGAAACTTCAGTGTTCACCTCATTCATGGCTCACCTTCTTCTTCTCATACTGCTTGTATGCTTCCTGCGACTGTGCTGATGGCACGTCCTTGCAGAGCTTGATAATGGCTTCCAGTCCATCACGGGCTGCACACTCGCCCGAATCATCACCGATGATGAACAGGCGGGATACTCTCCCATGCTATTTTGACCAACGCAACCGCCCGCCTCATCATCGCCGATGTGATAGGACCACCCTCGGCTTCATGCTCATGAAGTAATGCGAGAGCGAAGTCATAGGCTTTCTCATTCACTTGATTGCGCGAGAGACCCATAGCCACTAATTGGGTAATGAATTCTGTTACTTGCGCTATCATCGCTTTGCCCTCCTTAATTGTTCTTCGTGAGGTTCACATGCCGGATGATTGCCAGTTCCTGCTGTTTCTGCGCGAGAGCCTGCTTTGCAATCTCTTGCACGAGTTCAGGATGCGCTTGTAGGTACGCGCTCACGAGTTGTCCCATCGTCGCGTTGTCGAGCGCGAGGTTGACCGGGAAGGTCAGTACCACACCTTGTGGGGTGATCTGTATATTCAACTGCATGACTTGCGGTGGCTGTGATGGTTGTTCTGGCGTGGTTGCTAGCGCCACTGGAGGGGTTCCGTTCTCTTCTTCACTCACGAATGAGACTCCTTTACTACTCGCATCATTGCATTCGGATGGAGGCATACACCGCCTTGCTCCATTTGAGCATTGCTTATTGCTACGATGACGTGTTTCATATATTCGTCGATGATCGGAAGAATATGCGCAACTTCGTCTCGATCTGATTGCTTCTCTTGCTCTGTAAGCTCTACATAAGGCGTTTTTGCCTGTCTTTGCCAGCGCCTGACTAATTCGCGTGGGATCACATAGCTCTCATACCCTTCCCCATCTTTGTCACCCACTTCCAGGCACCTAGAAAAGAGATAGTCCATCCAGTGTGACCAACTTGCATGCTCTTTCTCTGCTAAGTGCTCGATCAAGTCCTGTTCACTCATGGTTGTAGCTTCTCCTTCTCTGAGAACGCATCAGAGAACGCTTTGGGTACTGCTTGCCGGTGGAGTGCATCATAGTCCTTGTTGATCGTCATTGCGGTTGAGTTACTCGTGACCATCTCCAGGGTATAGACCGCTCCGCATTGGCAGTACGTAGCCTGACCTGGTACGAGGTGGATATGATGCAAGCAAAACTCGCATTGGAAGATCATCGTTTTAACCTCAACAATGCTCTATACTCCTCTCTGGTTACCGCCAACTGCGGAATCGTTTTGCTATACTTTGTCAGTGCCTTGCCGATCTCGTCCTCACTCTCCAGGCTTTGTACACTCGTATAATATACGGTACAACGACAATTGATAATATTACCCGGACTTCCAGCAGGGTCGCCCGGATACATCAACTGCTCACCACCGACGTCAAACGACTCATCCATGCCAACTTCCTGCCCATCGGCTTCCGCGTGATCTGGCCGTGTCTTCGCGTCATGGTTAGCCATCCAGACTTTGTTTAGCGCCATATCAGACGCTTTGGCCGCTTCCTGGCTACCATAGTTTGATGCGGCTACGACTTCTGTATTCGTGATCGTTTGCGAGCGGTCGGGGATGATTTCCTCCTGGTAGAGATCATCAACCCTTTGCGCAAGCTGCTCAATAGATTCCCCTGCCTGTACTCCTGTAGAGAGCGCCGATTGTAAGAACGCCAATGTCGTTGCATAGATTTGACTCACTTTCTCGCCCGCCATCTTGAGGAGAGAGACAAGCACATCTGGCGCATGCAGATTTAGACTTCCGACGAGGTTCAATAGTTTTTGCTCATATGGTTTCTCTCCATACTTCAAGTCCTTGAGCACGCTCGCACCGGAGTCTTCGCCAACATCCTGGTAGAGACTCACGATCAGGTTTTTTAGCGTGCCTTGCTGCTCAAGAACCAAAAGCGCATGTTCAACATTTGAAGCTGCATCCTCTTCAGAGCCACGGCTAATGGCCGCTGCAATCGTTTTATGCTCATCTTTGAAATAGTCCTCCAATCGGCCCAGGATCACCTTTTCCCATTTGGTGCGTTGTGACTCAACGGTCTTGAAGTACGCCGCTTTCTCTGCGTCTGTTTGCAGGTCCAGGACTTTGACTGCTCGTCGGGATGGAAATGGTAATACAGTTTTACCGTTACTACCGCTGTTAGGCCGATGAGTAGGAGCATTGTTATCGTTGCTATTGCTATCGTCCAAAGGATCAGTGGTATCATCGGGCACCTCGGTTACTGTTGTCTTCGGTGGTGGCAATTGGGGCGGCGGCGGCGGATCAATCGTCTTGCCCGACATCGCCGCTATATAGTCGTCCAGGTCTTCCACATGTACAGGTATCTGATTGATCACGACGAAATCTTTGACCGGCAGTTTTGGTCTGCCCTGGATTTCGCGCGCCTCAAAGAACGTCGTCGTGCCTCCGGTAAATTCTGCCTGCGCTCTCTCGCTGGCTTGCGCTTTCGCTTCCTGTAAGCGCCTCTGAATAGCTTCTACGTCATCCTGATCATAGCCGAGATAGCCACCGTAGCGCGGGGTGAGCCACATATTGAGCGAGTCTTGAAACATGTCTAGCAGCGGAAACTCAATCTCGGTATAGAGCGCATAGCGGGCTTCTTCCTGGTTACTGTAGGTTGAGTCAGCCAGGCCCAACAAGAACAGCGGAAAGTTGAAGAAGATACCAGCAATGTCTCGGTCGCCTTTAGCGTCGCTTTCCAACCAGTCCAGTTCGTAGGGTGACATACTCATGGATTGCCACTTCACGCCGCCATGCAGGATAGCCGTCTCGCCAGCGTTACGCGGCCCGGCGAACTTCTTGCGTATCTCTTCTTTCAGACCCTTATACTCGGTATCTCCTAATAAAGCATCAGTGACCCATGCGCCGCCGGGACGCGCCATATTGGAGAGCAGGCCGAGGTTCCACTTCTGCCCGGCCTTTTGGATATCTACGAGCATAGCTGCGACTTCTACAGGTGACATGCCGTACACATCGTCATTGCCAGCGAAGAGTTTATTATGCATCACGAATGGATCAGCGTAGCGCCTGGGCGGTGAGAAGTTGCCAAACTCATAATAGAGCGGCCCGTTCTCGTCGACCTTGATCTTCGTGAGATCAGGCCGGAGATTATACAGTTCGTCAAATGGCGCAGTTGGGTTCTGCTTTGTATTGATGCCGAGTACATAGGAGTTACCCGTCATACAATAGTAAGCAATCATGGCTTCTCGGAAAGCTGTTCCACCTACCTTTGGTGCTGGCCTATTCCATAGCGTCATCAGGTCGGAATTGGGCACTTCGCGTTTCTTCGTCTCGTCGGTATAGTGCTTCCACTTGATACCAGCGCCAGCCCTGGCGATATGGCCGACCACACGGAATACCGTCTTGTTGCCTCTATAGCCCTCCTGGATATAGGCTCTTGTATGGCGTGGCATGGTAGCGGGGGTAGCGACGCCTTGCTGAGAGACGACAACGGCAATATTAGGATCGGCCTTTTCGCTGTATTGCCTTTGAGAGCGGTTACGGCGTTTACTCATGAGGACACCTCCCACAAACTGAGCGGTGTCACCGTTTGCTTAGGCTGACTCACCCGTAGAAGAACACTACCAAACTGAGAGAAGATATCAATAAAGCGCTGCTCATTCCTACCAAAATAGATGAATGTACTTCCTAGAGCTGGCTGTGCTCCTATCCTGTGCTCATTGTAAAAGTGGATACGATGGTCGGTAAAACAGATGGGATAGGTATACAAAATCTGAAACCACTTCTTTTCAGGAACAGCACTCACCAGCAAGACAGCCTCTGTTGTAATACCAGTTCTATAGCTTTCAATGAGCTTTCTTGACCAAGTACCTTGACTACTCTTGCTATGAATAAGCCCATAAGGTGGATTGCAAAACACACGTCCCGGCCATTCCCGAGCAAGCCCATTATCTTGCTCGGTATAGTAGCATTTTGCCTTGATTGTCCTATTGGCAAATTCACACGAGGCTGGATCGAGGTCTATTTCGCCGAGTACTCGGCGAACGCCCTCAATGTAGCGATGGGGCGTATACCATTCTACGGTTTCAGATGAATGGATAGCTTTGAGATGCTGCGAACGCTTATCTTGCTTCTGCGAGTATGAGAAATCTCTGAAGGTATCAGACCTGGCAAAGGCGATCATTCCCAACCACCTCCCTCGTGCGCTTCAGCCCATTCAAAAGGATTCATGAGTATCCCACCTTTTTTAAATAGTTCCAACTCTTTCGCTTTGGCTTCTTCCTCGGCTACCCGCTTCTGCTCTTCCGTTACTGCTTCCGCTTGCTTCAAGTACTCGATGGAGAGCGTCATATCAAGCGCCGTCTCGTCATTGTCCAGGTCAATCACACCGGGCCGTAGCACCATTGGCACGACGAGCGCCATCATAGCGTGGCAATCAGCGATATCATCGTGCGGCGCTTTCGGAAAGGTGAATAACTCTTTTTCGATCTCAGCCAGGTTGAGCAGGTCTTTGAGATGGTATGCTTTGCCGTTAGAATAGTAGATAGAGCCTGTCGTCGAGCGGATAACCTTATCCGCTTGCGGCGTGAACGGTTTAATCGGTAAACCTTTCCTTACCTGGTCCTGAATCATAGCGAGTTGGTAGCCAGCTTTCTCTATAGCGATTACCGAATGATGGAAGCGCTGAAACTCGGTCGAGATCGTGCTTTGCTGCTCTGGAAACTCAAGATGGTCATGCACGCAATGGAGCAGCAGCGCGTCTTTATAGGGAGTCACCGCCCACGTCTCAAAACAGAAAAAGTCAGCTTGTGTGCGTAGACTCGTTGCCAGGTCGATCACGCCCAGGTTCCAACAATCGGCAATCGGCACAGAGACACGGCCACGGGGCGTCTCCATCAGGTACGACCCGGTGATCATATCGATGGTGAAGAAGCGCCTGTCTTTCTCTTTGTAGATGTTGCCACCTGCCGGGACTGGCCTTTGTTGGTATATAGCGGCGAAGCCCAAAGGTCCATGTAGCCTCTTCTTCTGCTCGATAACCGCTCGGGGAAACTTCTCTTTCCATAGTAACTCACCTTCTTCTGTGCGTGGATCCTTCCACGTTTTGCCTGAGCCTGGGAAATACGTCCGACAGGCTGAGCCGGGTTCATATTCAGCAGCCAAGTTAAGATGTACCCAATCCTGCCCTGTAGCACCGCTTAAGATCAGCCCTGAGACATCCTGGTCATGCACGCGTTGGCCAACGACAATCATGCGGCCCGTCTTCTCATCATTCAGACGCGAGTACCACGTATTCAAAAACCAGTCAAGCACCGTCTCACGCTTCATATCACTCCGTTTCTGCTCTATCGGGTGCGGGTCGTCGATCAATAAGATATCGCCGCCCTCGCCGGTCGTGCCTGCGCTCCCAACCGAGACGACCATACGATAGCCAGTTTTATCATTCTCGAACTTCGTTTTCATATCCTGGTCCGAGACGAGATTGAAGAGCGAGCCCCACCGATCTTGCCACCAGGGAGAGCGGATAATCCTCCGGCATTTCAGATTATCACGCACAGCCAAGTTCATCGCAAATGACGCGCATAACCAGCGAAAACCAGGATTTTGTAGCCACGACCAGGGATGAATGAGCGTCGAAATGAAAGAAGATTTACCGTGGCGAGGTGGCATGTTCACGAGCAAGCGGGTAATATCGCCCTCGATGACAGCCTGGAGATGGTCGGCTATCGCATCGAGGTGCCAGCCGGGCACATACTTCTTCCCAGGCTCGATGATATGCCACGCTGCTTCGGCAAAGAGCTTGAAGTCCTGGCGCATCTCATAGGCGTCGAACTTCTCAAGAGGCGAGAGTTCGGGACGAGAGCGTAGAAGAGTAACAGCCATTAGCTTCTACGCTCCTTTCGCTGCTCATCCTCTAGCAAGATACGGCGTATATCCATACGGGCGTGTGCGGAAAGACGCTCTGAGGGGATGAGCAATCCCTCTGGTACTTCCTGTACTTGTGGAATCTGCTGTTTATCAAGATCACCGAACAGTTTTGCCTGGAGCTCGATTTGCTTTTGTACCCGATCAATAGCGGAGAGAGCAAGGAGATTATTATTCGCTCTGCGTGCTTCAGTCAAGATAGCAATCGTTACCGAGTTAATCGTCTTCAGTTGCTTGACGACATCAATGGATTGCGCTTCATGTTTCGCTACCTGTACGTGCTGAATAGCTTGCTGGATATGATCGGCGGCATGTCTTTCTACAGATTTATACCCAACTCCAAATTGGGACGCTATGGGACGATTTGCCGTCCCATTCGCTATAGCAGCCTCAATTTTAGCGCGTTCTGGATGTGAGCAGATCGTACAGGTTCTCGCCATAGCTAGACTTCCCTCTCCGTCTCGTGCTGATCGCGCCAATCAGTGATGAGCCCCTGTATACGCGGGCTTTTAATCTCCGGGGTGACCTGCTCAAGCGACATCCCATACTCGTTAGCAGGGAGAGCCGCCAGGTCGATACCTGGCTTGAGCCGAAGCTTCGTATCAAACTGTCGCCACTCATCCTTGACTTTATGCTGAGGTCGCTGGTAACGGCGATCCGTCGTAACGACGCCAGGCCACATGCGTTCAAGCGAGCGAGCCATACGCAGCCGGCCATCACCCTTATACAGTACGGCGGTATTCCCACCTTTTTCTGGAGAGGTAGGAGCTTCTTCTCATCTGGCGCGAACATAACGTAATTGAGCCCCGAAATGGCGATATTCTCATAGCGGTCGGTAAAGTCCTCGCAGACGCGCAACGCGATACCCGCATCACAGCGCAGCCGCTTACCCCGGTAGCGTCGATAGAAGTAGCGGATATTATCATCGATCATCCAATGCCGTTCTGACCCAGTCGCGAGGGCGTGTTCCCAAATGAAATTACGTGCAGGAACGACAGTTCCTCTATCACGAAACGGGAGAACAAGAAGACGATCACGACCAAACTGCGCTGCATAGCTATCCGCTTCTTGCGGCTCGACGACAAGAGAGAACGGTACCTTCTCAGCGAGAAGACGCCGAGCCGTGTAACAGCAATCAGCACGACCTTTACTCGGGATATAGATAGGATAGCGCGGGAGAAGAGGCTGCTCAGTCATGCGTTTCTTGCTTTCTCACGATCAGCCGCTTGCTCCTCTTTAGAGGTAAAGCGGATTGCTTTACTATCATCTCGCTGCTGCTTCGGCCACCAGATCGACCTGCCCGTTCCTACTGTCGGAATAGCACTCGCCTGAAGCCCAAGAAGTCGGCAGAACTCTTGTCGATCTGCTTCGGTCGGGAAGTTGACGATAATCTGGAGTCGCTCTTCTCCGGTCAGGTCATACTCGGGCATGCTGACCCATTGCGCGGCGGCGTCCAGGTCGGCGATTTCTGAAGATGGCCGGGTCACAAATAAGAGATTGGCAAGCATCATATCATCGTAGCCCGTACCGAGCAGGTCGATATCGGCTTCTTTCAGTTCACGCAGAAGTTCGGTCAGAGCCCGATCATCGCTCATCGCCAAGTGACTGATCTCGTTATCACTGACGAGCAGCTTTATCGCGCGTAGATCATCGGGTCCATAGGAAGTACGATAGACCGGCAGAGTCTCAAGACCGAGCCGACGCGCAGCAGTAACGACACCATGCCCGGCGAGGATCGTCCCATCTTGCGCGATGACCACGTTACGATAGACTCCGTTCGACCGGATACTTTCCATAAGATGCTCAATCTCATCATCAGGATGGGCACGATAGTTGCGCGGATGTGACTTGAGCGTATCGAGCGAGACGTCTTCGAGAAGTAATCGAGTAGCAGGAGGGACGGAGAGCGGCGGCGAAGCGTTGCGGCGAGTTGCTTTTTTAATCATCTTGATCATCTCGATGCGTAGCCAGCCATACCTGGGCTTGCCGCGCTTCTTGCGCGTACAGTTCTTTGACGGCAGCGACCACGCCCTCCCAGGCATAGCGATGCACGAGAACCTGATTGCCCTCATGATCGGTGATCATAATCAGCAGGCCGCTTTTTGTTAGATTCACCTCAGTCACTTCAGCGAGTCGTCCATCAGGCATGCGTGCTTCAATAACGGCCATCGGTACGTACTCCTCTCTACGGGTCTATCCAGGTGATCTGATACGTGCCACTGAGCATAAGTAAGGTTTCGAGTTCGCCCATCGTCTCGAATCCCTTGCCGATGGCGAGCGCAACGAGCCCGTTGCCGAATAATACACCATCACTCCGCTGGTTTTCATAGTACGAAAGGCCCGCTCGCCTATTGCGTGGTGGTACACGGCAATTATTCCACTCCAGCACAAAGCGGCGTGTGTGCGTGAATATCGGGATCTTATCGGTATCGAGGTGAGGAATCATCGAATGGTCAGCCGCTTGTGCCCCTTTAGGGGTAACGGACTGTATCGAGTTCTGCATACGTATGACTACTCCTAACTAGTCTCGAATGAATGAATGAGGAGAGCGGAACAGGTGCATAGGTAGTTACTCGAACAGTTGCTCGTACTGGATTGCGTGTATTCGCTTCTCTGTTCCGCTTTGCTAGCAGTATATCATATATGGCTATTCTCGTCCTGGTCATTCTTTGCATGAACCATACTCATCTTGAGCATTGATGTAAAAGGTGCTATACTGCTAACGGTAACTGACCACAGAGAGGAACGCATGTCTTACAAACTCGTTTTAGCTGCTGTACTCTGTCTATTCCTGATGCCAGCAGCGGCAAGTGTCCCTAAAGGGATGCAAGCGACCATCCCGCATCTCACAAGCATCTGTAGCGTGCAGGAAGCGCAGTTGAATGGACCAGCCTTGCAAGAAAACCGCCTCTATTGTCCGGCGAGTAATTCCTTCTTTAGCTTTACCTCAAGTAGCAATATGGATACGCTTGCACCATCAACGTACCAGGAAGCTCTCTTGTTGGCATCTCGCAAGCACATTATTGTAGGGACTCCTCTCGCGGTTATTCAGGCGTTTGACTGGGGGAAATGCCCGATAACCTATGTCGAGTTCACCAGCGGCTATCACGCAGAGCACCATAACGTAGGTGGTATCTGCAATAAGGACTTAACTGTTCGATACTATGACCAGAACAATAAACAAGTCTGGCCCTAGGTTAGAAATCGGGAGAGCTAAAATACTATGACAGACGCAGAAATGGACGCCGAGATACGCAGGTCAATCCTGATAGCGGGTCTACCACTCCCTTCTTTTCAAGCCGATCTTCTCATCAGCCTGCAAAAAGAGCTTGCTGACTTGCGTGCTCAGGTTGCTCAGCTATCTGAAGACGAAAAGCCCAAGTAAAAGCCAGCCCCACCTGACTGACACACAGAGTCTCATTGAAGCCACGCCGGCGTTTCGTGCAGCGTCTCGCCCTCAGCCGGTGGCTCATCTCGCGCGGAAAGCAAGATCGTTTTGCGAATCATACCCGCGCTGTGCTGCGCAAGTTGTAGGCGCTCCTGCAACCGTTGGTGATACACTTCTGGCGTGAAGTAGAGTACCTCTGGCCCGCAGTTCTCTTCTGGGCTCATCTCAACTGCCCACAGCGTGAGATCAGGAGAGAGGAGCGAGTCAGCGCGTATAGGAATAAAGAGCGGCTTCGCGTCGAAGATGGGCGGAAGTTGCACCCGTGCCTCCTGGTTGACCTGCATTCTCCCTAAGCGGATAGCCGCCAGTAGATGCGCATTCGGGTGAAACACCCGGTGGAGGCATCGCTTGAAGTGTGACCAGTGACTCATTACTCGGTCTCCTTTGCGGGTAACGTATAGCCTTGACTCTCGCAGAGTATCTGTAGGGCCGCATCTGGCATAGCGTAGATGACGTAGCCTTGATCTATAGCTGAACGAGCGATGTCATCGAGGGGAATGTAGGTATGTGCAATACCATCATTCACCGGCTCTATCTCTATCATGACATGCAGGCAGGCGATGCCGTTGTGTTTTCCTATCTGATAGCGAAAATCACTCATTGTACATCCTCCACTCGCTTTACGGGGACACCATATGTTTTCACACGCGCTTTGGGTAAAGCCCGCGCCTCTTTCAGTTCAATGGTCAGCGTACCGACCTGGGCGAGGTGTTCCTGTACGGCTTCGCGCAAGTCGGCATTCTGCGCATAGAGCAGCCTCCGCTCTGCACACGCCGCAGCGTACAGATCGCGAACATGCTGAAAATGCCTGAGATATGACCAGGCCATAGTCCACCCGGCAGCCGCCAGCAGCATACATGCTACGAGCGGCACAAGCAACATCCAATCCATAGAAATTCTCCTTTAGTGCATGGCTGGCGCCACGGCGATAATCGTGAGCGCCAGCAGAACAGCGAGCAGGAAGAGCAGAAAGATAGCAACGGCCAACGGTACAACTATTCTCATAGTTGGTCTTCTTCTTCCTGTCTCTTCCTCATCGCTTCTCTATCGCGTCGCTTCAGTTCGATAATATGTTTTTTCTTCATCTCGCCGAGCGCTGCCCGATGAGAGTCAAGCCAGGTCAAGAGCTTGAGTGCATCGGTGACATCAAGCTCGGTCGTGGACATATCGACATCAACCAGCTTGATACCGTACTCGGTTAGCGTGATATTGCCTATCAGCATTGTTCGTCCTTTCTGGCCTCGTTGGCTTTCTTCATCTCGCGTCGCATGATCTCATACAACGCATCGCGCTTCTGAAGTATCCACGCTGCCAGATCGAGCGCGTCCCGTGCGGTGTAGGTGATGGAACTTCCGTCCATATCAAACACCTCAATTCCTGTATCTCTGAGATAGACATCACGTACCAGCATTGGTATTCCCTTTCTATCAAAGTTGGTTCAAGAGGCCAGCGAGATCATTCAAGCCGCCAGCGATCCACTGCAAGAACAGCACGAGCGCGTGAAAGCCAGTATGCAGCGCATGTGTGAGCCCGGAAGTCGGAGCGACGACCCGAATAATCACGCAGATGATAATCACGACGACGGCCACAAAAATCCAATCGTACCAACGCCAACTCTTTGCGCGTGAACTTAACATACGGTATGCTCCTTCCTAGCTGCTCAGAGCCATACACAGCGCGGCAATCAACAGGATTACGATAAAGATGACAAAAAGAATGCTACTATCCATGTCATGCTCCTTCCTGAGCGGCTTCGTCGATGGTGATATGCGGAGGTGCTGTGATCTCATAGCCAATGCCATCAGGGACAAGATCAACGCTGAGTGTGACCACGTAGCTTTTGCCTGGATTTTCCACCCGTAATTGCTTGAGAAACTCAGCATATCCGCGTAAAAAGTCTTCACTCATCTGAAAACCAAACTGATTTGCCATTATGCTCCCTCCTCTGGTTCATCCTGCGCTAATTCCGCGCTATCTGGCGCCGTATCCGCGCTGAAATCGACTGGCAACTTCAGCGCGTCCCACACGCCATAAAAGCGACAATAATTGATGGTCTTACAGCGCATTTCAAACGTCCAGTTGACCGTGCCTTTCACTGGAATGCCGTTCTGCTTGCGCCACGCCTCGAACTGCTCAGGCGTGGCGTGCTCTACATCAATGACTTGCCCGTTTCGGAAACGGAATAGGGGCAGGTCCGCTATGTCCCACGGTTTGAGCGCCGGGAGCGCTGGCGTTAT
>WNFI01218160.1_pt1 | contig 32608 bp, 31 predicted proteins | sample 5400471 | NCBI WGS metagenome assembly WNFI01 (sample SAMN13153348, study PRJNA577476) | soil metagenome | isolation source: 100 cm saprolite on Douglas fir-dominated hillslope | place: USA:California | collected 2013-09-17 | reverse complement strand
CCAGGAATCGCCGTCGACGCCGCGGAACACCAGCGTGAAGATGGTCGAGCCGATGAGAATGAAGATCACCATCGCCGTGATGCGCATGGTCGATTGCGACGCCTGCAGGATCAGGCCGCGCAGCTCGCGGATCACCACCGCTTCCCACAAAACGAGCGCCAGGCCGGCGTAGAAGACGATGAAGAGGGGGATCCGCGTCGCCTCGAAGAAGCTTCCCGCGGCGGAGGCGAGCGCCGGTAGCAGCTCGTCCATCTGCGCGGCGGTCGCCGCCAGCACCACGATCGAGATCGCAATCAGCGCTATCTGGGCCGCGATCTTGCCGCGCCGCGAGAACTCCGGGCGATGCAGCACGGCGAGCACGATGGCCCCGACCATGCCCATGGCGCCGCCCTCGGTAGGCGTGGCGAGGCCGAGAAATATGGTGCCGAGCACCAGGAAGATCAGCACCAGCGACGGCACGATCCCCCACAGGCACTTCTTGACGAGCGGCCAGCCCGACATGGTGCGCGACTCGGGCGGGATGCCCGGCACCCACTGCGGCTTGACGAAGCTGACGATCAGCACGTACCTGGTCGTAGCCGTAGCGCATCATCACGGGCAGCGAGATCAGGCCCATGGCGATCACCGAGGCGGCGACCGTGCCGGTGATGGCGCCGAGGATCGCGCCCACGACGATCACCGCGTAGCCCAGGCCGCCGCGCACCGGGCCGAACAGCTGGCCGAGGCCGTCGAGCAGATCCTCGGCGAGGCCGCAGCGCTCCAGGATCGCACCCATCAGGGTGAAGAACGGGATCGCGAGCAGGGTGTCGTTCGACAGGATGCCGAATATCCGCTCGGGCAGCGCCTGCATGAAGATGAACTGGAAAAAGCCCTGCTCGATGGCGATGAAGCCGAAGAACAGGCCCACCGCCGCGAGGGAGAACGAGACCGGATAGCCGAGCAGCATGAAGACGACCAGCCCCCCGAACATGAGGGGCGCCATCAGGTCATGCGGAATCAAGCAGCGGCTCCTTCGCGGTCCATATCTACTGCAGCGGTCTTTCGTAATGCAAATCGGCTTTCATGTGACCGGTGAGCATGGCGACGCGCTTGATCAGCTCCGACATGCCCTGCAGGCTGAGAAGCGCGAAGCCGATGGGCAGGAAGATCTTCATCGGCCAGCGAATCAGGCCGCCGGCATTGGTCGATACTTCGCCTTGCGCCCAGGAGAGGTAGAACACCGGCCACGACAGGTAGGCGAGAATCAGCGTGGCGGGCAGCAGAAACAGGATGCCGCCGAAGATGTCGATGCCGATCTGGGTGCGGGTCGAGACGTTGCTGTACACGATGTCGACGCGCACGTGCTCGTTCCTTTTCAGGGTATACGAGGCGCCGAGCAGCACCAGGGCGCCGAACATGTACCACTGGATCTCGAGCCAGGCGTTGGAGCTGATGCTGAAGGCATAGCGCGAAAAGGCGTTGCCGGCGCTGATCAGGCAGGAGAGCAGCACCAGCCAGTCGGCAATCACGCCTAGCTTCTCGTTGAGCGCGTCGATGACGCGCGACAGCGCCAGCAGCGATTTCATTTCAGAAAATCGGAATTTATTTTTTCCGCATGCTGAGCGCGCGCTCTTGCACCGCTGCATGCAGTTGTGGCTTGTAGCCTAGCGCAAAGAACAGCTCCGCGCAGAGAAATATCGGCGCGACGAAGATCTGGAACAGGTTGTCGGCGAGCGCCGGCTTGCGGCCCTCGAAGACGTGGCCGACGAGCTGCAGGATCCAGCCGCCGACGAACAGCACGCCGAACCAGATCCAGCCCCGGACCGCGCCCTGCTCGGCAATGGTCTGCCCCAGCCAGAGCAGGGCCGCGTTGAACACCAGCATGCCGAGGCCCAGGGCGATATCCAGCATGAAGTAGTAGATCAGCACCACGCCGGCGAAAATCATCGCCGCGGTCAGCGCAATGCCGCCGACGTCGAAGCGCAGCCAGGCGAGCGGTATGAACAGCGAGAGCACGATGATCGGCACGCCGACGAAGTGCGTGGCCTTGTTGCGCGCGTCCTGGTGATACGCGGCGTAGAACGACATCTGGTCTTCGAGCGACTTCATGTCTCCTCCCCGAAAGCCACTATAATTCAGCATTTTAACCACAGTCCATGGTCGTCACGCACGGCAACTTTCCTGGAGTCGCGGCGCTGCCAGGAACGGGCAACGGCTGGGCGGTGACAGTAGGAAACTTCGACGGCGTGCACCGCGGTCACAGCGCGCTGCTCGAGCGGGTTGCGAGCAAGGCGCGCGAATTGAAGATTGGCTCCTGTGTGCTCACCTTCGAGCCTCACCCCCGGGAATTCTTCGCCGGCGACGCGGCGCCAGCGCGCCTGACGCGTTTGCGCGACAAGCTCGAGCTCATGGCTGCGGCGGGAATCGGCCGCGTCCACGTCGCGCGCTTCAATGCGCGCTTCGCCGCGCTTTCAGCCGCGGAATTCATCGAGCGGGTGCTGGTGCGCGGGCTCGGCGCGCGCTGGCTGGGGGTCGGGCGCGATTTTCGCTTCGGCAAGGGGCGCGCCGGCGACTATGCCGCGCTGGAGGAGGCCGCCGGGCGCTACGGTTTCAGACTCGAGTCCATGGCCGACGTCGCGGTCGAGGGCGAGCGCGTTTCCAGCTCGGCGGTGCGCGCGGCGCTCCAGGCCGGCGACCTGCGGCGGGCCGAGCGCCTGCTTGGCCACACCTACTCGATCAGCGGGCGCGTGGCGCACGGCACGAAGCTCGGCCGCGACCTGGGTTTTCCCACCGCCAACATCCCGCTGCGCCGTCCGCCGCCGCTTGCAGGAATTTATGTTGTTGAAATAGAAACCCTTGGCCCGGGGGTCGCGAGCGTCGGCGTGCGCCCGACGGTGAACCCGGTGGCGCGGCCATTGCTCGAAGTCCATCTTTTCGATTGCAGCGAAGACCTCTACGGCAGGCATCTGAAGGTCTGCTTCCTCGAAAAACTGCGCGACGAGGAAAAATACGCCGACCTGCGCCAGCTGAAGGAAGCGATCGCCCGCGACGTGCGGCGGGGGAAGGAATATTTCGCAAGACATGGCTGATTACAAAGACACGCTCAATCTTCCCGAGACGCCTTTCCCGATGCGCGGCGACCTCGCGAGGCGCGAGCCCGATCGGGTCAGGCAGTGGCAGGAGAAGGGCGTCTACCGCCGGCTGCGGCAGCTCGCCAAGGGGCGGCCGCGCTTCGTGCTGCACGACGGGCCGCCGTACGCCAACGGCGCCATCCACATCGGGCATGCGGTCAACAAGATCCTGAAGGACATCATCGTCAAGTCGAAATCGCTGGCCGGCTTCGACGCTCCCTACGTGCCGGGCTGGGACTGCCACGGCATGCCGATCGAGGTGCAGATCGAGAAGAAATACGGCAAGAACCTGCCGGTGGAAGAGACGCAGCGCCTGTGCCGTGCTTACGCCACGGAGCAGATCGAGAGTCAAAAGAAGGACTTCCAGCGTCTCGGGGTGCTCGGCGACTGGGACAACCCCTACCTGACGATGGCTTTCCGCAACGAGGCCGACGAGATCCGCGCGCTCGGCATCTTGCTGAAGAAGGGCTACCTGTACCGCGGCCTTAAGCCGGTGAACTGGTGCTTCGACTGCGGTTCGGCCCTCGCCGAAGCCGAGGTCGAGTACGAGGATCGAAAGGATCCCGCGGTCGATGTCGCTTTCCAGCTATTTGAGGAGGATCTTCCGCGTCTTGAAAAGGCCTTTGGGGCAAGAGCAGCGAAGCAGGTTTTCGCGGTGATCTGGACCACCACGCCTTGGACGCTGCCCGGCAACCAGGCGCTGAACGTCCATCCGGAATTCACCTATCAGCTGATCGATACCGAGAAGGGCCTCCTCGTCCTCGCGGCCGAGTTGCGGGAGGTCTGCCTCAAGCGGTACGGGCTGACCGGGAAGGTCGTTGCCGAGTGCAAGGGCAGGGACCTGGAGAACATCCGCTTCAAGCATCCTTTCTACGACCGGACCGCGCCGGTCTATCTCGGCGAATACGTGACGCTCGATACCGGCACGGGGATCGTCCACTCGGCGCCCGCCTACGGTGTCGAGGACTTCGAGTCGTGCCGTCGCTATGGCATGAAGGACGACGAGATTCTCACGCCGGTGATGGGCGACGGCAAATTCGCCGCGTCGCTGCCGCTCTTCGGCGGGCTGTCGATCTGGGAAGCGAACGGAAAGATTATTTCGCTTTTGGAAGAAAAAAAATTGTTATTTTCAAAAGCGAGTTACACGCATAGCTACATGCACTGCTGGCGCCACAAGACGCCGGTGATCCTGCGCGCCACGGTCCAGTGGTTCGCGGCGATGGACAGGCCCGTGAATGGAGAAACGCTGCGGACGAGCGCGCTGCGCGGCGTAGAGCAGACGCAGTTCTTCCCCGCCTGGGGCAAAGCGAGGCTGCACGGCATGATCGCAAACCGCCCGGACTGGACGCTGTCGCGCCAGCGCCAGTGGGGCGAGCCGATCCCGTTCTTCCTGCACAGGGAGACCGGCCAGCTCCACCCGCGCACGCCCGAGCTGCTCGAGCAGGCGGCGAAGGTCATCGAGAAAGGCGGCATCGAGGCGTGGCAACGCGTGACGCCTGAAGAGTTGCTGGGTCCTGAAAGTAAAAGCTATGAGAAAGCGCGCGAGACGCTGGACGTCTGGTTCGATTCCGGCACCACCCACTGGACCGTGCTGCGCGGCTCGCACCGCGAAGACTCGACGTTCCCCGCCGACATGTATCTCGAGGGCTCGGATCAGCACCGCGGCTGGTTCCACTCGTCGCTGCTCACCGGCTGCATGATGGACGGGGCGCCGCCCTACCGCAGCCTGCTCACGCACGGCTTCGTGATCGACATGGAAGGCCGCAAGATGTCGAAATCGAAAGGCACCGGCATGGCGCCGCAGGAGGTATCGGGCAGCCTCGGCGCCGAGATCCTGCGGCTGTGGGTTGCCTCGAGCGACTACAGCGGCGAGCTCGCGATCTCCAGCGAGATCCTGAAGCGCGTGGTCGAGAGCTACCGGCGCGTGCGGAACACGCTGCGCTTCCTTCTCGCCAATACTTCGGATTTCGACGCCTCGAAGCACGCTCTCCCGGTCGCCGAGATGGTAGAAATCGACCGCTATGCGCTCGCGATGGCTGCCAGGATGCAGGAGGACGTCGCGGCGGACTACGCGCGTTACCAGTTTCACCTCGTCGCGCAACGGCTGCAGAGCTTCTGTTCCGAAGACCTGGGCGCTTTCTACGTCGATATTCTCAAAGACCGGCTGTACACCTGCCCGGCCGATTCAAGACCGCGGCGCTCTGCACAGACTGCGCTCTACCACATCACTCAGAGTCTGGTGCGGTTGATGGCGCCGGTCCTAAGCTTCACGGCCGAAGAGGCGTGGCAGGTCCTGATCGGTGACGATGAGAGGAGCGTATTCGAAGAGACTCTGCACAAGATCCCGGACTCCAGGGTGGATCAATCGCTGTTCGACAGCTGGGCGACCGTGCGCCAATTCCGGGAAATCGCGACAAAGGCGCTGGAGGAAAGACGCGCTTTGAAGCAAATCGGGTCTTCTCTCGCGGCTGAGCTTGATATTCAGGCTTCCGGGTCAGTCTATGACGCGCTGGCCCGATTGGGCGACGAATTGCGATTTGTGCTGATCACATCACGCGCAACGGTTCGTCGTGTCGAGGGTTCTGCGGTTTATGTCGACGTCAAACCAAGCGAACACCCCAAGTGCGACCGCTGCTGGCACTATCGCGCCGATGTGAACGGCGAGGGCCTGTGCGGGCGCTGCGTGAGCAATCTGAAGCGTCCGGGCGAGTCGCGAAAGCATGCATAAATCGCTGCAGTGGTTCGGCCTGGCTGCCGCGGTAGCGGTCGCCGACCAGCTGGTGAAATGGCTCATGCTCGCGCGCTTCGCCCCCGGCGAGCGGGTCGAGGTAACCGGGTTCCTCAACCTGCTGCTGGTGTTCAACAAGGGCGCCGCCTTCAGCTTCCTTGCCCGCGAGACCGGATGGCAGACGCCGCTGCTGGTGGGGTTCGCGTTCGCCGCCGCGGTCATACTAGGCATCCTGATTTTCCGGAACCCGCGAAGAAACCTGCTGTGCGCAGGGCTCGCCTCGATCCTCGGCGGCGCGCTCGGCAATGTCATCGACCGGCTGCGCTTCGGCCATGTCGTCGACTTTCTCGATTTCCACGCGCTCGGCTGGCACTGGCCGGCGTTCAACGTCGCCGACTCGGCGATCACGCTGGGCGCGGTGCTGCTGATCCTGGAAGGATTGCTTTTCAATGAAAAGCGAGCTGGCCCTTCTTCTTAAGGCACTGTCGTTCGCTGCGCACAAGCACCGCGACCAGCGGCGCAAGGACGCCGAGGCCTCGCCCTATATCAATCATCCGATCGCGCTCGCCGACGTCCTAGTGAACGAAGGCGGCGTCACCGACGCCGAAGTGCTTTCGGCGGCGCTGCTGCACGACACGGTGGAAGACACGGCTACCACGCCCGGGGAGCTGGAGAAGGCCTTCGGGCCGCGGATCGCGCGCATCGTTGCCGAGGTCACCGACGACAAGGCGCTCCCCAAGGCCGAGCGCAAGCGCCTGCAGATCGAGCACGCGGCCTCGATCAGCCGCGAGGCGAAGCTGGTGAAGCTCGCCGACAAGATCTGCAACCTGCGCGACGTCGCCGCGCGCCCGCCGGCGCAGTGGGACCTGAAGCGGCGCCGCGAGTACTTTGAATGGGCGAAGAGCGTCGTCGACCGCCTGCGCGGCGTCCATCCCGGCCTTGAGGCCGCTTTCGATGCGGCCTATGGAAATCGACCAAGCTGACATTTTTTCTGACAAAATTCTCCTCCCTGTGGATGTCCTCCTAGCCAACCCCCGCGGCTTCTGCGCCGGCGTCGAGCGCGCCATCGAGATCGTCGAGCGCGCGCTCGAGCAGTTCGGCGCGCCGATCTATGTGCGCCACGAGATCGTGCACAACAAGTACGTGGTGGAGGACCTGCGCGCCAAGGGCGCGGTGTTCGTCGAGGAGCTGGACGAGGTGCCGCCGGGCGCGACGGTGATCTTCAGCGCCCACGGCGTCTCCAAGGCGGTGCAGGCGGACGCCGAGCGGCGTGGCCTCAAAGTATTCGACGCCACCTGCCCGCTGGTGACCAAGGTGCATGTCGAGGTGGCGAAGATGCTCAAGGCGGGCTACGAGATCGTGATGGTCGGCCACCGCGGCCACCCCGAAGCCGAAGGCACGGTGGGCCAGGCCGAGCGCGGCATCCATCTGGTCGAGACGGTGGAGGACGTCCAGGCGCTGAAGGCGCTATCGCCCGACAAGCTCGCCTACGTGACGCAGACCACGCTCTCGGTGGACGACGCGGCGGTGATGGTGAAGGCGCTCAAGGCGCGCTTCCCCGGCATTCGCGGCCCGAAGCGCGACGACATCTGCTACGCGACGCAGAACCGCCAGGATGCGGTCAAGTTCATGGCGCCGCAGTGCGACGTGGTGATCGTCGTGGGCTCGCCGAACAGCTCGAACTCGAACCGCCTGCGCGAGGTCGCGCAGAACATCGGCGCGCAGGCCTACATGGTGAACAGCGCCGCGGACCTGCGGCCCGAGTGGATCGCCGGCAAGCGGCGCATCGGCGTCACCGCGGGCGCCTCGGCGCCCGAGGTGCTGGTGAGCGAGCTCATCGAGAGGCTGAAAGCGCTGGGCGCCGAGAGCGTGCGGCCGCTGGAGGGCATCACCGAGAGCGTGGTCTTCACCCTGCCGCGCGAGCTGGCGCGGCACAAGCAGCGCTGAAAACAAAAAGGGCCGGGAAGATCCCGGCCCTTGCGGAGCGCCGCCGGCGCCCTGCTACTGATCGCCTTTCTTGTACCAGTAAATCCGCGAGCGCTTCTGGGTAATCGTCGGCTTAATCTGCCCGGGGTTGATGGGCGAGCCGACTCCCGTGGTGCGATCGATGCAGCCGATGCATACGGTCGTCTGCTTGCCATCGACCGGAACCGTGCCGGTCACGGGTGACGGCGGCAGCCCGCCGCCGGTGAAGATGCCCGAGCGGGTGCCGCCGCAGATTCCCGCGACGCCGACCGCGCCCGATGCGTTCAGCACGTCGACGGCGTAACCGCGCGCCTCGCCGAGGTCCTGGGCGCACGCGCCGGGGGGCGTCGGCACCGGGTGATTGGTGCTGAAGAACACGATGCCGCCGAAGATGCTGGTGGAGGTTACCCCCTGCTCGCCGGTGGCGCTGTTGAGATCGAAGAACCAGCCCTTCTTGCCGAGCGCTTCCGCCGATGAGTCGCTGCAGGACGTCGTGGTGGTGAAGTTCGCCATCGAGGTCGAATCCAGGTCGACGGCAGTGCCGGTGACCGCGCTGGTCGTGGGATTGGTCGTGACCTCGAACTTGTCGACCAGCATGTAGGCCCGGTTCGTCACCGGCGTGGTGAACGGATAATTCACGATCAGCGGCCGCTCGCGATCGCCGGTGGCCATGGAAATGTACATCTTGCCGGTCGCTGGCAGCACCGCGGGCGAGAACAGGAATTTGCGGTTCGCGCCGCTGGTGCGGGCCACCTCGTTGATCGTCCAGTCCGCAGGCACGCGGAACGTGGCGACGTTGGCCGGGTCGACGAAGTCGATGCGGTAGATGCTGCCGCTGGTGGTGGCCACGTAGGCGTGGTCGGCGAAGCCGTCGAAGTCGCGATCGACCAGCGTGACATCCGCGGCCACGCTGCCGCGCGTCGTGAATGTCTTGAGCAGCGCGCCGGTATCGGCATTGAAGACGTAGACGGCGTTGCCTTTCTGAGTGGTCGGATCGCAGCTCGTGTTGGGCGCGGCATCCTGGTCTTCACAGGTATCGTAGCCGCCGCCGACGATGAGCACCGGCGAGTTGACGCTGGTGGAGAAACCCTTCACCAGGGCGACCGCGGGGATCGACCAGGTCTGGCCCATCTGGCCGAGCCCGGTGGTGCAGCTCGCGGTGTCGCCCATGCTCGGATTGCTGCAGCCGACGCGCCACTTCAGCACCGGCGTCGACGCCGAGGTTACGTCGAATGAATAGAGCATCCGCCCGCCGCGGCGCATCGAGGGGTAGATCCAGATCTTGGTGTTGTTGGCGTTCTGGAACAGTCCCGCCGAGCCGTCGAAGAAGTAATCCTTGCCTATGGCGCCGGCCGGCACCGGGTCCTGGTTCGGATACAGGATGGGCGGCGAATTGTCCGTAAGCCGCTTCAGCCTGGCATGGTGTTCCGGGGCGATGAACGACCATGCCTCGCTGCCGTCGTTGCCTTTCACGGCGCGGAAGGTGCCGTCGTTGGCGCCGTAGTAAAGCACTACGCCCGTGGTGCTGCCGTAGTTCACCGGCAGCGGACGCGAGTGGGCGACGTCGCCATGGATCGAGGGCCGGACGTCGGCGGCAGTCGCGTTGGTGTTTTGGTCGAAGATGTCCTGGCCGCGCGTGTAGGCGATGATGTTGTCGCGCTCGAGATCGGTCATCGCCGCGCTGCCGAGCTGGGTCTTCGACACGTTGGTCGTGTTGAAGGTGACGAGCTCGACGGCTTTCTGCGCGGCGGTGGTGCCGACGCAGGTTGCGGGCGATTCGCAGCAACTGCTCGAGTCCACGCAGGTGTACATCGTCCGGCTGACCGAGGGCAGGGGAGATTGCACGCCCGCGGTCGTGGGAGGGTTATTGCCCCGGCGCAGCACCTCGGCGACGGCGCCCTTCTCGACCAGAGGGCCGTCGGGCGAATCGGAGAACAGGCTGGTTCCCGAGCTGGTGCACTGGCCGGCGCTGCCGTTCTGGAACAGCCAGTAGGTGCCGCTGTCCACGGTCCAGAAGCTCTTGGCGCAGGGCTGCACGAAGCCGGTCTGGCTCGATACCGCCTCGACCGGCGGCGAGCTGTTGTCGGCGAGACCCACCACGCCGCCGAATATGCCGACCTGGTAGCGCTTGAGGTTGCCGTACCAGCGCGGGTTGGCGCTGCCGTCCGGGCGGAACATGCCGATGAACACCTGGTTCTCGTTCTGCGAGCGGTTGGTCGAGTTGATCGGCAGGCTCGCCGAGGCGAACACCGTGTTTACCGACTGGATTTCGATCATGATCTGGCGCAGCGCGTTGACGATCGCATCCTCGTTGGTCGCCTGGAAATACTTGCCGCCGCCGTACTTCGCCATGTTGAAGAGCAGCGCGGTTTCGTTCGGGTCCTGGTGGTCCTTGAAGACGTCGATCGTGAACGTGGTGACGCTCTGCTGGCCAGCGAGGTCGACCACGTCGGTGGTGTAAAGGAAGCGCGCCCACTCGTCCGCATAGTTGACCGATGACGGCGCGGTGAACGTCGTGAGGGGCGTCACCGTGCTGACCGCCTTGATCCCCTGCTGGGTCTGGTTCGAGAGGCAGGTGTTGGTCCCCTGCATCGTCTGGCTGACCAGATTCGGCGAGGCGCAGGTGGTGCCGTCGACGGTCTGCATCGTCTGGTTTTTCTTGCTCGCGGCAGTGCAACTGCCGAGGTAGGTCTGCCCGACCAACTTGGAGCCCCCGCAGCCGACTCCGCCGGAGCAGGCGTAGCTGTTGTACGCGGTGCCGAAGGTCGCCAGGGCGCGGCTCACGCAGTTGGCGTTTGATTCGCAGGTCGCATCCAGGCCGAGCGTCACCCCCGAGGGGTTGGTGCCGCCCGTGCATTGCCAGCTGGTATGCCCCGGAAACAGGCCCTGGGCGGTGGTTGCGCACGCCGCCGCGGTTTCGCACTTTGAATCGGCGCCCTTGTTGGTGACCGTCGCCGTGGTGGTGTTGCCGCCGGTGCAGGAATAGCTCGAGAATCCGCCAAAGCCGCTCGCGCGGGTCGCGCAGGCTGAGTTGGTTTCGCAGAACGCGTCGGTTCCCAGGGTCGTGGTCGTGCCGATGGTGGTGCCGCCGGTGCAGGAGAAACTGTCGTACAAGCCGGCGAAATTCGCGGCCGCATCCGCGGCGCAGACGGCGGCGGTGGTGCAGGGCGCGTAGGTGCCGAGGTTGTCCACCACCGTGCTGACGATGGTGGTGAAGTTGGGGACCGAGAGCTGCGCCGGAAGGAGCGGCGAGGCGCCTGCATTGACGTTCTGGATCAGGGTGCCGCCGGTGTCCTGCGACGGGAAGCCGTTGCCGATGAAGACGATGTAGTTCTTGGCGCAGGGACTGGCGATCGGCGATGCCTTGTAGCTCAACGTGTCCGCGCTGTACGCCGCGAGATCCATGCGCGAGAAGGCGGCGCCGCCCATGTACCGCTGCTGACCGAATGCCGTGGAGCTCTTCGGTGTAGTGACCTGCAGGGTGTTGTCGACGTTCGCATAAGCCGGGCTCGTCCAGCCGCCGAAATACTTGTAGGCGTCGAACAGGGCGCCGCTGTAAGTCGTGCTCGCGCTGTTGGTCTGCTCGACCCCGGTGCCCGAGAAGTTCTGCAAAATGCAGTTGTTCGTGCCGTTGAGGGAATTGGTCCCGGAGCAGCCGCTCGGAGCGCCGATCAGCTCGACGAAGCCATCGATGTTGGTCTGGTCCATCGGGCGGATCGCGTAGCGCAGGAAGCCGCCGTCGGGCGAGCCCGAGTGGAACATCATCAGCCCTAGGTTGACCTTCGGGTTCGCCCCGTCCAGCTCGCCGAGGATCTTCTTGATCGCGCGCAGCTCCGACTGCCCTTGCTTGAAAATGCCCGTCTCACCGGACGGCGTCGGCCAGTGCTGGGCGTTCGAGTTCCAGTTGGCGCTGTTGTCCAGGAGGATCAGGATGTTCGGATTGGTCGCCGTCGAGGTGGCGGCGTTGACGAACAGGTCGATGTCCTCGGCGTTCGCCGGCATCGGGGGTTTCAGCGCGAGCGCGACGGCGAGCGCCGTGCCCGTGACGCGCCGGATGAATTGTCTTGTCAGTTTGATTTTCATGATGTTCCCCTTAGAGGCACGAGGTGCTGGCATCGTCGCCGCTGATGCGCACGCCTACTCCCTGTACTGCCGTGACTGCGGCGCCGGAATTCGCGCCGGTGGTCTGGGCGGTGATCTCCCAGACCGTGTTGGCGCACAGGGAATCCCCTGTCACCGCTCCGGCGACGCCGAACTGCTGCTGCTGCCCGGCGCTGCAGCCGAGGTCCTCGGAGTTGGTCAGATTGAGTTCCGTGTTCTTGATCGGCTTGACCGTCACGCAGCTCGGCGCCGGATTCAGGACCGTGGTGTAGTCCGGGGTCGCGTTGCCGGAAACGTTCATGCACAGCGTATTTGCCGCGCCGCAAGGCACCGGCAGCGCGTTCGCCGGCGTCGTGATGAACTGCGGCTGGCTGAGGGTGGTCTCGATCGCTTGCTGGGCGGCGGTGAGCGCCTCGTTTTTCGCCTGCATGTTGCCGACGACCTTCAGGTTCGTCGTCGCCGTATTCATGGCGCTGACGACGAACAGCATCAGCACCACCAGCATGATCATCGCAACGAGGAGCGTCGCGCCTTGCTGGCGCCGCGGGTTTGCCGTCATGGGGTATCCCTGCGGTTGGCGGGATTGGAAACGCGCACCAGCGCGGTATAGACATGGCGCCGGTACTTCTGGTCCGCGGTCGCGGGCGTATACGCAAGGCCGCCGAGCTGGTAGCTCTTGGTGTCGGTGTAACCGGGAGTCGAATCCAGATTGCGCGCGAGAACGTACAGCTTCACCGTGACCACGTTGAACCAGTTTGTTGCGCGGCATGCAGCGCTGCAGCCGGAGGGGTAGTCGTTGGGATTGTCGACATAGACATCGGGCGCGCCGTCGCCGTCGGTATCGAGGCCGTACTGGACGTTGAACTGCTCGATTCCCTCCACCAGCGGGCTCTTCGTCCAGGCCGAGCCGGTGAACTCGAGGCGGTTGAGCGTGGGAGTGGTCGATCCGGCGCCGTTGTCGGCGCTGACGTAGTAGATGTTCACGTAGTACTGGCGCTTGTCCGCCGCGGTCGAGCAGTCCTTTTTCGTCAAATTGAAGGTCGCCGTGCCTTGCAGCCCAAGCACGTGCGAGGCGGTCTCGGTCGCGCAGAGGGACACCTGGATATAGGGCTTGCCGCTCGCCGCGGCATCGCAGCCGCCGACACCTGCGAGGCAGGTCCTTGCGCGCCGCAGCACGAGGACGTCGGTTCCTGGCTGGAAGTTCAGGCTCGACGGCAGGCAGGCAGGAGAGGTCGCCGCGTAAAGGACGTCGACTGCGACCGTGTCTGTGGACGTGGCGCCGGCGTCGTAGCCCTGAAGGTGGAGCGGGATCGCGTTGTTCCAGTCGGCAGCGGTCGTCGAGCAGGGATCGATCGGGGCGGTGGGCGGATTGATTACCGCGGGCGTGCCGGTAGCAGTGAGCGAACTGACGCTCAGCTCGCCGTAGAATCCGGCAACGCGCAGATCGTCCGAGAGAAGATCGATCGCATAGCGCCCGTTCTCGATCTGGCGGCTGGTGCGCTCGATCTCCGCGCGCGAGCTGCTCGCGTTGACGAACACCAGCGAGACCGCGGTGAGGATGATCAGCCCGATGGTGATCGACACCATCAGCTCGATGAGCGACAGGCCCGCCATGCTGCGTGGCAGCCGGGCGCCGCCCGAACCGGGAAGCTTGCGCAGGGTCATGGCGTCACGCATGCCCCGGTGCTGGGGTCGTTTTGCAGGCAGCCGACCTTGACCAACGCGATCATCGCGCGCCTGGTCGCGTCGTCGGTGAAGGAGCCCGAGCCGCAGCTGGTCGAAAGCGGCGCCCGCGTGGGATTGAGGCCTTGCCAGACGAGCGAAATCTTGGCTTCGCGCGGCATCGTCGTAACGGTGAGCTCGATGCAGCCGCGCGCGCCGATCATGGCGCCCACTTTGTTGCCTCCGGAGGTTTCCGCCGCGCCGAGGAGCGCATCGCTCCACTCGCAGGCGTCTGTCAACGCCTGCTTCACCGCCGCCGTGGCCGCGGCGATCGTCGCCGGAGCGCAATCGAGCGTGGTGCCGGTGCCTAGAGTCGAGCCGAGGGTGGTGGTGTCGTAACTCGCCGCGTTCCTGCGGTTCGCGTTGATGCGATCGACCATGTCCTGCAGCAGCACGATTGCCTGGGCTCGCTGGTATGACTCCATCTCGGAGACCTGGAGACGCGCCTGCATGCCCGCGGCACCGAGCAGGCCAAGGGTGACGATGATGAGCGTCACGAGGACTTCCATCATGGTGACGCCGCGGCTCGCGGCGGGAGAAGCGCGGCGCAGGCGGGGTTTCAGCATGTGGTCGCCTTGGTGAGCGGCCGGCCGCTGAGATCCACCGTGATGCAGCGCGAGGTAACGCCGGCACTGCTGCCGATGGCTTTCAATTCGATGCCGCTCGCGAGCGCCGCGGAGAGCCGGCCGGTGCCGGTGTAAGTGATGCTGGCCGGGCCTGTGATGGTGACGCCCGGCGTCGGGTCCTGGCTTCGTACGACATTGCCTCCGGCCACGACCTGCCAGCCGTTCGCCCAGTTGCTCGAGACCGGTGTGATCGTGACCGACGTGTTGCGCGTGAGCGCCTCGCTGCGCGCGACCACAAGGCTGGAGAAAATGTCGAAGCTCGCGGTTTTCACCCGCTGGTTTTTCAGCAGCTGGATGAAGTTGGGCGCCGCGATGGTAACGAGGATGGCCATGATGCCGATCACGCCCATCAGCTCGATGATCGTGAAGCCGCGCAGTTGCCTGATCATCACCATCCCGCTACGCCGTCGCGGGTCTTGGCGCCGGCATGCGTCAGGGTGAGGTCCCCGTCCGGCACCTGTTTTGTACCGGCGACGGGCGTGGCCGTGATCTTGAAGCTCGGCGGCGTGGTTGGCGTGTTGGTGCCGTCGCTGGCGGTGATGGCAATCGTGTAGTAAGTAGAGACTTGTATCGGCGTCGCCACGTTCATGGTGGTGAGCGCGCCGCTGCCGATCGCGTAGCTGCGCGCGTCGAGCAGGTATTGCGCCTCCTTGTTGGCAACGTCGACCATGAACTGCTGCGCCTCGGCGCGATGGGCTTTCCGGATCTGACCGTCGTAGGCCGGCAGCGCGATGGCGGCGAGTATCGCGATGATCGCCACGACGATCATCACTTCAATAATGGTGAAGCCGCGCTGAGACGTTTTCATCTCTTATCTCCCCTCGGTAAGAATAGTTTCCCCGGGCCCTCGATTGCCAGCTGCGCGCGAGCATATAATGCGCCCCTGGCTGGTGTAGCTCAGTTGGTAGAGCAACTGATTCGTAATCAGTAGGTCGCCCGTTCGAGTCGGGCCACCAGCACCAAAAAAGCCCGGCTCCGGCTCCTCTTATGCCCGCCTCCATCCTGGTCGTCGACGACGATGAAAGCATCCGCGAGCTGCTCCGGCTCCACCTGAGCGCGGCCGGCTACGAGGTGCACGTCGCGGCGGACGCGATCGTGGCGGGCCACCTGGTGCTGCGCAGCGCGCCGGATCTGATCATCACCGACGTCAGCATGCCGTACATGAACGGCTTCGAGTTCGTAGAGGCGCTCAAGGCCGACAAGTCGCTGCCCTATATACCGGTGATTTTCCTGACCTCGATGGAAGACGGCGATAACCGCGGCAAGGAACTCGGCGCGGTCGGCTACATAACCAAGCCGGTGCGAGCGGACCGGCTGCTGGCGCTCGTAGCGCAGCACGTTGCCGGCGGCGCACACCCGATAGGTTGAAAAATAGGGACAGACCCCATTTTACTTGGGGTCTGTCCCTATTTTTCGGAGCAGTTCTTCAGCTCGCTGCCGTCGATCTGGCGCGCGACTTCCTTCAGGCGGCCCTCCAGGGCGGCGTCGACGCCTTTCACTTGCAGCCATACCTTCGGCACCACGGTCTCGCGCGGCCCGATCTGCGCGCTGCGCACGCCCTGGGTGCGCAGCGCGAGGAGCCGCGCCTGCGCCGCCTCCTCGGTGCGGAACACGCCGAGCGAGACCGCCCAGTGGAACGGCCCTTCCTCGACCACCACGAAGTAATCGTCGACGCCGAACGCCTTCAGCTCGGAGGCTTTCTTCAGCGCCGCTTGCCGGTTGCCTTGCGGCGGAATGAAGACCCACCAGCCCGCCGTCTCCTCGGTGCGGCGCCGGCCGAGGCGGCCGCCCAGCGCGAGCGGCTCGAGCGCCTTTTCAGCCTTTGGCGCATCGACGAGCGTGAAGCTGCCCCATTCCATGCACGCCGCTGCAGCAGCGGTCGCCGCTACGGGGGTAGCGGGTGCCGGCTTCGGCAAGGCGGCGGGCAGCTCGCCGGGCGCGAGGATCTTCAGCTTCCCGGGGTCGATCTGACGGCTGAGCGGCGCCGCATCGATGGTCGCCTCCGCCGGCGCAATGTAGCGCGCCCAGGCGAAGAACACGACGTTGGCGAGCACGAAAAAGAGGAACAGCGCTCTCATCGTGCTTTCGAGCTCGCGGAATGCGCGGTACATGCGCTCGATCGCGCCCGCCTGGGCATGGCGGCAGCCGGTTTCGATCGCGTCCACCGTGTTGCGCGGCGCGTCGCGGTAATTGCCCTCCTGGATCGGCAGCCGGCCGGTGTGCTCGTGCAGCACGAAGCGCATCAGCTCGACGCCAGGCAGGATGGCGCCGCCGAGAAACGTGCCGTCGGCGGCCAGCATGTCGACCGTGGTGGCGGTCCCGGCGTTGACCACCAGGCAGGGGCCGCTGTGCAGCCCGCGCGCCGCGACCAGCGCGGCCCAGCGATCGGGCCCGAGCTGCTCGGGGCGCTCGTAGCGGCTGCGTACCCCGCAGCGCTCGGCCTCGCCGCGCAGCCAGAGCGGCTCGGCATCGAAGATGCTGGTCCAGTTGACGAGCAGCTGGTGCGCGCCGTCGCCGGCGACGTTCGAGATCACGATGCTCTCCGGCGCCTCGTGGGTCACCGAGAATGGGTTGAGGTGGTCGCTCGAGGCGGCGAACTCGATGAGCGACACCGTGGCGATGCTCGACCAGCGCAGCTCGTCGCTGCCGGCGCCGTCGTGCTCCAGCCGGCCCCTGCCTTCAGTGGCGGTTTCCAGCCATCCCCACTTCACCCGCGAGTTGCCTGCATCGATGGCGAGAATCATGCCGTCCTCGCCGAGATCACCTGCCCGCTGCGGATCGCCCTCTCTCCGGCGCGCGTGCGCAGCCGCAAGCCGCCGTCGTCGGCGAGGCCGGCCGCGATCCCGCTCACCATCCGGCCGTCGGCAAGCCGCACGCGCAGCCGCTGGCCGCCGTGCGCGTGCAGAGCGAGCCATTCCTCGCGCAGCGCGTCGAAGCCGCGCGCCTCGAAGGCGTCGAGCGCTCCCTGCAGCGCCAACCCGGTTTTCTGGATGATCTGGTTTCGCGAAGGAACGGAGATAAATTCCTCCAGGAACGCGACGCGCCGGCGCAGGCGGCGCCCGAGCGCGGGTGCGCGGCGACAGTTTATTCCGATGCCGATCACTGCGAGGCTGGCCCGGTCGCGGTTACGCGTCTCTACGAGTATTCCGCCGAGCTTCGCGTCGCCGATCACCAGGTCGTTCGGCCACTTGAGCGCGGCCTGCGCGACGCCGAAGGCGCGCAGCGCCTTCGCGATCGCGACGCCGGCGACGAGCGAGAGCGCCGCCAGCTCGCGCGGCGGCCGCGCGATGCGCCGGGCCAGGGAAAAGGTGACGTCGCGGCCCGGGGCGCTGTGCCAGCGCCGGCCGCGCCGGCCGCGGCCGGCCGTCTGTTCCTCGGCAACGAGAAGAACCGGGGGGGTCAGGTTTTTCTCTTCAATCAGCACGGAGTTCGTCGAAGCGCATTGCCGAACCACCCGCACCTCCACGCCCGGGAGCACGATCGCTGCGGCATCGAGGCGGTCCATCCGAGCCGTGAGGCGAGTCATGTCGGGTAGTTTACGCGGTGGCGAAAGCGAAATCGCGGCCGGGAGCCGCCGCGATCAGGGCGCGCGTGTACTCGTGCCTGGGATGCACGAGCACCTCGCGGGCCGGGCCGGCCTCGACGACGCGTCCGTCCCGCATCACCGCCACCTCGTCGCAAACCTGCGCCGCCACCCGCAGGTCGTGGGTAATGAACACCATTGCCAGCTCGAGGCGGGTGCGGATCTCCTCCAGCAGGGCGAGGACCTGCGCCTGCACCGACACGTCCAGCGCCGACCCCGCCTCGTCGGCGATCAGCAGCTCGGGCTCCATCGCCAGCGCGCGCGCGATGCAGATGCGCTGGCGCTGCCCGCCGGAGAACTGGTGCGGATAGCGGCCGAGCGCGCCCGGATCCATCCGTACCAGCTCCATCAGCTTGCGCGCGCGCTCCAGGGCTTCCGCGCGCCGCACGCCGTAGTTCAGCGGCCCCTCGATGATCGCATCGCCGACGCTGCGCCGCGGATTGAGCGAGCGGTACGGATCCTGGAACACGATCTGAATCTTGGAACGAAGCGGCCTTAGCGCAGCGGACCGCAGGCGCGCTATGTCCCGGCCGCCCAGCCGGATCTCGCCCGCGGTGGGCTCGATCAGCCGCACGATGCAGCGCGCGACGGTGGATTTTCCCGAGCCCGACTCGCCGACGAGGCCGAGCGTCTGGCCGCGGCGCACCTCGAGATTGACGTCCTCGGCGGCATGCACCTCGCGGCGCCGGCCGAACCAGCCTCGGTCGACGTAGGTTTTCGAAAGGGCTTTCGTCTGCAGCACGACGGGGGATTCTTTTCTGATGATTTTTTCATGAGGTTTCAGCGTCGGCACCGCGCGGATCAGCATCCGCGTGTACTCGTGGCGCGGCTGCTTCAGCACTTCAGCGCGCGTGCCGAGCTCGGCGAGCTCGCCCAGGCGCAGCACCGCGACGCGGTGCGCGATCTCGGAGACGACGCCGAAGTCGTGGGTGATGAACAGCACCGCCATGCCGTGGCGCTTCTGGATTTCGACGATCAATTTCAGTATCTGGGCTTGCGTCGTGACATCGAGCGCCGTGGTCGGCTCGTCGGCGATGAGCAGCGCCGGCTCGAGCGCGAGCGCCATGGCGATCATGATGCGCTGGCGCTGGCCGCCGGAAACCTGGTGCGGATACGAGGCGAGCATGCGCTCCGGCTCCGGCAACGCCACCTCGCCGAGGATTTCGACGATCCTGCTTCTTCTTCTCGGGGAGGGAAGACTGGTGTGAAACCGCAGCGCCTCGTCCAGTTGCTCGCCGCAGGTCATGACCGGGTTCAGGGCCGTCATCGGCTCCTGGAAGATCATCGACATGCGCGCGCCGCGCAGCTGGCGGATGCGGGCTTCGGCGGCCGCGGTGAGCTCTTCCCCTTCAAGAAGTATCTTGCCGCCGGAAACGCGCAGCGTCCTGGGCAGCAATCCCATGACCGCCTGCGCGATCACCGTCTTGCCCGAGCCCGACTCGCCCACGAGACACAGGATTTCGCCTCGCTCGACACCGAAGGAAAGATTCGAGACAGCCTCAGTGCGGTCGGCCCCTGGCGGCAGGCCGATCGACAATCCCTTGACCTCGAGGGTGCTCATACCCGCTTCGCCATCTTCGGGTCCAGGGTGTCGCGCAGGCCGTCGCCGAGGATGTTTACGGCAAGCACGGTCGCTGCGAGGAAGACCCCCGGAAAGAAAATGTTGTGCGGATAGGCGACGAACTGCACGCGGCCCTCGGCCATGATGTTGCCCCAGGTCGGGATGTCGGGCGGCAGGCCGACGCCCAGGAAGGACAGGATCGCCTCGATGAGGATGGCGAAGGCCACGATGTAGGTCCCCTGCACGATGAGGGGGGCGACGGTATTGGGCAGGATATGGCTGAACATGATCTTGGGCCCGCCACAGCGCGACCAGCGTGATCGCAATCAGGATCGCCGGAATCGCCATGATGCCGTCCATGAACCGCATCAGCGGTCCGTCAAGCCAGCGCAGGTACCCCGCGGCGAGGCCGCACACGATGCCGAAAGCGAGCGCGGCGAGCGCCGAGCACAGGCCGACCAGCAGCGACACGCGCGTGCCGTAGAGAACGCGGCTGTAGATGTCGCGTCCGAAAGAGTCGGAGCCCATGAGGAAGACGTGCTTCACCGTCTCACCGTCGAGATTGACGATCTCGCCCGACTCCCCAGGCCGCAGGTCGCGGCTCGCCGCGTCGAACAAGGACGGGTCGACCGTGCCGAGCCAGGGCGCCGCTATCGCAATCACGATCAGGACGAGCAGGGCGCCGGCGCCGATTCGCACCGACCAGTTGCCGAAGAGGTCTCTCAATAGCGGATCCTCGGGTCGAGAAACACGTACGACAGGTCGACGAGCAGATTGACGCCGACGTAAACCAAGGAGAAGAACAGGATCACACCCTGGATCGTCGGAAAGTCGCGCGCCAGCACCGCGTCTACTGTCAGCCGACCGAGCCCGGGAATCGCGTACACCGATTCGGTGACTACGACCCCGCCGATGAGGATGGCTATGCCGATGCCGATCACCGTGACGATCGGCACCGCCGCGTTGGCGAGCGCGTGGCGTACCACGACCCGGAACTCCGGCAGGCCCTTGGCGCGCGCAGTGCGGATGTAGTCTTCGCCGAGCGCTTCCAGCACCGAAGCACGCGTCACGCGCGCGATCAGCGCGATGAAGATGACCGACAAAGTTACGGCCGGAAGGACCAGATGCTCCAGGTAGGGCCAGAAGCCGTCGGCGAGATGCCTGTAGCCCTGCACCGGCAGCCAGCCAAGCTTGAGCGACACGATGTAGATGAGGATGTAGGCGAGCACGAACACCGGCACCGAAAACCCCATCACCGAGAAACCCATCAGGAAGCGGTCGAACCAGCCGCCGAAGCGCCATGCGGCCATCACGCCGAGCGGCACCGACACGAGCACCGCGAAAAAGATGGTAAGTGCGGCAAGGGACATGGTCGGTTCGATGCGCTGGGCAATCAGCTCCGTCACCTTGATCTTGAAGTAGAACGATTCGCCGAGGTCGCCGCGCAGTAGATGGCCGGCCCAGATGCCGAACTGCGCCACGATCGACTTTTCGAGCCCGAGGTTGGCGCGGATTTGCGCGATCTGCTCGGAGCTGGCGGCGTCGCCGGCCAAAATCGCTGCCGGATCTCCCGGGGCGAGACGCAACATCAGGAACACCAGCACCGCGACGATCACGAGGACCGGCACGGTGGCGAGGATGCGGCGCGCGATGTAGCTCAGCATGCTGGAAAAAAGAAACGGCCCCAGAACCCTGGCGGGGCCGGAGCCGTTTCGATGGTCAAGCGGGCGTCAGTTTTTCTTGACGTTCCAATAGATATGCGCCAGACCCGACGTGTTCAGGCCGCTTATGTTGGCGCGCATCGCCACCGGCGCCTGGTACTCGCCGAGCGGCGCGTGGGTTGCATCCTGGAAGGCTTCGGCCTGGATCGCCTCGGCGAGCTTTTTCTTCTTGGCGGCGTCGGTCTCGCGCATGAACTGGGCGCGCAGTTCCTGCAGCTTGGCGTCCTCCGGCCAGCCGAACCAGCCTGACTTCTCGCCGCGCGCATCGAGCGCGGCATTGTTGATCGGGCTCCAGATGTCGGGCGCCACCCAGGCGGTGCAGAACATGTTCCAGCCGCCGGCGGAGGGTGGATCCTTCTTCGCGCGGCGCGACACCAGCGTCTGCCAATCCATCGCCTGCAGGTCGACCTTGAAGCCGGCCTGGCGCATCAGTTGCGCGGCGACGTCGGGGAGCTTGCCGATCGCGTCCAGGTCGGTGGGCTTCATCAGTACCACGGGTACGCCGTTGTAGCCCGATGCTTTGAGGAGCTCTTGTGCCTTGCGCATGCTCGACTTCGACTGGATTTCACTGCCGGCATCGCTGGCGTACGGTGTGCCGCACGTGAATATCGACGCGCAGGTATTGTAGAGCTCCTTCACGCCCACCTGCGCCTGGAGGAACGGGCGCTGATCGAACGAGGCGAGCGCGGCGCGGCGCACCGCAGCCTTGTCGAACGGGGGGTGCAGGTGGTTGAAGCGGCACATGTACTGCTGGCCGACAGCGGGCTTGATCACCTTGACGCCTTGCTCCTTCGACAGGGTCGCGTACTGATCGAAGGCGATCGCCTCGATGACGTCGACTTCGCCCTTCACCAGAGCGTTGGCCTGCGCCTGCACGTCGCGCAGCGCGAGGTTCCACTCGACGCGATCGACGTGGACCTGCTTGCCGCCGGCGGTGCCGGAGGCGGGCTCCTTGCGCGGCAGGTACTTCGGGTTCTTCAGGTACACCGCTTTGTCACCCGGCTTGAACTCGTCGCGCTTGAAGATATACGGGCCCGAGCCGGTGTAGTCCTCGAGCTGCTTGAACGCGTCGGTCTCGGCGACGCGCTTGGGCATGATGAAAGGCACATTGGAAGAGGGTTTACCCAGCGCCTCGAGCAGAAAGCCGCAGGCCTCGCGCAGGAAAATACGGAAACTGTCGGGGCTGGGCGAGTCCATGCGGTCGACGAACGTGAAAAGAGCGACCCCCATCGAATCGCGCTTGCCCCAGCGCGCGAGCGAGGCGATCACGTCCTCGCCCGTGACGGGCTTGCCGTCGTGGAACTCCAGGCCCTTGCGCAGCTTGAAAGTCCAGAGGCGCCGGTCGGGGCTGGAGCTCCACTCCTCGACCATCTGCGGCTTGATCTGGTTCTTCTCGTCGGTGCCGAACAGCGTGTCGTAGATCATGTAGCCGTGGTTGCGGCTCATGTACGCGGTGGTCCAGATCGGATCGAGAATCGCCAGGTTGGAGTGGGGGACAACCCGCAAAACCTTGTCTTGCGCGTTTACCGAAGAGAAAATCAAGCCTAGTGCAACGGCGGCGAGGATTCTGCGGGTCATTGGTTTAATCTCCAGGCTGGTATTCAAAGTATAGGCCATGGCACGCGTCGCAATCGGCGGTTTCCAGCACGAGACCAACACCTTCGCCCCCACCCGGGCCGACTACGCGGCATTCGAGGCCGGCGGCGGCTGGCCGGGGGCGCAGTACGGCGCGCCGATCTTCGCCACGGTGGAGGGCGCCAACATACCGGCGGCGGGCGCCATCCAGGCGCTGCGCAGCCTCGGACACGAGCTCGTCGGCACGGCGTGGGCCGCAGCGAGCCCTTCCGCCCAGGTGACCGACGACGCCTTCGAGCGCGTAATGAAGGAAATGATTTCCAGAATACAGGCAGCCCTGCCGCTCGATGCCGTCTACCTCGACCTGCACGGTGCCATGGTTACCGAGTCGCACGGTGACGGCGAAAGCGAAATCCTGCGGCGCGTCCGGGAAGCAGTCGGGCCCCGCGTGCCGGTCGTCGCGAGCCTCGACCTGCACGCCAATGTGACCGATGCGATGGTGAAGCACGCCGACGCGATGGTCGCCTACCGCACCTATCCGCACATCGACATGGCGGACACCGGCGCGCGCGCCGCGCGCCTGCTCGATCAGATTCTGCGCGCCGGCAGGCGCCCCGCCGGCAGCTGGCTTCAGCTCGACTATCTCACCGGCATTCCTTCCCAGTGCTCGTTCATCGAGCCCTGCAAGAGCATCTACGAGGAGCTCTCAAGAATGGAAAGCAAGCACGACGTAGTGCTGTCTTTCACGCCCGGGTTCGCGATGGCCGACTTCGAAGACTGCGGGATGTCGGTATTCGGTTTTGGCGCGGAGCAGAAGCAAGCGAACAAAGCCGTAGAGCAGCTGCGGCGGACGGTCGCAGACGCAGAGAAAGACTTCGCCATGGAGCTTCATTCGCCCGGCGATGCCGTACGGCGGGCGCGCGAGCGTGGAGAACCGGGCAAGCCGGTGGTCCTCGCCGATACGCAGGACAATCCGGGCGCGGGCGGCAATGGCGACACGACGGGTTTGCTGAAGGCATTGATCGACCAAGGAACCCGTGGCGCAGTGCTTGGCTTGCTGATCGATCCCGCTTCCGCGCAGCGCGCGCACGCGGCCGGCGGGAATTCGACTATCGGCTTCAGCCTCGGCGGAAAATCGAACATACGGGGCGATTCCCCGCTCAGCGGCGAATTCACCGTCAAGCGCCTCGGCGACGGCCGCTTCACCTGCACCGGCCCGATGTTCAAGGGCTTTCGCATGCAGCTCGGGCCCATGGCGTTGCTGCGCAGCCGCGCCGCGCCCGGCGTGCGCGTCGCGCTCGCCTCGCGCAAGTGCCAGGCCGCCGACCAGGAGATGTTGCGCCACCTCGGCGTGGAGCCGCGCGCCGAGCGCGTCCTCGCCCTGAAGAGCTCGGTCCACTTCCGCGCCGACTTCGAGCCGATCTCGAAGGAAGTGCTGGTGGTGAAGGCCCCCGGCCCGGCGCTCGCCGACCCGGCGGAGTTCAGGTGGACTAAGCTGCGCAAGGGGGTACGCTTGCGGCCGCTGGGCCCGGTCCACGCATAAAAGAAAGGGAGGCGCCAATGATAATGATCGCGGACGTTGCCGTCGGAGTGGTTGCGCTGCTGCACGTCTATTTTCTGGTCCTCGAGATGTTCCTCTGGGACAGGCCGTTCGGCCTCAAGACCTTCGGCATGACGCCGGAGAAAGCGGCGGCGACCAAGTCGCTGGCGATGAATCAGGGGCTGTACAACGGGTTTCTCGCCGCCGGACTGGTGTGGGGATTGCTCTGGAGCGGCCCTTTCGCGCTCGCCATCAAGATTTTCTTTCTCGGCTGCGTCATCATTGCCGGAATATTCGGCGCGCTGACGGCGAGCCGGAAAATTCTGTGGGTGCAGGCGGTACCGGCTGCCGTGGCGCTCGCGCTGCTGGGAATTTGAGTTCTCAGATTCGCCTTCCGGCGTCCCGCCAGTAATCCCCACCGAATCCCAGCACTGCGGTCATTCCGGGAAGGGCCGTTGCGCGGGACGGATCCGCTCGACGAAGCGCGCGAGCTTCAGCACGCCCGCATCGTCGAATCTCCTGCCGACGAGCTGGATACCGATCGGCAGGCCGTCGGCGCTGCAGCTCCAGTTGATCGAAGCCGCCGGCTGCTCGGACATGTTGTAGGCCACGGTAAAGGCGATGTGCGGCAAGGCGTTTCGCGGATCGTTTCCCGGCGCGGCGCTCTCGGCCTCGTAGGCGAGGATCGGCGAGGTGGGCGAGAGCACGTAGTCGAACCCCTGGCAGGCCGCTACCGTGGCCTCGCGCATCGCCATGACAAGGGTATAGGCCTGCATCACGTCGCGGCCGCTGAAGCGCGCAGCACGCCAGCTGCACCACTCGACGATGAACGGCAGAACCTTTTCCTGCCGTGCCGCCGGAAGCTGCACGAAATCGTCGTAGGAGCGCATCTCGAAGAACCGGCACATGCCGTCGAGCATTTCCGGCATGAGGAAGGAAGGCATCTCCTCGACGGCGGCACCGGCGCCCGACAGGGCTTTCGCGGCGGCCTGCGCCGCCGCACGCACCTCCGGATGCACCGCAAGGCCGGCGTGCATGTCCGGCAGGAAGCCGATCTTCAGTTTTTTGGGGTCAAGCTGCCCAAGATCTTCAAGGTAGTCGCTTTTTTGAAACGGCAGGCTCATGAAGTCGCGCGGATCCGGACGCGAGAGAACGCTCATCAGCAGCGCCGCGTCGGTCACCGTGCGCGTCATCGGGCCGGCAACGCGGCCCATGTAGGGCGGGTAGACCGGGACGCGGCCGAGCGAAGGCTTCAGCGCGAAGATCCCGCAATGCGTCGCCGGCAGCCGCACCGAGCCGCCGATATCGGTACCTATATGTAGGGGCGCATACCCGGCGACGGCCGCCGCGGCGGCGCCGGAGCTCGAGCCCGAGGTATTGCGGTCCAGGCGCCACGGATTGCGCGTCACGCCGTGCAGGCTCGACAGGCCCGAGGACAGCATGCCGTAATCGGGCATCGTGGTCTTGCCCAGGATCACGCATCCGGCCTCGCGCGCGCGCGCTGCCGGAGGCGCGTCCACCGGCTGCGGCGGCGCATCGTGGTTGGCGCGCGTGCCGATCGGCGCCGGATCGCCGCGCGTGTAGATGTTCTCCTTGATGGTGAGCGGCACGCCGTCGAGCGCCGACAGGGGCGAGCCCGCGCGCCAGCGCGCCTCGGAGGCGCGCGCCTGCTCGAGCGCTGCGCCGCCGGCGACGCGGTACATCGCGTTGATTTTCGGCTCCCAGGACTCGATTCTCGACAGCGCCGCGCGCGTTACTTCGAGAGGAGAAAGCTCCCTGCGCGAATAAGCCGAGGCGAGCTCGCTCGCCGAGCGTTCGTGAATGGCGGGCATCGCGGGAGGACTATATACTCCGCGCGCCATGTTGCGGAACCTCGCGATCGGAACGCTTTTCTTCTGCGCCGCATCGGCGGCGCAGTCCACGGAAGAAGTGCGCTTCTGGCACGCGCTGACAGGCCCGCAGGCGGCCGAGATCGAGCGCCTCGCGGCGCGCTTCAATGAATCGCAGACGGACTACCGCGTGCTGCCGAGCTACAAGGGCTCGCTCGAGGTCACATTCGCACGGGCGCTGGCGGCGAAGCGCACGGCGGCGGCGCCGCACATCGTGCAGATCCATGAGTCGCTCACCGATGACCTCATCGCCGAGCAGCTCGTGCTGCCGCTCTGGCAGGTGATGGCCAACGCGAATCAGCCCTTCGAGGCCGCGCTTTTTCCGGCGCTGGCGAGCGCGTTCTCCGATCCGCATGGCCGGCTGCTCGCGCTGCCATTCGCGAGCGCGACGCCCCTTCTGTACTACAACCGCGATGCGCTGCGCCGCGCGAAGCTCGACCCGGCCGGCCCGCCCGCCACCTGGTACGAGATGCCCGCGGCGCTGGCCGCGCTGTCCGACACGGGCTCCTCGTGCCCGTTCACCACTGCCTGGCCGAGCTGGGTACTGCTCGAGAACATGAGCGCGTGGCATAACCAGGAGTTCGTCACGCAGGACAACGGCTTCGAAGGCGCAGGCACCCGCCTCGCGTTCAACAGCCGGCTGATGATCCGCTGGATCGCCATGCTCTCGACCTGGCGCAAGGCGGGCTATTTCGTCTATTCGGGGCGCGGCAACGAGGCCGAGGCGCGGTTCCTCGCCGGCGAATGCGCGCTGCTGACCTCGTCCTCGGCGAGCTACCCGGGGCTGAGCGAGCGCGCGAATTTCGACCTGGGCGTGGCGCGGCTCCCCTACTACGACGACGTCGACGACGCGCCGCAGAACACCCTTGCCGGCGGCGCTGCGCTCTGGGTCCTGGCAGGCAAGCCGAAGAAGGCCTACCGGGGCGCGGCGCGCTTCCTCGCCTACCTGGCGCGGCCCGAAGTGCAGGCCGAATGGCAGCAGAAGACCGGCTATGTGCCGCTGACCATGGCGGCCTATGAGCTTGCGCGCAAGCGCGGCTACTACCTGAAGCAGCCCGGCAACGAGATCGCGGTGCGGCAGCTCGTCGACAAGATCCCGACCGAGGACTCGAAGGCGCTGCGTTTCGCCGACCAGCGCCTCATTCGCGGCATCATCGACGAAGAGCTCGAAGCGGTCTGGAGCGGCGCGAAGGCGCCGCTCGACGCGCTGAACGCCGCCGTGGAGCGCGGCAACGGGCTGCTTTCCACGTCGAAGCGCTAGCGCGCCGTGCCCTGGCCTTATCCGAGGATCGTCGCGCACCGCGGCGGCGGATCGCTTGCGCCGGAGAACACGCTGGGCGCGATCCGGCTCGGGGCCTCGCTTGGGTTTCGCGGCGTCGAGTTCGACGTCATGCTCGCCGGCGACGGCACCCCGGTGCTGATCCATGATGAGACCACCGAGCGCACGACCGGGGTTCGGGGAAACGTCTTCGAGATGTCCTATCAGGAACTGTCCGGCTTGAATGCAGGGAACGGCGAGAAAATTCCGCGCTTCGAGGACGCGGCCAGGTTGTGTCGCAGCCTGGGCGTCTGGGCCAACGTCGAGATCAAGCCGGCCAAAGGCCACGAGCGCGCCACCGGCGAGGCAGTCGCGCGCATGGCGCGCAAGCAGTGGCGCGGCGCGTCGCTCCCTCCGGTGTTGTCGTCGTTCTCCATCACGGCCCTGGAAGCTGCACAGGCTGCAGTGCCGGATTTGCCTCGCGGTTTTCTCACGGACGAACTGCCGGCGGATTGGGAGGGCACCGTCCAGCGGCTGGGTTGCGTCGCGGTTCATTGCAACCAGGAGAAGCTGACTGAGCAAAACGCGAGAGCCATTCGCAAGGCGGGGCACGCGCTGCTGTGTTGGACGGTGAACGATCCTGTCGCCGGGCGGCGACTGCTCGGCTGGGGTGCGGATTGCCTGGTCACCAATGCGCTGCGGACGATCGGTCCCGACTTCGCGTAAGCCGCTACGCCGCGATCAGGGGGCCGCTTTGCGGCCCTTTTTTATTTCGACTGCAACAGCTGCTCGATGGCGGCGAGCAGCTTCGGGTCGTTCGGCTCGACGCGCGTGTCGAAGCTGAATACCTGCTTGCCGTCGCGATCTACCAGGTACTTGTGGAAGTTCCATTGCGGCGCCTTGCCGCTGGCTTTGGCGAGATCCGCGTAAAGAGAATTCCTCTTCAATTCCGTTTTCGCAAATACCGGGAAGTCGACGGCGTACTGATTGACGCAGAAGCTGGCGATCTCCTTGTTCGAGCCGGGCTCCTGGCCGCCGAAGTCGTTCGACGGGAAGCCTAGCACGACCAGCCCTCGCGGACGGTATTTGCGGTAAAGCGCTTCCAGTCCCTCGTACTGCGGCGTATAGCCGCACTGGCTCGCGGTGTTGACGACCAGCACGACCTTGCCGGCGTACTCGCACAGCGAGCGCGGCTTCTCTTCGATGGTGTTGAAGCTGCGGTCCAGCAGGGCGGGGCACGCAGCTATGGCTTCACCACATAAAAAAATCAATAAATTAAAAAGGAAGAGGCGCATTCGGTTTGAGCGGCTGCAGCGCGGCGCGAAAGTCATTCTTGATGCGCTCCAGCGCGGCAGCCGTGTCTGCTTCGAAGCGTAGCACGATGACGGGCGTGGTGTTCGAAGCGCGCGCCAGGCCGAAGCCGTCGGCGTACTCGGCGCGAACGCCGTCGATCGTCAGGACGCGCTCGGCGCCGGGGAACGGCCGCGCCGCCTGGAGGCTCGCAACAAGCGTTGCCACGAACGCGTGCGGCTCGCCTTCCTGGAGCGCCCAGTGCAACTCGGGCGTCGAGGGCGCATTGGGGAGGTTTTTCAGGACTTCGTTGGGGTTGGGTTCCCTTGACAGCACCTCGAGAAGCCTGGCTCCGCTATACAGCGCATCGTCGAAGCCGTACCAGCGTTCCTTGAAGAAGGTGTGGCCCGACATCTCGCCGGCGAGCGGCGCGCCGGTTTCCCTGAGCTTCGCCTTGATGAGCGAGTGGCCGGTCTTCCAGATGAGCGGCCTGCCGCCGTGGCGCTCGATCCAGGGCGCGAGCAGCCGCGTGCTCTTCACGTCGTAGATGATTTGCGCGCCGGGATTGCGCGACAGCACGTCCTTTGCCAGCAGCATCAGTTGGCGGTCGGCGAAGATGATCTCGCCGTCCTTGGTTACCAGGCCAAGCCTGTCGCCGTCTCCGTCAAAAGCGATTCCGAGCTCGCAATCCGAGGCCTTCAGGGTCCTTATCAGCATCTCGAGGTTCTTCGGCTGCGACGGGTCCGGATGATGATTCGGAAATCGGCCATCGACTTCACAGAAAAGCTCCGTCACCTCGCAGCCAAGCTCCCTATACAGCCGCGGCGCGAGCATGCCGGCGACGCCGTTGCCGCAGTCGATCGCGATGCGCATCTTGCGCGCGAGCTTTACATCACCCGTAATTCTTTCTACATAGGCATCCAGCACGTTTGCGGCGCTGCGCTTGCCTTTCCCGGTCAGAAATTTCCCGGATTCAATTCGTTTGCGAATTTCCTGGATGTCTTCGCCGTATAGGGTGTTGCCGCCGACGACGATCTTCAGGCCGTTGTAGTCCGGCGGGTTGTGGCTGCCGGTCAATACGACGCAGCTGCCGCAGCCGAGGTGGTAGGCGGCGAAGTAGGCCACCGGCGTGGGCGCCATGCCGATGTCGACGGCGTCGGCGCCCACGGCGAGCATTCCTTCCATCAATGAATTCGAAAGTTCAAGACCCGAGAGGCGGCCGTCTCGTCCGACGGCGAACGTAGGCGCGCCGCGCTCGCGGGCGAGCGATCCGACGGCGCGGCCGATGTCCCGCACGATCGCCGGCGTGAGCGTGCGGCCGACGATCCCGCGGATGTCGTAGATGCGGAAAATTTCCGAAGGGAGGTTCACGCGAGAAGGAAATGGAGAAGCCGTTGCGGCAGCCAGTCATGCCGGCCCGGGAATGGGCCGCCGAGAAAGCCGACATGGCCGCCGCTGCGCGGAAATTCTAGCATCGTGCTCTGCGAGGTCTTTCGCGTCGCGGCGAGCAAATCCTGCTCCGGAAGGAAGGGATCATTGCGGGCGTTGAGCAACAATGTCGGCACGCGGATTCCTTCCAGGTACGGCCCGCTCGAGGCCGAGGTCCAGTAGTGGTCCACCCCGCGAAAGCCGTGCAGCGGCGCGGTCACCAGGTCGTCGAACTCACGAAAGCTGCGCGCCGCACGCACGCGGGCCGCGTCGAACAGTCCGGGGAACGCCTCCAGCTTTTTGAGCGATTTCGGCCTCAGCGTGGAGAGAAACACCCTCGTGTAGAGCAGGCGATTGATGCCTCTGTCGAGCGCTCGCCCGGCCGCCGCGACGTCGATCGGCGCCGAAACCGCAGCCGCACGCCGCACGAGCGCGGCGGCCGCCGCGCCGCGCTCGCCGAGCCACTTCAACAGGGCATTGCCACCGAGTGAAACTCCGATAGCGAACGACTCCTTTCCGTAATCCACCAGTTTCTTGACAATCCAGTCCACCTCATCCGAATCGCCGGAGTGATAGGCGCGCGCTTTTTTGTTCGACTCCCCGGAGCAGCCGCGCCAATGCGGCATCGCTACGAGAAATCCCGCCGCCGCCGCGTGCGCGCTGATCGCACGTGCGTAATGGCTGTCCGAGCCGCCCTCCAGGCCGTGGAACAGCACCAGCAGCCGTCTCACCGCGGGGTCACCGGCGAAGTCCACGTCGATGAAATCGCCGTCGGGCGTGTCCCAGCGCTCGCGTCTCAGGACGACGGGCCGCGGCGGGCGCAGCGACGCATAGATGGTCTGCAGGTGGCCGCCCGGCAGCCACCATGGCGATTGGTAGGTCAATGCAGGATTTTCGGCGAACCTTCTCGCCGCGGCGGCTCCGCCTGGCCGGGCGCCGGCGAGGCGTGGTGCACGATCATGCGCCAGCCGGCGCCGGTGCGCAGGTACACATTGGTGGCGACGATCGGGGCCGGCCGGCTGTCTCTGCCTTGGGGGCCGCGCTGCTCGCCCTCCAGGGAGAAGTTCTCCTGCACGCTGTGTACCGCGATCATCATCCCGGAGATCGCCACCTGCCGGCTGATATGCACGCGGGCGCGCGACTCGCCGGAGAAGATCTTCGTCCAGCTGGCGCGCACCTGGTCCTGGCCGGTGAGCCGCTCGCCGGCGGGATGTACGCAGACGATCTCCTCGTCCTCGGCCCAGACTGCCATCATGGCGTCCAGGTCGCCGCGCTCGAGCGCCTCGTAGAAGGCGTTCTCGGCATCCTGCGCAGTGGGGAAGATCTTGTCGCTCACGTGGCCAGATCCTGAATTTCTTTGTACACGGTTTCCATCGTCATTTCCCGCATGCAGCGGAAGTGTCCGAGCGGGCAGACGCGCGCGAAGCAGGGGCTGCATTCCAGCCGCAGCCACAGCACGCGCGCCGCCGGCGAGAGCGGCGGCGTGTGCAGCGGGCTGGACGAGCCGAACAGCGCCACCTGCGGCCGCCCCAGCGCGGCGGCGACGTGCATCAGGCCGGAATCGTTGCTGACCACGAATTGCGCGCCGGCGATCAGGTCGATGGCCTCGTCCAGAGTCGTTTCGCCGGCGAGGTTTTTCCCCTCCATTCCTTCGCACGCCTCCCGGTCGCTGGTCGAGCCGAGCAGCACCACCGGAAGGTTCATTTTGCGGGAAAGAGAAACGAAATACGGCCAACGCTTCGCCGGCCCGTATTCCGCGCCGGGGCACAGCACCGCGTAGCGGCCGGCTATCCCGAATTTGCCCTTGACGGATTCGACCTCGCGGGAAACAAAGCGAAGCAAGGGGATCGGCAGCGGCTCCTCGGGCTCCGTCCCCGGCGGTTCCGACAGGCGAGCGTAGTGCTGCGGCATCGACGAATTCTTGCCTTCATAGATCAGATTCAACAGGCCGTACCGCGACTCGCCGACGTAGCCCGAGCGCAGCGCGATATCGGCGAGGAAGGGCACCAGCGCCGACTTCCAGGTGTTCGGCAGCACGATCGCCTGATCGTAGCGGCGCGCCCTGAGCTGGCGGCCGAGCCTCCAGCGGCTGCGCATCTGCAGGGCGCCGTGCTGAAAATCTGTGGCGATGACATCGTCCACCTCGGGCATGCGCCGCACGACCGGCACCACCCATTGCGGCGCGACGACGTCGAGCTGCAGGCCGGGCGACTTCGCGCGCAGCCGCGCGAGCAGCGGCTGGGCCAGCAGCGCGTCCCCGATCCAGTTGGGTGCTACGACGAGGATGCGGGGCAACTCGGAACCCCCTCAGTGACCCTTAGGGGCAGTCCCTTTGTAGAGGTACTTGGTTCCGCAATACGGGCACAGCGCCTCGTGCGCCTTCGCGACGTCGAGAAACACGCGTGGATGACGCGACCAGAGCGGCGCGCCCGGCAGCGGGCAGTGCAGCGGCAGGTCCTTCTCCGTCACCTCGACCAGCCGCAATTTGTCCGGTGCAGTCATCCGTCGGTT
>WNFI01031911.1_pt1 | contig 32627 bp, 28 predicted proteins | sample 5400471 | NCBI WGS metagenome assembly WNFI01 (sample SAMN13153348, study PRJNA577476) | soil metagenome | isolation source: 100 cm saprolite on Douglas fir-dominated hillslope | place: USA:California | collected 2013-09-17 | reverse complement strand
TTCTCGATCCAGCCGAGCTTGGCCCAGATCGGCACCTCGTAGGTGCCCTCTGTGAAGAGGTCGAACCGCCCGCTCTTGGCAGCCACGTCCGTGGTCACCTGCTGCCGCAGCTGGTCCTCGGGCAGCGTCACGATGTTCACCTTGATGTTCGGGTGCGCCGTCTCGAAGTTGGGGAGGAGCGTCTTCAGGTCGGCCATCTGCGGATTGTCGACCGCCGCCATCGTGATCGTGGTCGAACCCGCGCTACCTCCCCCGCCGCCGGCTCCGGAGCACGCGCCGGCCACCAGGGCGAATACCACACCTACGATGGCCAGCCCGATCGGCCGGCTCGGTGATCGACGTTTCGTAGCACTCATTCAGAGTCTCCCCTTTCTCAACCAGGCAGCTGACACCTTCAAGTGACAACGTTGTCAGAAGACAACGTTGTCTTACATATCACAAATCGGGTTAGACTGCAACAGAAGAATTGCCCAGTGCTCGTGAGGGGAGTTATCTTGAGCGCGGGAAGCCAACGTTGACACCAGAATCGCGGCCCACGATGCGGGAGGTCGCGGCGCTTGCCAAGGTCAGCATCAAGACCGTCTCGAGAGTCGTGAACGGAGAGTCGGGCGTGTCTCCGCAGCTGGCCCGCCGCGTTGTCGCCGCCTCGGAACGGCTGGCCTACAGGCACAACCTGACCGCAAGCAGCCTGCGCAGGCTGGACGGCCGGAGCGCCACGATCGGCGTCGTCCTCGAGGATGTCTCCAACCCGTTCTCTTCTGCGCTTCACCGATCCATCGAGGACGTCGCCGTCGAACGAGGCGTGCTCGTCCTCGCCGGCAGCTCAGACGAATTGGAGGCGCGCGAGCGGAAGCTGGTGTCGGCCTTCGCCTCGAGGCGGGTTGACGGGTTGATCATCCAACCTTCGAGCCAGGATCACAGCTACCTGATCGCCGAGCGCAAGGCAGGCACCGCGATCGTATTCGTCGACCGGCCGCCGGCGTTCCTCGACGCCGACACGGTGCTTACGGACAACGCCGCCGGGGTGAGGCGTGGGATACGACACCTCGTGGCGCAAGGCCATCGGCGCATCGCCTACCTCGGCGACCTGCGCACGATCGTGACGGCCGCGGAACGGCATCGCGGATACATCGAGGAGCTGGCCGCACAAGGGATCGAGGTCGACGAGAAGCTCGTTCGGCTCGACTTGAGAGGCATCGAGAGAGCCGAGACGGCCGTGATTGAATTACTCGATCAGCCAGTTCCCCCCACCGCGCTGTTCACCGGGCAGAACCTGATCACGATTGGCGCGTTCCGCGCGCTCCGGCGCTCGGGGCTTCACCAGCGCATCGCGTTGATCGGTTTCGACGACATCCTGCTCGCGGATCTCCTGGAGCCGGGAATCACCGTCATCGCGCAAGACCCCGCCGCTATAGGGCGCACGGCTGCTCAAACCTTGTTCCGCCGCCTCGATGGAGATCGGTCGCCCTCGGAACACCAAATTGTCCTGACGCGAATGATCACCCGCGGTTCCGGCGAGATCGCTCCGTGATCGTGGTCTGTGGCGAAGCGCTGATTGACCAGATCCACAATGGGGACGGGACACAGCGCGCCGCGCCAGGCGGAGGGCCGTTCAACACGGCGCGTGCGCTGGCGCGGCTCGGAGTGCCGACGGGATTTCTAGGCCGTCTTTCGGAGGACGGGTTCGGACGCCAGCTCGCGGGCTTGCTCGTGTCCGAGGGCGCCACTCTCGAGCTCGCGAGCATTGGGCCCGAGCCGACGACGATCGCGATCGCCGACGTCGATGACGAAGGGTTTGCCGAATATCAATTCCTGGTCGAGGGAACGTCGGCGCCCAACCTCACGCTCGACATGGTTCCGGAACAGTTCGGGCCGGACGTCGCGGCTCTTCACCTGGGGACCCTGGGGCTCGTGCTCGAGCCGATGGCGTCCACGCTTTCAGAGCTGGCCGCTCGCGAGCGGGGCCGGCGCCTGGTGATGCTCGATCCCAACATCCGGGTCGGCCTCGTACCCGACACCGAATACCGCCAGCGTCTCAAGAGTGCGATCGCGCAGAGCACGATCGTCAAGGCGAGTGAGGCGGACCTGGCCTGGATCTACCCGGGTCTCGACCACGAGCTGGCGGCCGAACAGATTCTCGGCGCGGGAGTGAGCCTGGTCGTCGTGACCCTGGGCGCGAGAGGCGCGTTCGGCGCCCACCGAAACGAGCGCCGGCACGTCGAGGCTCCGCATGTCGAGGTCGTCGACACGATAGGAGCCGGGGACGCTTTCGGCGCCGCCCTGCTGGCATGGCTGCATGACCAGAATTGCGTTCGCCCCAACCTCTCGCTCGAGACAGAAGAGCTGAGAGCGGCCCTCGACTTCGCGTGCCTGGCGGGAGCGTTGACCTGCACGCGCGCCGGCGCCGAACCACCGTGGAAATGGGAGATGCAGGCCGCCTCAGAATCTCGAGACTAGCCGGCCTCCAACTTCCAGGTCACACCACCGACGTGCAGGTCGCGACCGGATGAAGGCCTGGAAGCGAGCCTCCCCCACACGCCCACGCACGACCTTCGAAAACGGCGAGCTCGAATCCGTGCCTCGGCACGAGCATCGCTCCGAGACTGTTCCAGGCGGTGGGGTCTGGAAGCTCGGCGAACTGGTCGTTGATCCTGGTCTCGCCGGCGTCCTGGCCGCCGAGGATCACGCGCATGCGCTGAATCCGAACACGAATCCCGCGACGTGGTTGCGCGGCGCGGGCAGCGCGGGCAAGTCGGACCAGCCGCCGGTCTTCGGGTCATAGACCTCGGCCGGCCCGATGTTTCCCGCGACGCTGTTCCCGCCGATCACGTAAAGGCGACCGGCCGTCGCAAGCAGCGTGTGGCCGCCACGTGGGTGCCGCAGCGGGGCGAGCTCGGTCCAGGTCGAGGCGTCGAGGCGGAAGAAGCGGGCGCTGTCGCGTCCGAAGCTGTGGCCGCCCGCGACGTAGATCCGGTCGTCGAGGGTCGCCGCCGAGGTGTGATCCAGGCCGAGTGGCAGCCGCGGACCCGCGCTCCACGCGATCCCGTCGAGCACCCAGACCGTGCGCAGGCTGTTGCCGGCGGCGTCGAAGCCGCCGATCACGTAGAGCTTTCCGCCGGCCGCTGCGGCGCCGGACTCCTCGAGCGGAACCGGGAGGGCTGTCTCCAGACGCTGCGGAACCGGAGGCGATGGCGATGGGGAGATCGCGACCGGAGATGGGCTGGGACTTGGCGCCGCGGAGCGCGAGGAGGGCGTCGCGGCGGGGGCCTGTGGTCCGCCGCACGCCATAAGCAAGAGCAGGACCACGATCGACCAGGCCCTCCGCCAGGTCCCTTTCAGGGATTTCAACAAGACCCGACCCTAGACGAAAGGCGCTCCGCGAGTTTGAGACGGTTTATGAGACCGAAGGGAACGGAACGAGATACCGGTGCGGCCTCACGCTGCCGGCATGCGAACTTCGTGGACAATTCAGGGCCCTATGCCGACACTACGCTCGGAGTTGATCGGTGGATAACGAGCCGGCGGCGCCCACGACGCGGGCGAAGCTCTCCCCCGAGTCGATTGAGAAGGTCCGGCGGGAATGGGGCCCGTGGGCCGAAACCCTCACCACGCAGTCGGACTATGTGGACGCCGCGACCGAGGCCGCGATCGCGGGTCTGGAGGCGGGACTTCCGGCGGATCTAGTGGCGGCCATGATCCGGCTCAGGGCCGGCATATCTTCCGGCTACGCCGACAACCGGTCACGCGTCCTCTGGGAGCTTGCGCACTATGAGCGGGCCCGCCAAGAGGCGCGCGAGCTGGGAGCGTTGGGTCTCATCTCCAACGAAGCAGCCGCCACGATCGACCACGACTACGCCGCTCGCTCAGCGGCCCTCGGGGCATGGTCGCAGCCAATGCGTGGTCGAGCCGAGGTCGCGGCCGCGGCCGCACCTTCACGATCTGTCTCGAGCGCGACGCCGGGCCAGGTCGCTGAAGCCCCCCACCCTGCCCCGGCCGCCGCACCCGTTGCCCCGTCCCGGCCGCCGATCTCGTTGCGAGACCTGTTCGCCGAGCACTCTGTCCTCATCCTCGCCTCGCTCGGCGCGTTCTTGCTGGTCGTCGCCACGGTGTTGTTCGAGCTGTACGGCACCACCGGCTTTGGCGGTGGCGTCCGGTTGGCGGCGGTGGTCGCGCTGGACCTCATATTTGCGGCTGCCGGATACATTGCTCTTGGGCGACCGGACCTGCGTGCCGTGGGTCAGATCTACACCGCCCTGGCCGCCGTGCTGCTGCCGCTCGTTGGCGTCGCAGCGTGGACGTTCCTGGAGCTCGGCTCGCGCGGCATCACGGTAGACCAGGCAGTTGCGGTCACCGGCGCCGCGTGCGCGTTCGTTTATGGCGGGCTGGCCCTCAACCTCGGCCTGCGGTCATACGGCCTGATGTCGGCCGCGGCCGTCGCGGCCGCGGCCTGGGGCGTGTCGGGCGCGGTCGGCGGCGAGCACTGGAGGCCTGCGGTGCTCGCGATCACGCCTCTCGTGTTCGGGGCCTGGGAGGGCCTCAGGCGAGACGCTGTTTTCCGGGACTTCCCCTGGTTTGCCCACGCCACCGGGGCGATTGCCGTGCTGTTGATGCTCAGTCACGAGCCCACGAGCTGGCTCTGGCCGGCAACGCTCGCCTCGCTGTCCTTTGCGTACCTGGCGTGGCAGGCGATTGCGCAGCACCCGAGCCGCGCCTGGACCGGCGAAGCAGCGCTGGTGCTCGCCGCGGCCGCGCTGGTCGGTCCCACGGGCATCAACTCCTACCACTTCCTGTTCCCGATGCTCGTTGCTGTTCCGCTGATCGGCCTGACGCGCACGCCGGATGAGCTCGGCGTGGTCGGGCGCCTCTACGGTGCCCATCCCGCGCATCTCCATCTCGCTGTCGTGGCCGGTTTCGGGATCGCGTGCTGGCAAAACGCCCTCGGCGAGACGTGGCCGCTGGCGAGCGTCCTGTGGTTTGCGTTCACCCTGTACGCGGCCGATTTCTGGCTCGGCCGCACCGAGCTGACCGGCTACACGCTTCGGGCAGCCCTGCCACTCGCCCTGGCGGCCACCGGACGAGCGCTCGAGCTCGGCCCGTGGACCGCGACGCTGACCGCGGTCTCCCTGCTTCTTTTCGTTGCGCCGTTCGCGGGGGCAGCGTTCAAGCCGCTGACCCGTCACGCTTCGTCCTTCTTATATGCAGCGCTCGTGCTCGTCGCCGTCGAGCTGACGGACGCCACTGTCGGGCCGGGCCGCTGGGAGATCCCGGCCGCCCTTGTGGTGTCGTCGCTGGCGTTTGGAATCGCCGGCGAGATCAAAGCGGTCCGCCTCGCGGACTGGACCACCCGCGGGCTCTTTGGGATCGCCTGGTTCGTGAGTGTTGACGCCCTCAACGCCCAGGGCTGGCGCGGCCCGTTCGACGCCCTGCTGGCGCTCTTCTACGCGGGAATCGCGCAGGTGCGCGCCTTGAACCGGCACTCCGTGGCGGTCGCAGGGCGGCGCTGGTTCGTGCACATCACAGCCGCGGCCGCGCTGCTCCTGTGCTTCACGGGACCGGACGACCTGCTCTGGTGGCGATTCGCGATCGCCTTTGCCTTGATCGCCACGGGCTACTGGTGGCAGGCGCTGGCGCGCGCGAACGTGGAGACGCCGTGGATCGCGTGGGGCACGCTGGCCATGGCGGCGATATCGCTCGTCATTGCCACAGTCACACGGCCCTGGCAAGGCGCCGCCGTCGCGGTCGCGGCGCTTGCGCTCACCGTCGCATGGGCGGTGCTGCGCCGGGCCTGGATGCGTCCCTATCTCGAAGAGAGCGCGTTCACGGTCCTGTTCGCGACGGCGTTTCTCGGCGGCGTGCTCGCGCTGAGACAAGAGGTGCCGCAGTGGCAGCAGTCGACCACGGCACTGGTCGCTGCGGTCTTCCTGTTCGCCTGGTCGCTGATCCCAACCGTGCCGGTCGTGCGCCGTTTGCGCCCGCCAGTCCGGGCCCTCGCCGCAGCTTCAGCAACCACGGCAGTGCTGCTTGTCGCGGCCGTGCTCAGCCTCGATGCCGCCTACATGGGATTGATCGCGCTGGCGATCGCCGCCGCGCACGCCGAATGGCACGTCCGCGCGAAAGCGGAGGTCGAGCGGTGGTACGCGATCGCCGCCGTGCTGGTCGTGGCTCCTGTCATCTATCTGTGGCCGTATGCCCACGCGGTGCCTGCCCTGATGGCGATCGAATTCGTCGCGCTGGCCGCGTTGACCGTGAGCGCCGGCATCCGGCGCCGCGGATGGTTCCTCGCCTACCCCGCTTCCCTCCTGCTCGTGCCTGCGCTGCACCTCGCCGTCGTCGCCCTCGGACGCACCCCGGACGCGGAGCTGGAAGAGATATGGATGGCGGGCCTCGCCTGGATCGTGGGCCTCACCGGCTTGATGGTCAGGGTGAGCTTCGGGCGCAAGTGGGCCCTGTCGGTCGAGGCCGGAGCGGTCACAATCGCGGCCGGCGCGGTGCTGGCGATGTCCGCCGGCGGATTCCCCGACCCGGCCGGGATCGCGCTGCTCGCGTATGCGCCGCAGGTGTACACCGCGGCGCTTCAAGAACGTGCGCGCTGGGTGCTTCCGGTCGCAGCGGTCACCGCGTTCTTGGGAGCGGTCACGCTGCTCTACTCGCACAACGCGGAGACGATCTACTACGCCGCCGCGCTCGGCGTGCTTGGATTGCTCATCTGGGTTGCGGGACGAATCTCCACGCTCTGGCTTGGTCACGATCGATTGGTCGACATGCACAGGTACCTCGGGCTCGGGTTGCTGGGCGTCGCCGGCGCTGCCGGATTCTTCTTCCCCGACCGCACTGGTGCCAACAGCCTCGGCGCCGTGCTCGCGGCGGGTGGATTGCTGATCACCGGCGGTGTGTTGTGGCTCGATGCGCAGACCTACAAGGACCGCCCCAACTTCTACCTCGCCTGCGCACTGAGCAGGAGTTCCACGTCGACGTGCACATCAGGCAGCTGATCGTCGCCTTCGGCCTGGGACTGGTGATGGGTTGGGCGGCGGTGCTGACGGTGTCGGGAGACGCTAGCTGGCTGGTCGTCCTGCTGATCGAGGGCGCCATCACGGTGGGCACGGGTATCGTGCTGCGCAGCCGAGTTCTGCTGGTCGGTGGCGGCGCAGCCCTCGCGGTCGTCTCACTGCGCGCACTGTTGACCGTCGCACAGGCCGGCTACCTGTTCGCGGCGTTCGCCGCGGTCGCCCTGGTGCTCCTGGTGGTGGCCACGGCGCTTGCCCTGGGCCGAGATCGCTATCGCGCCGGCGCGCAGGGCATGCGCGAAGAGTTCGCACACTGGGAGTAGACAGCGCGAACCCCTTAGTGCTGGTGATCATGGGAGTGTCGGGCTCCGGGAAGACGACCGTGGCCGAAATCCTCGCGGACCGCCTCGGCTGGGCATTCCAGGAGGGCGATGCGCTGCATGCCCAATCGAACATCGAGAAGATGACGTCTGGGCAACCCCTCAACGACGCAGACCGCCAGGCCTGGCTCGAGGCGGTGGCGGAATGGATCGAGCGGCGACTCGATGCCGGCCAGAGCGGGATCATCACGTGTTCGGCTCTCAAGCGGTCTTATCGCGGTGTCATCAATCGACGAGGTAAGGGTGTTCTGCTGGTTTACCTGGCCGGCACCAAAGCCACCATCGCGCGGCGCCTGGCCGCGCGGCCCGCGCATTTCATGCCGCCGAGCCTGCTCGACAGTCAATTTGCCGACCTCGAGGAGCCTGCACCGGACGAACCGCACATTCGGATGGACATCGGCCAGCCGGCGCCTGTAATTGCGCAGCGCCTTGCCCGAGAGCTCGGACTGGGCGCCGGCCAGGCCTAGATGTCATGGCGCCGGCGCCGGCGCCGGCGCATCCGCAGCGTCGAGCTCGTCGGCCATGATGAAGGCTCGCCCGAGCAGCAGTCGTGTCGTGAGGTATCCGATGAGGAAGCCCGCTATGGAGAAATAGCCGAGCAGGCCGAGCGCGAAGATCTGACTGCTGGGCTGGTTGCCGAACGCGGGCGCGAGAAATGCCGTCAGGCGCTGGAGCTGGCCTGGAATCTGAAGTATCTGGGTCAACCCCACGCCGACCAGGATCTTGGTCAACCAATCGGAAATCTGCTCCAGGTTGGTGTTGCCCACCCAGCCCTGACTGACGGGACCGTTCGCGGGGCCTGCCTCTTGAAGCCGGCGCGGCACCCCAAAGAGAAATCCCACGAGACCCCCTCCCATCAGCGCCGCCAGACCGAGCAGCAGTGCGAGGCTGAAAATCGAGGGGCCTGATTTGCCGCCGATCGCATTCGAGTACAGCCCGATCGGAACGAGTCCGATAAGGATCACTCCGACGACACCGAACAGAGCAGGCACAGGCGACCAGGCGAGGGTTCCAAGGCCGAGCAAGGCGCGGCCGAACGATCCCCAGGTCCATTTTTTCTGGGGCGACGGATCAACCATCTCCTGCTATGGAAAGTCGATGCTCAGCACAGGGTGAAGCTCAACTCCGTTCGGAGCGACCCCGGTCTGGCCGTGAAGGCGATCGAAGAAACCGATTCCCGTGACGATCACGCTGACGTTGACCGACTGGAAGCTCGAGCTGGCGACGTAATGAGAGTCAAAGCTCGCTCGAGCCAGCGAGATGGAGGGGCGAAAAGGACTGCCAGAACCGACGCACCCTGGATTCGGGATCTCGACGATCATGGTCCGCTTGCCGTCCGAAATGACCAGGTGGTAGTCGTTGTCGGCCTCGAGCTTGAAACCGGTCAGCGTGGCCTGGATCGTGAAGTCGGTCAATTCGGTGGGAGCCACCCGGTTCGCATTCGGCGCGTTGGTCGGGGCCTGGAGAGCGACCATCTGCGCAACGGTCGTCGACACCGCCGACAGGCTGACCTGGCCGGCGTCCACATCCGTCCCCGTCTTGACCGCCCAGCGCTCAATCCCACACTGGCCGATGACCACTCCCCCACCTTCCCCATCGGCGGATGGACCCGGCTGGGTCGACGCCATGGGCGTGCCGGGCGGCACGTGGTGGTGGCCTGCGACGTAGCCGCCGCCGACCCCCATCAGGCCCGCGGCGATCATGCCGGCCGCCCCGCCTGCAATCGCGCGCCGGTGGCGGCGCAGCGGCGTCCGAATCCGCGCGCTCAGGCCGGCCTCCTCGCGATCGTGTGATCGTTCATCGCATGCGCGCGCTTCAGCCACGTCCGGTTGAAGCTGTACAGCGCTTCGAGGACAGGCGGTACCACGAGGCCGGCCACGACCATGATGGAAGCCTGCTGATCCGCCGTCAGGCTGCCTGGGTTCTGGGCCACGTAGGCGGCCAGGGCGAGGCTCAAGACCTGGAGAACGTTCTTTCCCCAGAATTCACTCGTCTGGTAGCCGGGTTTGTACGGAGTCATGTGAGCTCGACCTCCTCGAAATTCCAGGCGACCGATGGCTTTGGGTGGACCATCAACCAATACCCCTGTTCCGCATGCAAAGCCGCGTGGCGCAGGCGCTCTGCAAGCCCTCCAAACATGAGCCTTAGTCGCCGTGCTGTCAAGCCACGATTGGGCGGCTGCTTGACAGCGAAGCCGACGCGGGCACATGGACCGCGCCTCGGTCGTTCTGCGCCGTGTCGCACTCGGGCGTGCACGCAAGCGCCCTTAAACGATCACGAACTCCTCATGAGCTCGGGGTCAGGAGCGCGTCGTAAAGGTCGACCGTCTGAGACGCGATGGCGCGCCAACCAAAGTGCTCCAGCACGCGCTCGCGTCCAGCTTTGCCCATCGTGGCGGCCAGGGTAGGGTCCCCCAGAAGCTCCTCGATACGGCCCGCCAGCCCGCTCGTAAAGGCGTCGAGGTCTGCTGGATTGAAATCCACGAGGTATCCGGTCTCGCCCTCGACCACGATCTCGGGGATCCCGCCGACTCGCGACGCGACGACCGCCGTCTCGCAAGCCATTGCTTCAAGGATCACCAGACCGAAGGGCTCGTAGATGGACGGGCAAACGAACACTTCGGCATGTGAGTGAAGATGAATCAAGTCCTCTCGCGGTATGAAGTGGTCGATCCAGATCAAGTTGCCTCGCTCGGCAGAAACCCGTGCGGCCAGAGCCGCCACCTCGGCGGCGATTTCGGGTGTATCCGGACTGCTGGCCACGATGACCACCTGGTAGCGACGGTCGAGCTTGAGGGCCGCCGACAGAAGCAGTGGAAGGCCTTTCTGTCTTGTGATGCGCCCGTTGAACAGGACAAAGGGCCGGCTCGGGTCGATGCCAAAGCGTGCCAGCGTCTCGGGCGACGATTGAGGCCGGTAGATCTCGGGATCGATTCCGTTGTGGATGACATGGACACGATCCGGGTTGACAGCGGGATAGCAGCTCAGCACATCTTCGCGAACCCCGCGCGAGACGGCGATCACCGCGTCTGCGCTCTCGATCGCGGTGCGCTCGCAGAACATGGAGAGCGCGTAACCGCCGCCCAGCTGCTCGGCTTTCCAGGGCCTGAGTGGCTCGAGGCTGTGAATGGTCATCACGTGTGGAATCGACCACATCAACCTGGCAAGGTGGCCGCCGAGGTTCGCGTACCAGGTATGACTATGGACGAGCTGGGCGCCCTTGACCGCTGCGGCCATGGTTAGATCGATCGAGATCGCCTGAAGGGTGGTCGACTCTGGCTTCGGTTCAGACAATGCGTTCCAGGGCTGATGGCTCGTCACGCCTGGTTCGCTCCTGGGCGCTCCCCAGCAATCGACCGAGACGCCGACCAGCTGACGCAGCTCGCGCGCGAGGTACTCGACGTGAGTGCCTGCGCCGCCATAGACCTCGGGTGGATACTCACGGGTCAGGAGCGCAATCTTGTAAGGACGCATCATGTCAGCGCAGGAAAGTCTATGTAGCCCGAGCGAAGAGCGGCGCCCGCTTCTACGTGCGCCTTTGGGAGTTGCCGCCCTCCATCCTATTTGTCTGCCAATTCCATCAACCGTGCGCAAATCGAATCGAAGTCCGTTTGCTGCGTCGCGATCATTGACCTGGCCATGCTTTGGAGCGCGTCCAGGTTCCGTGACGATGTGTCGTCGATCGAACGATTTGCGACGGGTACTGGGGTCTGGAACCGGTAGTAGTCGCCCGGCGGAACCATGCGGCGAAGTTCGTACTGGACGGTGTCGGACGCGCCGTCAAGCACCACGCTGATGATCGGCTGGGCCCACCAGACCTTGCCCCAGAGGCGGGCCATGCTGTAGGTGATGGGGTTGTCTGTATCGCCGGTCCCGAGCGAGACCATGAAAATCTTCTGGCCTGGCGCGGCGCCTTCGTGAACGTCGACCCATGCGGCCATGCCCGGGTTATTGGCAAAGACTCCGCCGTCGACCAGCGCCAGATCGCCAGAAGGGTCGGGGACCCGGAGCGGCGGGAAATAGGTCGGGGCGGCAGAGGTAGCCCTCGCGATCAGATGCATTGGGCGATCGGTACTGGGATCCGTGATCGCCTGCGCGCGCCGGAAGAACCATGCCGTGCGGGTGCGCAGCTCCCACGACGTGACCAGCACGCCGGTCACCGCCTCGCTGAGCCGCGACTCGCCAGCGTACTGCTTGAGCAATCCCTCCAGGGGGCCGGCCGGGTAGGCCGCCCCCGCGACCAACGACACCGCCCGTCTCCACCACACCTTTGTGAAGATCTCGGCGCCATGCTTCACGTAGAGATCGATCATGTCCTGCGCCGTGTATTTCGGCTTGCCGTCCGCGCCGGGCACCGTCAAGCCGACGGCGAGAATTCCGCCGGTCGATGTTCCCGCGACGAGGTGGAACAGCTCGGCGATGGGCCGGTTCGTCCGGCGCTCGATTTCCGCCAGGACAACGGCCGGGATGATCCCTCGAATCCCGCCACCGTCGATCGAGAGGATGGTTCGGTACTCCGCACCCTCGCCTTTCCTGGCCGGCTGCATCGGCATCGCTGGTGCCGTCATCGCACGCGCACCGGGGTCCACGGCGCGAACGGATTGGCCACGCCACGGAGGGCTGTCCGCAGCTCGGGAAAATGGCGCAGGAGGACGCTCGAGAACCCGTTTTCATCGAGCCATTTCATGCCGACCGGAGTGTAGACGTCCGGCGTGAAGTCGACCGTGAAAAACCTGTCGCTGTTCAGCCGCCGCGACGCCATCAGGATGAAGATACGGAAGGCCGTGTCGCTGAATCCGAAGCCGGGAGGCAACGGCTCGGCGAAGAGTCCGACCATGAGATCTACGGCGTCCAGGTCCCCGTTGTAGACGTCGCGGATCTCAGCGACCCAATTCGGGTTGTCCGAGATGTCCTCGAAACGCTTGATCGGCGGCTTGTGGAGGAGCTGACGAAACTGGTTGTACCGAGGCACGCCGCGTTCACGAGTGCGCATCAGGTCCAGCGCCGCGAGGTCGACCTCGGTACCGTCTATTTCAACCAGGTGCTGCATCGCGCGCGGGAAATTGTGAAGAGTCATCGCTCCGGGGTTCATCAGTCCAAATGAGTAGAGGGCGTTGCTCATCCCCACCCTGTCGAGCACCTCGCGCGCATTCTTGAACGCGACCTCGGGAAATGTCCTCTCCTCTAGGAGCTGATCGTCGGCGACAGAGCGGATCTCGTAGTCGTCGGGGATCAGCGGGTGCATTCGGTAAACCGCGACGAACTCTTCTGTGATCGAGTAGGGCACCCCGAAATGGTCGGTGGCAGACCCAGGGATTCCGCTCCAGACTTCGCTCTTGCCGATCCGTCCGGCCACTCTGTGCACCGACTCGCCGGCCAGTCCCCACCAGTTTGTCCGCAGGGCCAGCTGCGTCGTGGGATGGCCCAGGATCCCAGGCGTCCACTCCACCGTGTGGATCTTGGCGATGAGTGCGGCGTTGATGAGCCGAGCGTGATCGAAGAGTTCCTGGTCCGACCAATCCGGGTACTCCTGCAGGAGCTCTTCGCAGATCGAGTTGTGCTCGAGCGAGAAGAGGGTGTGCATCAGGTCCAGGCCGAGCCACCAGTTTCCCGTGACCCCGGTCACCTCCACTCCCGTCTTCGGGTCAACGGGGAGAAGTCCGTTGGAGCCGACCTTCAACCTGCCCTCGACTCCGGAGCGAACAGCGGCCTGGGTGGGAGCGTCGCTGCCATAGAGCTGAGATGCGTCCCACCACTGGCTCGCGAGGTTGACGAATGACGGCGGGTTGTCACCAGGCGGACTGCTCGGGTCACGACGCGTCCGCAGGATGGTCATCGGGCGATGTGGCCACGGATCGTCCCTGGACAGCTCGATCTTCCATGGCTCGTGCTTGCTGTTCTTGCCATGCGAGAGCCAGTCGTGCACATTGAATTGAAGCCATGCCGCCGCGAGGAGGTTCAACGTGGAGGCCGGGATGAATCGGTCGCGGGTCAGGAGCCGGCGGCTCACGGTGCGCGGGTTCGGAGTCAGCAGGACGTCGTCTCCTGGCACAACCGTTGCCTCCACTGGAACGTTGCGCCCGAAGCGGCTGCCCGCCCGACCCATCTCCGGAACATCGAGGTCGTTGAAGCTGCCGTCGACGCTGCGCACGCCATGGGAACCTCCGCCTTCTGGCAGCTTGGCCGGCGGCTTGACTCGCGGCATCGTCTCGGTGTCGTGGAGATTCTGCTGGCGCAAACGCGTGCGGAGCCCTTCGAGCACCGCTGCGCCGGTGAGCACGGGCAACCTCCACCAACCTGACGTGTGATCGATGTTTTCCGCGACCGCTGCCCAAAGGCGAGCGCTGAATGACGGCCTGAATGGTGGGATGCTCACGGATGTCCGCGGTATGCCCGCGCGCCGACGACCGCCAGCACGGTGTTGGTGAACGAGATGCCCGCCACCAGGAGACCGTGTCGCCATGGGAGCTGTCCCAGCGCCGCGGCAGTCAGAGCGGCGCCCGTATCGATGCCGTGAACGGCCACGCCCTCACGCAGCAGCCGGCCGCGCTGCTGGGGCCGCCGGAAAAGATCGACCGCGATGAAAAGGGTGCGGACACCGAACATTCGAAAGACGTAGATCATTCCTGGCTCGAGCTCCGGACGCACGCCAAGACGGCGAATCAGAAAGCGCGGCGCCACCACGCCCAGGGTGCCGTTGACGAGCATGATCCCGGCCAGGGATTTCCAGGCGAGCTCCCCTCGGCGCGCGTTCCTCCTTCTGCTCATACGACCTCGACTCGATGTCGCGCTATGCGTTCTTCGACCAACCAGTACCCGCTGTAGGCGGCGTCGGCAGCCGCGTACCGCCGGCGAGCCCGGGCCGGTTTGCCAAGGGCCAGCTCGGTGTCTCCCCACTGAACTTGAAGCCACGCGAAAGCGCGCATCTCCTTGGCGGTGATCTCTTCTGCCGCGCGCGCGTATAGAGCGAGCGCGGCTTCCAGGCGGCCGAGTTGAGTCTCGAGATTGGCAAGGCGGCAGAGGTTCTCCCAGGTCGGTTCCTCAACCGCAAGACCTCGATACACGCGGGCGACCGCTTCATGACGGCCGAAATGCAGGTCGAGGTCCGCGGCAATCGCGCGCCGTTCACTGCAATCACACAACAGGGCGAGGCGAGCAAGATCTCGTTCGACTTCGTGGAACCGATGGACGTGGAAGTCGAGCTTGGCTTTCAGCAGCCACAGATCCGGCCAACCCGGATGTCGAGCCAATGCGTCATCGACCACCTGAGCAGCCTCGGTGCTATGCCCGGGCGTGCCGCTCAGGACCGCACGCTGGTAGAGGCAAGCGCCGCACCGCGCGGCGGCGCTCGCACTGCCATCGCCCATGGCCCTCGAATGGAGCAGCCGGGCCAATTCGTCGAGGCGCCCGAGCTCGGTCGCGAAGTCGGTCGACATAGTCGGCGCTACCAGGGCTCGGCCATGTACGGGAAGCCGGCAAGGAACTCCTTGTCGTTCTTCAGCGGATTGGGTGGCGTTTTGGGTTCTATCGGCGCCTGGTCCCACAACGCCTGGTCGCTGAGGGTCTCGACGCTGTACGGCTTGGCGCCCACCTTCGCGTCCATGTCGAGGAACAGAGAAAGAAATCGTGTCGCAACCTGGTCCTCGAGACGGCGCCCGAACGGCCAGCTGCCGGTGGTGTCCATGTCGACTGCGCACACGTTGGGCACGAATATCTCAAACGGCCTTCGGAGGGGAATGTCAAGACCGCTTGTGTTCCAGCTGTCGTCGGGCATGTTGAGCTGCTGGAACAGCATCTTCGCCACGCGAGGAAAAGCCTCGGCCGCGAGGGCGTAGGTCTTGTGGACCGAGACCGGAGAGTTCTCATGGTCGAATGCGCAGTCGAGGCCCAGCGCTGTGATCGAGGGACCGAACCCCCAGGCCAGGTGTCCCAGCCGCTTGACGAGATGGGGTCCGAGGAGAAAGTTGTTGGCGCCGATCTGCCGGCTGTCCTCGCGCTCGTTGAGACCCGCATCGGCAAACGGTTGACCGGTCGTATCGACGAGCTTGTACTTCTTCAGCTCCGCATCGCTCCGGACGAGGTCCAGAAATGCCATCGGATGCTCGATCCACAAAGGGTGGTCCGGGATCGATTCGACCTTATGGGCGGCCTTCGACACCCAGCTCTCACCCCAGATGTTGACAATCCGGTCCTGCGCCGGCGACCTGGTGATGAACGCAAGGGGGATTCGAAGGATGATCGCGTTGCAGTTCTTGCCCGCCCGTGCGTCCTCGCCTGTGTACACGAATCGGAAGTTGCCGTTCGCATCCTTCCGAAAGCTGTTTCCGCGCCAAGCCCAGGGACCTGGTGGCAGATCCGTCTTGACCGAATAGCCCAGCTGCGGATTGTTCGGGTCGAAGTTGAAAAGGTCGTTGCCATCGAGCTCGAGCAGGGTCTTGGGGATGGGCAGCTCGCGCGCCTCGGGCCAGGTGTGAGGCACGTGGTAGAACTGCGGGGCATAGTTGATCGAGCGGAAGAAACCCGTCAGGTCGTTGAAGAACGCGTCGTCACGGCCCCCGATGAAGACATCTATCTGGTGGCCGCGCGGCGACTTCAGCACCACAGCCTGGTTCGTCTCGACGCCGGCACTCATGTCGCCCCCCGGAAAGCCGGTGAACGAGATCCGTGCGGAGTTCACGTTGTCGACGACCACGCGGACCTCGGACGTGAGGAGTTCACCCAGGTACTTGTCCTTCACCGCGTCGAAGTAGGTCACCAGGGACTCCAGGGTGCCTTCGGTGCGGGGCCAGAACACGCGCGGATGAGCCGTCATCCGGATCCGGTAGAGCATGTCGGAATCAAAAACGCCGGTGTCGGGCATGGAAGCAAAGGTGAGGGCGACCACCACGCTTTCCTGCCCGTCGCGCCCGGCCGGAAAACCGAACACGTCGTAGAGGTCGGCTGCGCTCGCGTCGATGTCCGAGAAGATCGAGTTGACGGCGTTCGGGTCGTTGTGATCGGCCAATTTACGACCTCTTTCTACTGCCCGGCAAAGAGCCCGCGTGATTACGTGAACAGGTCCCTTCCGCCAGTATTCCCATCGTCAACGCAATGTCAAGTACCTCCGACCCGACCAACTTGACAGCAGCCGCGATGCCTCCATAATCGTTTCTCACGCGGCCAATTGCGGTGGTACGAGCTTCCGGCGCTCGAGAGGTTGAAACGTGGAGGCAGGCACGAGATCACGCCTTGCGGACAGTGCACCCGGCGCCCTAGACGCCGTGCTCGCCCTCGTGGCGCTTCGCCGAGGACGTTGATCGATGCCGGAGTCCCACGAGGCGGATTTCGAATACATCGTGGTCGGTTCAGGAGCCGGCGGTGGGCCGCTCGCAGCAAACCTGGCTCGCGCGGGACACTCGGTCCTTCTGCTCGAAGCCGGCGGCGAAGACGAAGGCGACACCTACTCGGTGCCGGCGTTCCACGCTATGGCCAGCGAGGACCCCCTCATGTCATGGAACTACTTCGTCCGGCACTACGAAGAAGACGACCGCCAGCGGCGGGATGACAAGTTCGTACCCGCCCGGGACGGAGTGCTGTATCCGCGATCCGCAACGCTGGGCGGTTGTACCGCGCACAACGCTTTGATCACTGTCTATCCACACAACCACGATTGGGACGAGATCGCGGACGTGAGCGGCGACAGGACCTGGGAGAGCGCCGCAATGCGGAGGTACTTCGAGCGCCTGGAGCGATGTTCCTACGAGGATCGCCCATGGGCTCTGGCCAGGATCAAGCTCCTGGCGAATGTTCTCCGGCACGTTCCGTGGGTCGCCGACAGGGTCGCCAACCTCGGCAAGCATGGATTCGACGGGTGGCTCTCCACCTCGATGGCCAGCCCGACTCTCGCCCTCCATGACCGCCAGATCATTGACGTGGTCCTCGCGGCCGCGGAGGACGCGCTCGCCAACCAGCTCGGCAGGCCGCTCGCGGCCCTCGAGCGGCTGGAGACCTACCCGGACCCAAACGACTGGCGCGTCCAGGGCGATGGCACCGAGGGACTGTGGATGGTGCCGCTGGCGACAAGATCGGGCCGGCGCAACGGAACGCGTGAGCTCATCGACGAGGTACGGCGCCGGCACCCCAAACAGCTCGTCGTCAAATCCCATGCACTGGTCGAGCGGGTCCTCCTCGGCGACGGAAATCGCGCGACGGGAGTCGAATATGTCGACTGCGCGCATGCCTATCGCGCCGACCCCTCAGCCGTAGCAGAGATTTCCGGTTCGCGTCAGCAGGTGTTCGCCCGCCGCGAGGTGATCCTGAGCGCCGGCGCCTTCAACTCTCCTCAGCTGCTGATGCTCTCGGGGATCGGCCCCCAAGACGACCTTCGACGGCTTGGCATCGAGCTCCGGGTCGACCTGCCTGGCGTCGGAAAGAACCTGCAGGACCGCTACGAGATCGGCGTGATCAGCCAGATGAAGCAAGACTTCGCCCTCACTCGCGACTGCCTCTTCGCGGCGTCCCCCGGCGATGACTCCACCGACCCGTGTTACCAGGAATGGCTGGCGGGCCGTGGCGTGTACACGAGCAACGGTGTCGTGGTCGCGATCACCAAGCGATCGTTCCCGGATCGCCCCGACCCCGACCTGTTCATGTTCGGCCTGCCCGCGTACTTCAAAGGCTACTACCCGACCTACTCGCAGGCCCTGGAGCGGAATCGCAACCTGTTTACGTGGGCCATCCTGAAGGCTCATACGCGCAACACAGCCGGCACCGTGATGCTGCGATCCGCCGATCCGCGCGACCCGCCCCTGATCAACTTCCACTACTTCGATGAGGGGAACGATACGAATGGCGAGGACCTTTCCTCGCTGGTCAAAGGGGTCGGCTTCGTGCGCGGACTGCTCGAAAAGATGGACGGCGTGGTGAACGCCGAACTGCTGCCCGGTCCCAACGTCAGCTCTGAACAGGAGATCGCTCAGTTCATCAAGGACAACGCCTGGGGACATCACGCGTCGTGTACCTGCAAGATCGGGGCGCCGGGTGATCCCAGCGCCGTCCTGGATGGTCGGTTTCGGGTGCGAGGAGTCTCCAACCTGAGGGTGGTAGACGCGTCCGTTTTCCCTCGAATCCCGGGGTTCTTCATCGTCTCGGCGGTTTACATGATCAGCGAGAAGGCCAGCGCGGTAATGCTCTCGGAGGTGTCGTAGTTGTGAGTGACGAGAGGCGCGTCAGCGGCGTCCCGCCCTACCGCGTTTCGCTGATCACACGCCTTTTCGCGCGGTTCGCCGCCCGCCTCGACAAGAAACCGGGTTGGGACAAGCTGAGCCCGTATTTCGGTGCGCTCGTGCTCGGGGGCCTGCGCACCACGCTGCGGCGCCGCAACCTGGCGGACACGAGCCACTATCCATCCCTCCCCCATGAAGAGTCCCCACCGCCCGAGCGCTACATGACCAGCCGCAGCCCGGACGGCACATACAACGACCTCAACGTGCCGGCGATGGGGAGCGCCAACACGCGTTTCGGCCGCAACGTGCCCAACCGGTACACGTTCGTCAACGAGCGGTCGGTTCTCACGCCCAATCCGAGAACTGTCAGCCGCGAGCTCCTCACTCGCGACCAGTTCATCCCCGCGACCATCCTCAACATGCTCGCCGCGGCATGGCTTCAATTCATGGTCCACGACTGGCTGTCGCACGGTCAAAACCAGAAGGAGGTCCGCTGGCGAGTCCCTTTGACGAAGGACGATCCCTTTCCGAACCACCCGATGGAGATCCTCAAAACTCGACCGGACCCGACCCGGCCGCCCAACACAGACCGCGATCCCCCCAGCTTCGTCAACGTGGCCAGCTCGTGGTGGGACGCCTCGCAGCTTTACGGCAGCGATGCCCAGACCCAGGCCAAGGTCCGCTCCGGTGAGCGCGGCAAGCTGAGGATCGAGAAGAGCGGGCTGCTCCCGCTCGACCCCCAAACCAAGATCGAGGTGACCGGCGTCAACGGCAACTGGTGGCTCGGGCTGGCGCTCATGCACACCCTGTTCACGCTCGAGCACAACGCGATCTGCGACCGCCTTCACCGTGAATACCCTTCGTGGAACGACCAGGAGCTCTTCGACCGAGCGCGTCTGGTCATCGCCGCCCTGCTCGCGAAAATCCACACAGTCGAGTGGACGCCGGCGATCCTCCACCATCCAGCGCTCCGCATCGCACTGCGGGCCAACTGGTTCGGCCTTGCGGAGGAGATGACTCACCGCCTGTTCGGCCGGATCAGTCGCAGCGAGCTGATCAGCGGCATTCCAGGCTCGGCTACCGACCACTTTGGTGTGCCTTTCTCGATCACCGAAGAATTCGTGGCGGTCTACCGGATGCACCCGCTGATCCGGGACGACTATGAGTTCCGGCAGATCAAGAACGACAAGAAGATCGAAGAGGTCGGCTTCATGGACCTCGCGTTCAGCAACGCCCGAAAGGTGATGGATCGGATCCGCATGGAAGACCTCCTCTACACATTTGGGACGATCAATCCAGGCGCCCTCACACTGCACAACTTCCCGCGCGCACTGCAGCAGCTGAAGGAACCAGACAACACGATCAACGACCTGGCGGCCACCGACCTGGTGCGCATGCGCGAGCGCGGGGTGCCTCGGTACAACCAGTTCCGAAAGCTGCTCCACAAACCACCGTTGCGCCGGTTCGAGGATGTCTCGACCAATCGCGACTGGGTTGAGCAGATCAGAGAGGTTTACAACAACGACCTCGACAGCGTCGACTTGATGATCGGCCTTTACGCCGAGTCGCCTCCCGCGGGTTTCGGCTTCAGCGATACCGCTTTTCGCATCTTCATCCTGATGGCCTCGCGGCGTTTGAACTCCGATCGCTTCTTCACCACCGACTTCACGCCCGAGGTCTATTCGCCCGTGGGGATGAAATGGATCGAGGACAACGGCTTCGTTTCTGTTTTGCTGCGGCATTTCTCCAGCCTGAGGCCGGCTCTGCGCGGAATCTCGAACCCTTTCGCCCCCTGGAACCTAGTGAAATAGGAGGTCGGTCGAATGAGCGATTCACCCGCCAAGGATCCTGCTTCGAGCAACGTCGGTATCTCATACTCGGGCGGAGGGCCGCTGCTGGTGGTCGAGCTGGGGGTGGCACAGGCATTCGTCGACCTCGGCATCGTGCCCCGAGCCATCGCCGGCGTGTCAGCCGGGTCGATCGCCGGGGTGGCACACGCGCTCGACATCAACCGCGGCACCGGGATCGCGGCCGCCATAGACGCGATCTCGAATGTCACCGATGCCACCCTGAAGCTCCGCCTACCCGACATCGTCTGGGACGTGGTTTGGGAGCGTCAGCACCTTCAAGGAATCGGCGACAACGAGCCGCTGAAGGCGCACCTGCAAGATGCATTTGCCGCGCTCCAGTTCAGCAGGGACATGACCTTCAAGACTTTCGGACAGGGGACCTTGCCGAAACTGATCGTCGGGGCAACCGACCGTGAGTCCGGAGACCCGCAGTGGTTCGGGCCCGATGTCACGGTGGCCGACGCCCTGATCGCTTCGTCTGCGATTCCAGCCGTATTTCCGGCGAAGCGGATGACGATTGACCAGAAGGATCGCCTGTTCGTGGATGGGGGCGTGGTCAGCAACCAGCCGCTGTGGCAGCTCGTCGAGGCCGGCTGCACCACCATCTACAGCTGCGCAGTCGGCTACGACGGCGGGCGCCTGGGCGCCCCGGTGAACCTCATCGACAACGCGATGGAATCGATCTCGATCTTGATCCACAACGCCACCTGCCTCGAGGAGGCCTTCGTGAGGGCGACCCACCCCGAGGTCGTGATCCACCACATTCACCCCGAGTCGTCATTTCCGATCCAAGGATTCAATTTCGAAAAGAGCCTCGTTCAGCAGGTGGTCAAGCAATCGTGCCAGCTGACCAAGGACTGGATCGCAAGCGAGAATCTGATGCCGGGTGAGGTCGGCAAGTCGCCTTGCTCGAGCCTGGGCAGCCTGGTCCCAGCCGGGTCAGTGACCGCTTGACTCTTGCCAGGGACGATCCTCTTCATCCACGGCGCCATGGTCAACGAGCGGAGCTGGGACCTCATGAAAGCCTGGTACGAGGGACGCGGCTACCGGTGCCAGGCCCCGTCCTGGCCTGAGCGCCGTGCCGGCCTCGGCCTGGCGGAGTTGGCGGACCACTACGAGGCGATCGTGAGACTGGAGGCCGAGCCTCCTGTGCTGGTGGGACACTCGTTCGGCGGGCTGCTTGTCCAAATCCTTCTCGATCGGGGCCACGGCCAGGCCGGAGTTGCGATCGCGCCGGCACCGCCCAGGGGAGTGTTCATGCTGCAGCCGCGCGCCGTTCGATCGGCGTGGCCGTTCATCTCGACGTGGAAGGGTTGGAACAAGCTCGTCCCGGTCCGATTCGAGCCGTTCGCCGCGGCGTTCGTGCACACACTTGCGCCGGCGCAGCAGCGAGCGGTTTACGACACGTACGCAGTCCCGCTGGAGACCGGGCGGCCTTTCTTTCAGACGGCGTTCGCCATGATGGACAGGAACTCGCCTTGCCGGATCGACTTCGCCACCCAGACGCGACCTCCACTGCTGATCATCGCGGGCACAGCCGACCGAACCGTCGCCGCAGCCGCCGTCCGTGCCAACTATCAGCGGTACGCGGCCGGCGGGCCGACCACCGAGTATGTGGAGTTTCCGAGGCGCACACACTGGATCATCGCGCAGCCGGGTTGGGAAGAGGTCGCCAGCCGGATCGATCAGTTCATTCGTGCACAGGCATCGTGATCGGCCAAGGCAATTTGCGGTTGGATGATTGCTCTTCCCGCGGCCGTTAATCGACCGTCTCTTGACGATTCGCTTGACGCACACCCGGATCGTGACTAGACTCCCTCACGAATAGGCGACTCCGGCGAGCTGCCGGGTCCTTGGGGAACGGGACGCATGGCCTCGATGGCATCTGCCGGAACCGAGCCGCCCGTAAAGCGGGCGCAGACTAACGTGGATCGGGCCTTTGCCCTGGGATGGCACGTCGCCGAGCTGACTTACCTGCGGGATGACCTGCCACCAGCGCCCCTGGTACCTCCGAGTCGCCTGAAGCAGGTGACCGACCTGGGTTTCGACGTCCACGCAGACCTCCTGCTCAGCCAGATCTGCAAAGGCATTTCTCAGATCACCGACGCCACAGGCCAGGCCACGATCGCAGTACCGACGGAGATCCAGGGCGTTTTGAAAAGCGGGGCCGGTAAAGTCCCTCTGACGCTTGCGGATCTGAAAAGGATCCCCGACGCGCACGAGACGATCCTGAAGGATCTGACAGCGGCGGACTACAGGCTTGGCAAGGCGTATGCCCTTGGCGCGTCCATCGGTGAGACAGTGCTGCTCGGATACAAGGAGCTGCTGGTCCAGCCCGATCTGGGCCAGCTTCCCGCCATCTTCGACCCAAAGAAGATTGCGCGCTTCGACGGCCAGCTGCGAGAGCTGAAGACAGAGTTCGAGGATCATGCCGCCGACGCTGTATCGGCGACCTTGCTCGATTGGAGCGACACAGTGGATGTCTGGGGCAAGAGACTGGATTCGATCCCGAGGGTGATACGTCTGCCCGCCGGCACAGCTCCTGGCGACACCCCTGCGGAGAGGAGGCGGCGCGTGGCGGACGACCTTTACAAGCAAGGGACGATCTGGCGCTCACTCCTCAGTGGCGAGAAGGTGGCGGCCGATTACCTGCACCTGTTCGATTACGTCAAGGCGATAGGTGACCTGCTTGGTCAATACGCGGTGATGGCGCGACGAATCGGCCTCCGCGGTCCGACGCTCGCAGCTCTCGTCGTGATGGTGCTCGCGGTGGCGATCGGCACAGCTGTCCTGGCATTGGTCTTCAGCCAGCAGGTGCAGGCTGTTTACACGGCTCTCATCGGCCTCATCGCCGCACTCGGGATTACCGGTGCAACCATCACGGCCAGCGTGAGATCCGCACTCGCGACCGCCGAAGACAAGCTCTGGGAAACCGAGCTGTCGGCCGCCATCGCAGAAGCGATCGACTGGGTGCCGGTTCGCTATCCCACGTCGCACGTCAGCCGGCTCAAGAATGTTCCACGCGCCCAGCCGCCACTGCTCGACCTCGTGCCCACGCTCACGATCAGCGGCGCTCAGAAGCTCCACCAACGGCCGATCCTCCTCGGGAAATGGGTCGCCATCAGCATGGTCAGCGGCCTGGCCGTCATAAGCCTGTGGGCTTATGTCGAAATCCAGCATGGAGTCCAGTTCATCGACGCGGTATCGGTCGCTGCATCGGCGGGCGCCTGCTACATCGTCTCCATCCTGGCGTTGATCGCGGTCGTCAATTTCATAGCGTGGATTCGGAAGACGGCCTACGTCTGGGCTCTGCCGACCAACCTCCCGCGTTTTCGAACTGACTGGCTGGTGCCGGCGGCGGTAGCTGCCGGCGTGATCATCGGGAAGTTGTTATGGCTGTAACCGAGACAGGGCCGGCGCCGGCGCCGAAACCCGTTAGGGAGGCTGGGCCCGCCCGCACAGGCATGCAGTGGTTGGAGATCATCATCCTTGCGATTGTCCTGATTGGTCTCATCTGGTTGTTCGCCAAGGGCATAAGCACGAGCGCAAACGGCGACGTCACCCAGTGCGCCAAGCAGCTGGATCCGAAGTCTCCGGTTGGAATGCTTCTCGCTCTAGTGGGGCTCAGCGGTTTCGCCATCGGACGCGCTGTGGCGAATGCGCGCAAGTGGATCCACCAGGCTCCCGCCGTGACTGACTCGAAGGTCGTGCGAACCGACGGCTTTCTGCAGGGCGGCCTTGCATTTTTCCTGATCATGGCCGCCGTGCTGCTGGGTTACGAGACCTACGCCGTGTCCAACTTCAGCAATGTTCCACCGATCACCGAATACATCCGATGCGCAGCCGGCACGGAACCGTGGCTGTCGGGACTGGGGACCGCCGCCATCACCATCCTCCTCGGCAACTGGCTCTGGTATCCAGATCGATGAACTACAGCCGCCTTGGTTTCGACATCGTGATCGTCGTGGTGATCGGAACCGTGATCGCCGTCACCGCCGTCGATCTCTTTATGACCTTTCGGCGGAAGCAGCCGGTCGGGTACTACGTGAACGAGTTCGTCATCGCCTATCCGTGGTTCGGCACTGTTCTGGCCTTCATCGTGGGCGCGTTGGTCGCCCATTTCTTTCTCAACATCCTCGACCACTGATGAACCGCGCCGCCCATCGGGTCGCGATTCCTCCGGGAGCGGTCAGCCGATGATGGGCGGGAACGACGCGCCGCCGTAGGAAATGGCAACGAGGCTGATGCGCGGTGTCCTGTCGGGCGGGAGGTCGTACAGAAGCTTGGCCACGTAGATGTCCCTGGACGCCTGGCCGCCCGGGCTCGGCGCCGCCGTCCCGGCCGCTGGACTCACCCAGCCGAGCTCGCCTTTCCACGTGAACATCGGAAGCGGTACGCCGAATTCAAGCGGCTTCGGATCGGTGAAGATCTCGTTCTTGACGAGAGAACCTCCCGCCTCGCTGAAAAACTGACGGCCGCCATAAGCGAGCTTGTCAGGCCGGTAGATGGCAATTCCGTAGACCCTTGCCGCCCTGCCGGTGCACAGTCCGCCATAAAGCACCGGCGTCGACCCATAGGGATTGGTTGGATAGAAGACCACCGGCACGGAGGCGAACGCGCACATCGACCTGGCCAGGCCATATTCCTTCCCCAGGTAGGTCTGCAAGGCGTTGGGCGCCACAACGTTGCCGGACGGCGTAAGGGAGACGGCCTTGAGCAGGGACGTGGCGTCCGTGGACGACACCCCGGTCAGGAGCGAATCGAGCTGCACGTCGAAGAGCGACCTCTGTTGTGCGGTGAACTGCGCCGGGCCGATCGTCCCCTTGCCGCCGACGAGGTTCGCGCTGAGGGCCTGATTGGAGTTGATATGAAACGGCTGCGGCGCGGCATCGAGCACGACCTTGACACTGCCGCGGTAGACCCCGACATTCACCATCGGATCCATGTTGCAGTCGATATGGACGCCCACCTGCGTGCCGTCAGGAAAAAGCGTTCCCTGGCCGCACAAGTTCACAGGGGATCCAGTGACTAGCGTGCAGTCGGCTTCGCCGTTGTCAACGTGGAAGAGGCCGCCGCCGACCGGTCTTGTCGTGTAGTACGCGGTCTTCGGCGTAGCGCCGGCGGTGGCCGGCAGCAGCTGGTAGAAGTTGCATAGGGCAACCGAGCCGAACCTCGTCTCTGCGATGCCGCCGTTCGAGGCGGAGATGTTCGTTCCGTCCACGACGATCTGACAGGAAGAAGGCGTGGCGGTGACGTTCGCGATCGAAATCACGGCACTCTGCACGGACACGTTGTCGGACTGCGCCGAACAGGGCGTCGGTGTTGGCTGGCCGGAGCCTCCGTTGCCGCCGCATGCCGCACCGATTGTCAGCACCATCGATAGGGCCACCAACGTCACCCTGGAGCTCATCGCCTGCCGGCCTCAGGCTGGCCCGAAGGTTGCTGTCCGGTCTTGCGGGCGACAACAAAAATGGCGGCTCCGACGACCACCCCGACGAGCGTATTCGCGCCTGAATCGATCAAGCTCGTCCAGGCGTCGCGCGTCAACTCGGTGTTGAGCCATTCGGCGTTCCCCTCTTGCACGCTCGTGGCGTGTGCCTGCAGCGAGGTGTCAGAGGTGAAATAAGGGTTCGGCTCCTTCCAGAGCGGCGTGATCTGGACCTGCCTTTCGCTCCGTATGTCGACCGGCTGGGTGAACGTCTCTCTCTTGCTGTTGGAGTGCAACGTCAGGGTCAAGGTGTCAGCCTCGACGGTCATCTGACTGCCGGCCAGCACCGCCCGTGCACTTTTCATTCCCTGGAAGGTAAAGGCGGAGGATCCCGAAGGACTTGGGGACCGCACGTGGATCACGGGGCCCGTGCAGTCCGCCGGCGGAGTGGCGAACGCGGGGAGCGTCGCGACGCTGGGGCCGACGTGTAGAGTCAGCCCCGTGGCGCCGACTTTCTGGTGCACGCACAGGCGCGCAACACCACCGCCGGCCACGGTGACATTTACGCCACCCCCGTTTTCCGCCGCCTGAATCGCCAGCCTGACTCGATCAGCGGTCAGCGGCACCAGCACGAACTCCTGTGATGAAGTCGCGTCGGCAGAGAATGGTGGCGACACCGTCAGTTCGCCCCCACTGCACGAGGTCTTGACAGAGCTCGCGACCTGCGGGCATAGGGACGCGGGCAGAGGAACGACCAGGTCCAGCCCACCTGTGGCGCCCGCGAACCGCACGTGATCAGCGACGACGGTGATCGTTGCCGAGGCCGCGGTCGACACCTGGACGGCAGAGATGTTGTCCGCGCTGAGATTCACGTCGTCTGGCGGGTACGTGGTCGCGAAATGGTGAAGCGCCACCCCCGCAACTGGAAGCGCAATCACGGGGATGATCAGCGGCGAATTCAGCAGCCGCTTCAACCAGCCCAATACAGATTCTCGGTTCATGAACCTCGGCTCTGGCCCGTCCGCACAGTAAAGCCTCACGGTCGCTTCGTCAAGTGACGTTGGACGGGACTATGGCCTCACGCCGCGGTTCGTCCGCAGTTGAATGCGATTCTGGCGCGCTCACGAGGGCACTCGCCCCTTGCCGCAAATTCGCGGGGAAGCCCGCGCGTGAAGTCAGTGACTAGCGATTGCGACCAAAGCGATGCCGCCAAGCCGCGGCCACCAGCGCTTCGCGATCGAGTCCGTGGAGGGTCTCGGCGAGCGTCAACTCGCGCTCCAGCGTCGTCGGCACCATGGCAGGATCGTCGGTGTTCACCGCGAGGGGGATGCCCAGGTCGGCGAGTTTTCGAAAATTGGGTTTGAGACCGATGCGCGCGTTGCTCGATGGGCATACGCAAAGGCACACACCGCGATCGACCAACAGTCGCAGCACATCGCCATCAGATGCGGCCCCGACGCCATGAGCGACGCGGGTTGCCCCGAGCACTTCCACGGCCTCGCGAACGACATCCGGACCGCCAACCTGTCCTGCATGCGGCATGAAGCCAAGCCCGGCGGCGCGCGCGCGGTCAACGAGGCCGGCGAGGGCCGCTGCGGAGATCGACTCGTCGCCCACCAGGCCGATGCCGACGACCCCTTCAGTGGCGAGGGCGATGTCAAGCGCTCGTTCGTTGCCTTTGGCGGACCCGCCCCGGACAAGCTCAACCAACCAGGCGATTTCGATGCCGAACTCCCGCGCAACGGACTTGCGGCCGCGGATGATGCCCTCGATCCAACCATCGCCCGCGTGCAGGCTCGGATTGAAACTGACCTCGGCGTAGGTGATGTGCTGGCCCGCCATGACCTCGCCGTGCTCGAATACGACCCGCTCGAAATCCTGGCTCGTCACAACGCACCGGCTGACCTTCCCGTAAACGGCGAGGAAGCCGGCCAGGTCCGAATACTCGTAGGCAGGGGGCTCTGGCAGCCCGTTTTGGGCAGACATCGTCAGCGCGGTCTCAGGCCTGATCGTTCCCTCGAGGTGCACGTGGAGCTCGGCAAGCTGCTGGTTTGTGGGGCGGGTGTCGCTCATGAGAAACAATATGGCTGGTGCCGCGTCCGGTTGGTCTCTTGGCCGTCCGAACCGCTAGGGGTCCCCACCACTTGTCAAGCCATGGTTGCGGTGTAAACTAAGGGTTAAGCCTTGCTAGACTTTACGCGTAGCCGGCGGCACCAGTCCGACTCTGCGGGAGACCATTTGGTGGAGTAGGAGCGGTCTAGCGGGGACGTCGGTCGGAGCTGCTCCTCGCCAAGCATCGGGTCACTCGACGAGCACGGGCGTAGCGATACCGAAGGGGGCGAACGTGCCAAATACACCGCGCAGGCCTATAGCGAACCAGATCGCCGAACCGGTCACACGGACGGTAGGTCCACGGGCGGTCCAGGTGATAAAACCGCCGGCCCCGGCGAAGGTCAGCCCGGGAGCAATCGTCGCCCCCGCCTCGGGGATGATCAGCCCGGGAGTGATCATCGCGCCCGCCAGCCAGGTTGCGATGCAGACGCCGACGGGAACCATCAATGTCGACGCGACGATCTATCGCGAATGGGTATCGCTGGCGTCGCACACGACCGTGTCCGGGGGAGACGTTCAGAGCTACCTGGGTTGGCCGCTTCGTCTTTTCGTCACCCGGTCAGGCGCGAGCGGGCTCTACTTCGAGCGGGGCGTCATTCTCCTGCGGCCCGACAACCGCTGCTTCGCCGTCTACGGCGCCATTTACGTCCATTACCGAGCGTTGATCGACCTCGAGAATCCCGCCGCGGGATTCAACATCGGACTGCCCGTCGGCGAAGAGGAGGCCGTCGCCAACGGCCGCCGCTCCAGGTTTGACGCCGGTGACATCTACTTCGATGCCCGGACCGGCAATTCGTTCGAGGTTCACGGAGCCATCCGGGCCCACTGGGAGCAGCTTGGCGGCGTGAACGGGTTTCTGGGCCATCCCCTCAGCGATGAATCACCAGTCCTGCGCAACGGCATCGAGGTTGGTCGCTTCAACCTCTTCGAGGGCGGCACCATCTATTGGTCGGGGCCAACCGGCGCGTTTGAAGTCCACGGCGCCATTCGAGACATGTACATACACGGCTACGGCGGCCCAACAGGGAAGCTCGGCTTTCCGCTTTCAGACGAGAGCGACTCGCCTCAAGGGTCGAAGCGCTACAACACGTTTCAAAACGGCTGTCTGACCTGGGACAAGGCCAGCGGCAGGATGATGCTTTTCGAAGCGCTGGAACTGTTCGTCGACAGCATCTCTGGCAGTGGCTCGCACACATTCTTCGAGAGCATCGGCGTCTCGAGCGTCTGGATCTACGCCCACGTCAACATGACTACCAACACAGGCTTCAACTTCAGTCAGAAGCTGCCGCCCGACCGGGACTCCTATGGCCAGCCGAACGCCAATCCCGGCAATGTGACTACGATCCGGCCGATTCGCGGCGACATGACCATCTCGGTCTCAATGGATGGGTGGGACCATAACGTCAGCACATCAGACACGCACCTCGGCACTGTCAGCGCCCAATTCAACGCGGACAACGACTTCGGCCTCAATCAGCCACGCCAGCTGAACGACGGCGACTTTCACGCGACGTTCGATTTGCGCGCCTTCAGTCAGGACAATCCGTTCGACCCGAACTTCCGCAAAGACTTCATGTGGGGTGTTCAGAACGTCGGCACCCCGACGCTTGACACTGGACAGTTCGCCGAGTCTTTCGTAGACGTCGGACAGGATGAGAGTCCGCTGCATTGGTTCAACAGCCTCTTCTACACCTCGGTCTTCCGCCAGATCGCCGCCGGCGGAAACTGCTTTGGCATGAGCCTCGAATCGATCTACGCCGAAAAGAATTGCTCGCTCTTCAGCGAGCCTATCTTTGGCGTCTCGTGGAACACGGCGAGGGACGAGATCAACGAGAAACAGGGCTATCAACTCGGCGCCGAGTACCTCGATTGGTTCGTGTCGAACTTCGTCACGGGACGTTTCTACAACCCGATTTGCGTGTACTACGACTCCAAAGCCGCGTTCGACCGCGGTGACTATCCGGTCATCTGCATGACCACGACCAACCTCTCCGAGGGACATTGTGTGCGGCCCTGCGGCCCGCACGCCTACCAGGACACCGGCAGCCAGCTGATCATCACGGTGGCCAACCCGAACACGCCCGGGAGCGACGATTCCAACCCCGAGAACAGGATCATCATCGACAAGCACGCGAACACCTACTACTTCGACTTCAACGGGAACGGGTTGAACCCGTGGACGGGGGGCAATTTCAGCGGCGGGATAATCTCGTGGGCGCCGTTCTGCGTCCTCGGCCACGAGCCCCGCACTCCTTTCTGGGAGGTGCTCGCCGCAGTTCTTGGAATCGCCTTGATAATCCTCGGCTCCGATGCCCAAACCAAGCAGATCACCGACGATCAGGGCCGTACCTTTTACAAGCCAGGGCTGCCCGGGGCTCCCACCCGCTGGGACGACATGCTCCTGGACGGGAGGCAAATCCCAGGTCTGGTGCGGATGCCGCTGAATCACCGAGCCAACGGCGGCGGAGGGGGCCGGATAGTGCCGGGCATCGCTGCGGGAAACCTCCCGATTGCCAGGGTGGGCTCGCAGCTTGCCGCATCTGCCTTTGGCGGTGCCAGCCTTCCAGAGCTGTATCACCTGTCCGGATTGCCGTCGCCGTACGGACCGTCGCCTGTTCTCAAGACGTTCGCATCGATCAAAGCCGGGGCGGTGGCTTCGGTCGCCTCGCTGCCGGTCGCTTCGGCGCAGGTGGCGGCGAGCAATGTGTCATCCAGCGCCGCCCGCAAAATCGCGCTCCTCGGAACGCCCCTTGCCGCGGGCGCCGCGGTCAGGTTGACCTCAGGCGAGCCTCCGTTGAACCTGAGGCACGAGATTGTTGGCGGCAGCGGCGCTGCTTACGACTGGGGTGTGCGAACCGCGGCCGGCAGCCTGGTCGCCAACGTGGCAGGAAGCAAGGGAGCGGTTGACACGATGATGGTCAGCGGTTTCGGGACGCCGCAACAGCAGATCCAGATCTCCCTGGACGCGAAGGGCCCCGCCCGCGCGGCGAGCGTGACGCTGGTTGGCCCGGTCGCCGTTGACCCAAAGCAGGTGCGCACCTTCCAGCTAAGCCAGCTGAACTTGCAGCCCGGCCACCAATTCAGCGCGCAGATCGCGCCCGACGGTAAGTCGCTCAACGTCACAAATGTGGGACCCGATGTGACGTTCCAACTACATGCCCAGGTTGGTTTTGACAACCCGGCGTCAGTCACGAAGAACGGCGTTCTCGCGTCTGGCAAGGCGGCCACCATCACGCCGCAGGACTGGACGAACCTTCCCAATGCCCCCGTGGCCATGGCGGTCAAAGCGCAGGTCGGGGGCGCCGTCGAGAAAACGGTCAACCTCTGAACCGACCCGAAAATCGGTGAGGTGGGCGCCAGGATGGGCGCTCGCCTCACCGCCGTTCAGCGCCGCGGAGATCTGGCGAGCGGCTACCCGAGCCTCAGGTCCAGACGGACGGCGGAACCGGGATGGGATCACTTGGGGCGAGCGTTGCCACCGAAACATGCGGCCACGTCAGGGGAGCGAAGTTCAAGAAGACGGTCTGCGAGTACTGAATCTGCGTCATCCGGATCTTGATCGGACGCGGCTTTGGAATCGGGATCGGCGGATGTATGAGGAACCTTGGGGCGAGCAGCCCGGGATGTCCTAGATCTCCCGGGATCGTCATGGGCGCCCCTCCCGCCGCGAAGGGCGGCACGAGGATGGTGATCTCGACCGTTTCGATCCAGAACGTTGCTGTCATCAGCACCGTCTGCGCGTTCGGACCCAATGCGGGGTCGCCCTGCAGGAAGGCGATGTTCGGCGTGCCGCCCCCAAACATCGGCGCCGGCTGTTGTGTGGAGATCGAGATGGTGGTGGTGGCGATGATGTTTTGCGACGCGATGTGATCCCGTAGGAGTGAGTTGGGATCGTCCAACATCTTCTGGGTGATCGTGTTGGCGGCGATGAAGGAAGTCAGGTCCTGAGGTATCCGAGCAGTACCGTTGGCAGCCGCCGTCTGGCTTGGGAAGCGGATCTTGCTCGCGGGGTTACCGATCTGGAACGGGGTGATGTCCACGGGTGGGATCGCCGGCTTTCCGGTGACTGTTGAGAAAGTTCCCTGGGCCACCACTGTCGTGCCGTGCGGGATCGACGCCATGCGCACCAGGGTCTGCCCCTCGGGGGGGTCGGTGGTGGACGGCACGATGACCCAGAGCCCCGGCTCGAAGTGGATGCCGGTCGGCTGGCTGGGGATGGTGACATCGCTGATCGCCTGCAAGTACGGCACGCCGTTGAGGAAGGCGTCGGCCTGCGCGCCCGTACCCCGGTTGGGCACTGAGCCGAGGGCCTTCGAAAAGGACAGCGTTTCCTGAGTGAGGTTCAGCTCGAGGACGTTGTCGCTGCCGAGCACGGGAACGGGCAGCGGCGTCGGCGTGGCCCCGCTGTCGGGACGGAAGATGGTGTTGAAGCCGTTACCGGCGAAAGTGCCCGTGAAGTTGCTCAGCGGCCCCAGGCTGGGGTCCGAAGGGGCGGGCGCCTTGACCTTCGTTAAGCTGGATACCTCCCCGAATCTGAAACGGATCGGCACCGAAAGGGTCTTTTCGAGTTGTTGCGGCTTCTCAAGTTTCGGGGTCTGCATTGCTCAATCCTCCCAGCGCACCTGGCCTGGCGTAACCGGTGCAGGC
>WNFI01551206.1_pt1 | contig 32630 bp, 28 predicted proteins | sample 5400471 | NCBI WGS metagenome assembly WNFI01 (sample SAMN13153348, study PRJNA577476) | soil metagenome | isolation source: 100 cm saprolite on Douglas fir-dominated hillslope | place: USA:California | collected 2013-09-17 | reverse complement strand
TTAGGCGACCTGGGAGGTCATATGGGCAAAGGCACCACTTTTCTTAAAGACTATAATATGTCTACCACGAAACTGGCTTTCGGAGCTTATTACACCGCATATCCCGCTCCATGGCTGGGCTTCCGGTTCTCCCTCAACTATGGAAGTATCGAAGGCGCCGATAATACGCTCAAAAAGGGCGGAAACGGCGATGAACAAACCCGTCTGGCCCGTAACCTGGATTTCCGTTCCAAAATAATAGAAGGGACGGTGATGGCGGAAGTATACCCTACCGTCTTCCTGGAAGATGAGTCGGATGATGTTACCGGGCGGCTAAGGCCTTATGGTGTGATCGGGCTGGGCGTCTACCATTTTAATCCACAGGGAAGTTATCATGATCCCGTTTCGGGAGACACTTATTGGGTGGACCTGAAACCGCTGCATACAGAAGGAGAAGGGTTTGCCGAATACCCGGACAGAAAGAATTACTCCCTTACCCAGTTGAATATTCCGATGGGCGTAGGTATCAAATATTTCTTTAGTGAAAATGTCAATGTCTCTTTCGAGATCGTTCATCGTAAGTTATTTACGGATTATGTCGATGATGTGAGTACGAATTATATAGACCCCACGCTATTCGCTAAATATCTTTCCCCCTCACAGGCGAAAATAGCCTTAGCCATGTCCAATAAAAGCGCGCAAGGATATAGCACGCCCGGATATCAGAAGAATAGTAAAAGAGGAGATCCTACTCAGAAGGACGCTTATTTCACAGCAGGCTTCAAGATAGGATTTCGCATCGGCGGTGGCAGTGAGCAGCGCTGGAGGAATTCCACTCATTGCCCGTTGTTAAGATTCTAGTTCGAATAAGTTCGCCCGTTTTCCGGGTATGAATAAAGTTTGTTTTTGGCCCGTTTTTTTTAGTTATTGATCCGTTTTTAGTTGTTGATCCGTACCCTACTTTTTTTATTGATTTTAAAGATCAATAGGTTATTTATGAAGAAAACTGTACCCCTAACGAAAACACCACGATTGCTAAACCTATTTACCGGCCTTGCGGCTATCAGCCTTGCATTGGCCACTTATCATCCGACTTATGCATCCGACCTCACCGGGCGGAGCCCGGTCGTGGACGAACATCTTTCTTCCGGGATGCGATCTGCATCAATCAACTCCTGCAAGGATACTATTCACAGTATCCAGGTGAGCAGGTCTCAAAGTAGCAAAAAAAATAAGATCAGGCTTTACCCTGACGCCCGACAGCAGGTGTTATTCTTTTCTGCCGGCGGAGAGGAGCGTAAAGTCTATCAGTTATACCTGTTCGATATGGATGGCAGGCTTGTAAGCCAGGCAAGCATCCGTAGCCGGGAGACCACCGTACTGACCAATATCGCCGAAGGAAATTACCTGTTCGAAGTATTCACCGACGATGAGCGGATCGAGAACGGGCATCTGGCAGTACGATAAAAAAAGACAACCCTTTTAAATTATTATAACGCACAACCAATAAGCAAGCAGGGAAATTAGTAAAATCCGAATATCCGAAGGTTAAGTAAGACCTGATCCGTTCCCTATTCTAGGTACCCTTTATAAACAAAAGATTTTATTGATCACTCCCTGCTACCGCTTATTGGATTTTATTCCTGCCCCCGCACGGGGCGCCCACGATCTCTGCCTTATTTAAGAAATATTTCACCGGCTTCCTTCCAGTTATTGATCCGGTTGTAGCCGGTGATCTCCAGGTTATGCGCGGCGGTGAACAAGTGTTGCTTGCCTTTGAACCCCTTCAGGTTCTTGACATGATCGTCGATCATATGATCTCCAAATACCAGGTCCTTACTGCCACAGAGGGTCAATTGCCTCCAGGTGAAAAAGGGGAAATGCTCCATTAGCCATTCATATTTATCTTTCAGCGAATTAGGAAACTCCATGGCCGCCGACACAATGAATATTTCATAACGGTCATTCATCTCCCGCAATACTTCCACGCTATCTTCCATGACAGGCAGATTACGGAAGAAGCCTGGGGCTAACAGCCTTTCCATGACCAGGGGCTGATGCTGCTCAGGGAATCCTTTAAGCCAGGAGCCCACCAGCATTTTATCCCAGTCCACGTCCTGTGCATATTCCTTTCGATACCATTCGATCATCTCTCCCATCGGATCGGCGATCACTTCGTCCATGTCTATGATTATTCTTTCCATATACGGTTGTCGTTATGCTTTTAGCTCCTCCTTTAAAAATCCGGCGGTGAAGCTCTCCTTATTTTTTGCCAGGTCTTCCGGAACGCCTTCGAAGAGGATCCTGCCTCCACCGTCCCCCCCTTCGGGGCCCAAGTCGATAATATGGTCCGCCACTTTGATCACATCCATGTTGTGTTCGATGACCAGGACGGTATTGCCTCTATCCACCAGTTTATTCAGGACATCCAACAGATGCCGGATATCTTCAAAATGAAGTCCCGTAGTAGGCTCATCCAGAATATAAAAGGTCTTTCCCGTGTCCTTTTTGCCCAGCTCCGTGCCCAGCTTCACCCGCTGTGCCTCGCCGCCGCTCAGCGTGACGGCCGATTGTCCCAGGGTGATATATCCCAGCCCGACTTCCTGCAGTACCTTGATCTTACGATAGAGATAAGGCACATTCTGGAAAAATTCAACGGCCTCTTCCACCGTCATATCCAACACATCGCTGATAGATTTCCCCTTGTACCGGATTTCGAGCGTCTCCCTGTTATAGCGTTTGCCATTACATTTTTCGCAGTGCACATATACATCCGGGAGAAAGTTCATTTCTATCACCCGCATACCACCTCCTTCGCAGACCTCACAGCGGCCGCTCTTGACATTGAAGGAGAATCTGCCTGCATTGTAGCCGCGTATCTTCGCTTCCGGCACGGAAGCAAAAAGGGTGCGGATATCGGTGAAGAACCCGCAGTAGGTAGCCGGATTGCTCCGGGGCGTCCGGCCGATCGGCGACTGATCTATTTCAATGACCTTATCGATATGTTCAAGCCCCTTGATACTCTTATGTTCCAATGCCGTCATTCGCGACCCGTAAGCATGCTTACTGAGGATGGGGTATAATGTTTCGTTGATGAGAGTGGATTTGCCGCTCCCGCTCACGCCGGTCACTACGATAAATTTCCCCAAAGGAAATTTCACGTCCACATTCTTCAAATTATTCCCTTTGGATCCTTTTAGTTCTAAGAATTTGCCGCTGCCCTTCCTTCTTTCGGCGGGCACGGCTATTTTCTGATGCCCGTTGAGGTAAGAGGACGTAAGAGTATCGAGTTTCAACAAGGCGCTAGGGCGGCCCTGGGCGACGATACGGCCTCCATGAGCGCCTGCTTTCGGGCCGATATCCACGAGGTAGTCGGCGGCCATCATGATGTCCTTGTCATGTTCCACCACCAACACACTGTTGCCGATGTCGCGGAGGTTCTTCAGGGCTTCGATAAGGCGTTGGTTATCCCGCTGATGGAGACCGATACTCGGTTCGTCCAGCACATAGGTGATGCCCTGTAATTGCGAACCGATCTGCGTGGCCAGCCGGATACGCTGGGATTCTCCTCCGCTGAGGGTTCTGGAGGCACGATTGAGGGTAAGGTAGGTGAGGCCTACGTCCAGCATAAACTGCAGCCGTTCGCGGATCTCTTTCAGGATATCCTTGGCGATCGTATTCTGCTTGTTATTAAGCTTCTTCTCGATCCCGCTGAACCACTGGATCAGTTTATTCAGGTTCAATTCGCTCAGCTCGGAAATATTCTTCTCCCCTACCCTGAAGTACAGGCTTTCTTTTCTGAGCCGGGCCCCATGGCAGGTATCGCAGGTCTTGAGTTCCATGAATTTTTCCACCCATTCGCGCAAGGAGTCGGAAGTGCCTCCGGCAAACCAGCGTTTCAGCTGGTTGACCACGCCTTCGTATTCGGTCGCATAGATCTGGCCGCCGGCAGCTGCCTCTTCAAAATCCAGGTTGAGTTCGTCCGAACCGGTCTCATTGCCGTATAGTACCAGGTTGTAGGCCTTCTTAGGCATATCTTTTACCGCCGTGTCCAGGCTGAATTTATTCTTCTTCGCCAGCTGCTGCACCTGCTTGAACACATAAGAGTCTCTCTCTTCCCCCAGGGGGGCGATAGCGCCCTCATTGATGCTCTTCGACAGATCGGGGATGACGGCCTCCATGCTGATCTGGTATACGGCGCCGAGTCCCTTACAGGTAGGACAGGCCCCATAGGGTGAGTTAAAGGAGAAGCTGTTGGGAGAGGGCTCTTCATAACTGATGCCGGTATCCTCGCACATGAGCTGCTTGCTGTACTGAACGACCTTATTATCGTCATTGACAAGCAGGAATAGCAGGTCTTTCCCCATTTGCAGGGCTTTCTGCACGCTCTGGCTCAGCCGGACCTTCATATCCTCCGTGGCGGCCAGGCGGTCGATGACGACTTCGATGTCGTGGATCTTGTAACGATCGACCTGCATTTTCGGCGCCAGGTCTTTCACTTCTCCATCCACCCTTACTTTCAGGTATCCCTTTTTTCGGATATCTTCGAATAGCTCGCGGTAGTGTCCTTTACGGCCCCTGACGAGGGGCGCCAGTACGGAGATCTTTTTATTCCTGAATTTTTCATAGATGTTCTCTATTATTTCTTCCTCGCTGAATTTCACCATTTTCTTACCGGTATTGTAAGAATGGGCTTCTCCTATGCGGGCATAGAGGAGGCGGAGGAAGTCATAGATCTCGGTAACCGTCCCCACGGTGCTGCGGGGATTTTTATTGGTGGTCTTTTGTTCGATGGAGATCACCGGGCTCAGACCTGTGATCTTGTCCACGTCAGGTCTTTCCATGTCCCCGATAAATTGCCGGGCATAAGCTCCGAAGCTTTCCATATAGCGTCGCTGTCCTTCCGCGTAGATGGTATCGAAGGCCAGGGAGGACTTGCCGCTGCCACTGATGCCGGTGATCACCACGAGCTTATTCTTGGGGATCCTGATGTCGATATTTTTCAGGTTATGTACCCGGGCTCCAAATACTTCAATAACTTCCTCTGCAGGTGTGATACCCGTCTCTGTGTGTTTTTCTAAAATCGGCATAAATCGATATTCCTTTATTCCTTGGTATATTCCGGAGGGCTAAGGTAAGAACAACAATCGGAATGCCGGGATGGTTGGGCCAGGTATAAATAAAAAGGGCCTGCTCCTTTGACCAAAAAAAGGGGCTGACTCAAAAAGTCAGCCCCTATAACAGGAAGGTCAAATGATTATGGATAAGTTATTTATGCAAGGTAATGGTGGGTACCTCAACCTCTTTCAGGGAATCCACAACGATATTACTGATCGTGGTATCCTGGTATCCATCATGTCCTTTAAAATTGATAGAATAAGTGCCTGTATGAACGCCGCGGAAGAGGTATTTGCCGTCATCATTTGGAATGGCATATAGGGTGTCTGCGGTATTAAAGGCGGTGACAAGGGGGGAAGCCCCTTCCGGCAATACTTTTCCTTCTATTTTAGCGGCATCCACATCATTGAATACAGTGATATAAGGCTTGAGCAGGAATTGGCCGCTCCAGAAGAAAATGGACCGCGACAGGTTGAAATCCAGCCATAATTTGAAGTCATTGCTGCTTACGGCAGAAACATCTTCCCTTCTCACGTTAATAGTGAAATAAGGATTGGGACCAAAGACCTCCAATGGATAATGGGTCACACTGTCGGTATAGATGGTATTGTCGGATCCCAAAGTGATCCTTACTTTCAGGATCTTCCCGCTGGGGAACTGACCCAAAGCCAGTAAGGTATCCACTCCATTTCTCAGCTTCAGCAGGTCATATACGCCGGGGGTGATGCTAAGAGTGTCCCAGATAACCGATTTATTGCCTTCATCGTGGTGGCGGCCCCAGAAATTGTCACCCCACTCATCCCCCTCATCCTCATCCGTCTGTTTAGTAGCCGTATCGATCTCTACGACCACCTGCCGGATGTCAATCAATACTTTAGCGAATTGGATGGGGTCGTCCATCATATAGATGGAAACCTGGGATTTACCCGGGGGAATGTTCGAATTGGAACTAGAGGAAGTATTCTTATTACAAGCGAAAAAAAGAAGTAGGGCAGTCAGGGCGCTGCCGGTAGCAAGCAATTTAGTTACCGTTTTCATGTTTAGAAAGTTTTAGGTATAGATAGATCATCGTACCTGTCAATAGCCAAAAATCGTTCCAATACCGGTTATTCACCCGTTAAACAGGGAGCAAAGCCATTCCTATAATTTCACATTTTGTTGTAAACCAATTGGATGGAAGGGGTCAACCTGTGGAAAAAATCGCCTACAGTCTACTGAGGTTATAGACTATTTTTTAAAAATCCTGCCCGGGAATTTGGAAATATGGAATAAGGACTTATATCTTTGCACCAGTTCTTAAAACATCTCTTATCAAGAAAGGCTGAGGGAAATGGCCCAAAGAAGCCTTGACAACCTGCTGAAGTTTGTATTTAACAAGCCGAAAGTAAGGTGCCAACTCCATCCCGATGGAATATCGGGACAGATAAGTCAGATCCGGCTTGACAATATTGTTGCAATCGTTGCACTCTAAAATATTCAAAGCTCTTCTGACTATCAGAAGAGTTTTTTTTTGCCCCTATCTCTCCCTTTAGGAGGGCGGGGGGTACTTGGTAAGTGGTGTCGCTGAACAAAATTTAATTCAACATTAAAAATTGTTTGATCATGCAAGCGACAACACAACTCATTCACAGCATCCCTGTAGATCCTTTAACCGGCGCTATTTCAGTGCCTATCTACCAGACTTCCACTTTTGTACAGGAAGCCCCCGGCATAAACAAAGGGTATGACTATGCCCGGTCTGGCAATCCTACCCGGGCTACCCTGGAAAGCCTTGTCGCCCAATTGGAAGGCGGTAGCACGGGCGTGGCTTTTGGCAGCGGACTGGCGGCGATCGACGCCGTGATCAAGCTCCTGCAATCCGGCGACGAGGTCATCGCGGTAGATGATATTTACGGAGGCGCATTCCGTCTTTTCGAACAGGTCTATCGCAAGTTCGGCATCACCGTGAACTATGTCGATACGACGAACGTAGAGACGGTATTCAATGCGATCACGCCGAAGACTAAACTGATCTGGATCGAAACTCCTACCAATCCCACTTTAAAGATCACGGATATACAGGCTATCGCTAAGATCGCCAGGGCGAACCGATGTCTGCTTTGCGTGGATAATACTTTTGCTTCACCCGCCTTACAAAAGCCTCTTTCGCTGGGAGCTGATTTGGTGATCCATTCGGGTACCAAGTACCTGGGCGGCCATAGCGACCTGATCGCCGGCCTGGTGGTGACGGCGGATCCGGAATTAGGGCAAAAGATCAAATTCCTGCAGAATGCCAGCGGGGCCATCCTCGGGCCTTTCGACAGCTGGCTGCTGATCCGGGGCATCGAGACCCTGCATCTGCGTATCCGGCAACACTGCGCCAGCGCAAGGGCTATTGCGGCCTTCCTGGAGCATCATCCTGCCGTAGATAAAGTATTTTATCCCGGTCTGCCGACCCATCCGGGTCATTCGATCGCTGCAAAGCAGGCGAAGGGATTCGGAGGGATTGTCTCTTTCACGTTGAAAAACGATACGCAGGAAGCAGCAACGGCTTTTGTAACTTCTACCGGCCTTTTCAAGCTGGCGGAAAGCCTGGGCGGCATTAAAAGCCTGGTATCCCATCCCGCTACCATGACGCATAAGACGATCCCCGAAGCAAAGAGGAAGGCGGCCGGGGTGACCGATAGCCTGATCCGCCTGTCGACAGGGCTGGAGGATACGGAAGACCTGCTGGATGATTTGCGACAGGCGCTGGACGGCCTTGCAATATTTGACAAAACAACCACACGCACCATCCCATTTATCACCCACTAAAAAAGCATTTTATGAGCAACTATCGTTTTGAAACATTGCAATTGCATGCCGGTCAGCAAATTGACCCCACTACCAAAGCCAGGGCCGTTCCTATCTATCAGACGACTTCCTATGGTTTTGACAATTCCGAGCACGCGGCCAACCTATTCGGACTAAAGGCATTCGGAAATATCTATACCCGTATTATGAACCCCACTACGGATGTCTTCGAGCAGCGTATTGCAGCGCTGGAAGGCGGAGTGGCTGCGCTGGCGACGGCGTCCGGTCAGGCGGCTCAATTCCTGGCGCTGAACAATATTCTGCAGGCCGGAGACAATTTTGTGACCACGACCTATCTCTACGGGGGCACCTATAATCAGTTCAAGGTGGCTTTCAAGCGGTTGGGTATCGAGGCGCGATTTGCCGACGGGGATAATGTGGAAAGTTTTGTAAAACATATCGACAAGAATACAAAGGCTATCTACCTGGAAACGATCGGGAATCCCCGGCTGAATATTCCCGACTTTAAAAAGTTTGCAGATCTCGCAAAAGAATATGATCTGCCGCTGATCGTCGATAATACATTCGGAACAGGCGGGTATTTATTCCGCCCCATCGAATGGGGAGCGAATGTGGTCGTCGAGTCCGCGACCAAATGGATCGGGGGACATGGCACTACGATCGGCGGGGTCATCGTGGATGCGGGCAATTATAACTGGGGCAACGGGAAATTCCCTGCCTTTACCGAACCATCCGAAGGTTATCATGGATTGAAATTCTGGGAAGTATTCGGGGAAGGCAATCCGCTGGGCCTGCCCAATATCGCTTTTGCCATCCGGGCAAGAGTAGAGGGGCTGCGGGACTTCGGCGCTTCGCAAAGCCCTTTTAATGCCTTCCTCCTGTTACAGGGATTGGAGACCTTATCGCTGCGGGTACAGCGCCATACCGACAATGCACTGGCCCTGGCACAGTGGCTGGAACAACATCCGCGGGTGGAGTTCGTGCAGTACCCCGGGCTGAAGAGCAGTCCTTACCATGAGCTGGCGAAAAAATACCTGAAAAATGGCTTCGGCGGTATTCTCAATTTCGGGGTGAAAGGCGTAGGCGCCGGAGGAGGGAAGGAGAATGCCAGCAAATTCATCGACTCCCTGAAACTGGCCAGTCATCTCGCCAACGTGGGGGATGCCAAGACATTGGTGATCCATCCCGCCTCTACCACGCATGAACAGTTAAGTGAAAAAGAACAGATCGCGTCCGGAGTACAACCGAACCAGGTGAGGATCAGCGTAGGCATCGAGCATATCGAAGATATCAAGGCTGATTTCGAACAGGCTTTTGAAAAGGTATTTGCGAGCGAACTGGTATCCTGATACCTCTATCCGTTCATGAACCGGGAATCGCTCCCACGGAGCTAGAACTATGAAATTTAAATATCTACAGCCTTTTACCCTGGAATCGGGGGCCGTACTGCCGGGTTATCACCTGGGGTATACCACGCATGGGACCCTGAATGAAACAGGCGATAATGTTATATGGATCTTCCACGCGCTGACTGCCAATAGCGATCCTGCCGAATGGTGGCCGGGGTTAGTGGGGAACGGAAGGCTCTTCGACCCTTCCGTTCATTTTATTATCTGCGTGAATATGCCGGGTAGCTGTTATGGCAGTATCGGCCCGCTGGACCGGGAGCCGGACAGCGGCGAGGCTTATTATCAGGGTTTCCCCTTCTTTACTCCCAGGGATATGATACGGGCTTACCAGCCTCTCCGGAAGTTCCTGGGTATCCGCAAGGTCTATGTCGGCATCGGGGGCAGCATGGGAGGGCAGCAATTGCTGGAGTGGGCGATCGAAGAGCCGGAATTATTCTGCCACATCGTTCCCATTGCCACGAATGGAAGGCATTCTCCCTGGGGGATCGCGTTTAATACATCGCAAAGGATGGCTATCGAGGCAGACAATACCTGGAAGGAACGCCGGGAGGATGCCGGGCTGGCAGGTATGAGCGCGGCCAGGGCCACCGCGTTGTTGAGTTACCGGGATTATGCCGCTTATGAAGCGTTGCAGCCCAGGCCGGACGGTTTCCTGTCGGAAATGGGGACGGATGCGGGACCAGGGACAGGGAGTGCGGGGACAATCCTTCGGAATGGAGCGGCCTCTTACCAGCGTTACCAGGGAGAGAAATTAGCCCGGCGGTTCAATGCCTTCAGCTATTATATGCTAAGCCTCAGCATGGACTCGCACGATGTGGGGAGAGGACGGGGCGGCCTGGCGAAGGCGCTGCAAGGGGTGCGGGCCAGGACCCTTGTCATCAGTATTGAAACGGATATCCTTTTTCCCAGGTCCGAGCAGCAATTGCTGGCATCCTGTATTCCCGGGGCCGGATACAGGCTTATTCATTCGTTGTATGGTCATGATGGGTTTCTCCTGGAGTATGCGCAAATAGAGAGACTGATCAGAGACTTCGTAGAGGCCCCGGTGGAATTAACCAATAATCCCTATAAATATAATGGAAGCAACAACAGTACGAACGTATAAAGATATTGACAGGTCTCTCCTGCAGGCGATCCCGAATCCGTCGGACCAGGCTTATGAGATCAAGACGAAGATTCCGGAGTTCACTTTCCTGGGCGTAAAGGAGCAGCCTGATTTTGCCGTCATTTATCTTACTTTTTATCCGGGGAAAAAAGTGATAGAGCTACGATCTCTAAAGCAGTATGTATTCCAGCTGAGAAATACCATCGTCTCGTATGAGCGGCTGATCAATATCATTTACGACGATCTGCAGGCCGTGTACGAACCGGAGAGACTGCGTATTGTCATGATCTGCAATCCCCGGGGCGGGATCAGCTCGAAGCTGACAATCGATTCGGACTGGAAGGCCCGGGGAGGGAAGGAAACCTTCAATGACTGGCAACGCATTGAGGATGAGTGGGATGTGCGAATGTAAAGCTGTAAAAAAACAGGCGTTCATTTGCGGTAAATTTCGGAAATTTGCGCCCTGTTTGAGCGGTAGGATCTGACAGAAAACTGAAAATAACAGAAACAATAAAAAAAATCAATGGAAACACATAAGCAGCTTACCATCGGGCTATTTGGGTTTGGCGTAGTAGGTGAAGGTTTATATAAAGTATTGCAGCAGACCCCTTCTCTGAAAGCATCTATTAAAAGAGTATGCATCAAGAATCCTGCTAAGAAAAGAGAGGCGCCGGCAGCCCTATTCACCACGGACCGCGATTCTATTTTGAATGATCCGGAAATCAATGTGATCGTGGAAGTGATCAATGAGTCGGGGCCGGCTTTCGAGATCGTCTCCACGGCATTGAAAAGTGGCAAAGCAGTGGTAAGCGCCAGTAAGAAAATGATTGCCGAGCATCTCCCGGAATTATTGAAGTTACAGCAGGATACAGGGTCTCCTTTCTTGTATGAGTCGGCCGCCTGCGCATCGATCCCGGTCATCCGCAACCTGGAAGAATATTATGATAACGATCTGCTGCATTCTATCAAGGCGATCGTGAACGGGAGCACTAATTTCATTCTCACTAAAATGTTCGAGGATAAGCTTGGATTCCAGGAAGCGCTGTTGCTGGCACAGCAGTTGGGCTTTGCCGAGAGTGACCCTACCCTGGATGTGGAAGGTTTTGATGCGGCCAATAAATGGACCTTTCTGCTGACGCATGCTTATGGCATTGTGGAAGAGACACGCAACCTGGTATTCAATGGCATTCAAAATATCCAGGCCGGCGATGCGGTGGTAGCTACGGAAAAACATTTCGATATCAAGCTGGTAGCACAGGCTAAAAAGCTGCAGACCGGTAAGGTGGCGGCATTTGTACTACCCCAGTTCGTCAAACATGACGATGCGCTTTCCTTTGTAAAGAATGAGTACAATGGGGTGGTGATCGAGAGCGGGTTTGCCGACAAACAGTTCTTTTATGGCAAAGGCGCCGGCTCCTTCCCTACTGCTTCTGCCGTGCTGAGTGATCTTTCTGCGTTGCGTTATCAATATAAATACGAATACAAAAAGCTTTATCATCATCAGCCGCATGAGTTGACCGATGATTTCTTCATAAGGGTCTATGTAAGTTTTGATGACTGGAAATATATTCCCCGGGACAAGTTCGAATGGATCGAAGAGTGGCATGCAGAGACGGACCGCAAGTACCTGGTCGGGGTGATCCATTTCCGTGAGATCAAACAGCATGACTGGTGGAAGCAAAATAATACTTCGCTGGTGCTGACGCCGGAGCCGATCATCGAGGATGTGGAGATCCGGAAGCTAAAGAAAAAAAGCCTGGAGCTGGCTGGAATTGTCTGATAAATGGGAGACGGCGGACGGAGCGGCAGGAGACGGACAGAGCTGCGGAAGGCAGTGGGAAGGGACCGGGAAGTAAGTGGTTCCCTATAAATGGGTATAGAGGCCCCTGCATATATTGTCAATCTTAATTGGGATAATGCAGGCTGGCTGCATTATTTTCACCAATATTGACGCAGGTATCTTATTCCGGACCATCGGGCCAAATAAATACTCCTTTCGTTAATACGCTCTGGTTGGAACATGTATAGCAATAGAATGATCCTTAAATCATCAAATTGTCAAGATCATGTCAACCGAATCCGCTGCATTATTCTCAATCTCTGAAAGCCTCGATATCCGGGGATCGCTCGTATCCGGAACTGAGGACGGAGTAATCATCAAAGATCTGCCCGATCGCAATCTTTCCATTTCTGTGCGGGCATTATGTCTCGCTACGGATGTGCCTGTCATTTATAAGTGGATGACCTATCAATATGCAGGCCCGCTTCTGATCAGGGATGGTCCGCCCAGGGAGTTGGAGGAATCTTATTCCAGTATGATCGAATCGGATTTTGCGCAACCTTTTATGGGCCTGGTGAATAACGTCCCTGTCTGCCAGGTGGATATTTATAAAACTTTACAGGATGCCATCAGTCTATATTATGACGCCCGTGCGGGGGATTATGGCCTGCAGCTGGTGGTAGCGCCCCTGGCCATACAGGATAATATTGCGACCCTGATAAGGATCTGCCTGGAATATTTCTTCTCTTTTCCGGAAGTGGGCAGGATCATAGCGGATATCGAAACGAAAAACGAGTGGACCAATACGCTGTTCAAAATGGCGGGATTCCGCTGCGTTCAAAAAATCAGGATCCCTTATAAGACGGCGAATTTATACGTTTGCACCCGGGATGACCTGCGTCGGCAAGGATGAGGAGATATCCGGCAGGGAAGTATCTTTCTGGTGTTGCCAGAGCCCCTGGAAGACGGGGCTGTTGTCCCGCAGGTACGCAAATGTTCCTTCATCGACGATCCTCCCCTGATGAAGGATGTATACATAATCGAAACGGCCCAGTAAATGCAGGCGGTGCATGGATGAAAGAAGAGCCTTATCGGCAAAGGTCCTGAACAGGCCTTCGTAGATCAGCGCTTCCGTGCGGGGGTCCACACTGCTGGTAGGTTCGTCCAAAAGAACCAGGTCGCTATCGCGGGCGGCCAGTATTCCCCGGGCCAGGGCCAGTCGCTGTTTCTGTCCTCCCGAGAGATTGACTCCTTTCTCCCGGATATCCGACTCCAGTCCAAGGGGCAATTGCCGGATCACTTCCACGAAATGCGCGCTTTCGCATACCTGCAGGATATCCTCCTCCGCAAAGGGGAGGCCCAGGGTAATATTATAAGCCAGCGTATTTTCAAAGATCTCCGGCTCCTGAGGGAAAAGAGTGACGGATTCGTTGAGCCGGTCCAGTTCCTCCCGGCGTCCGTCCAATATTATTTCCATTCCCGGCTCAGGCATGTACAAGCCCCGTAGCAGTGATAACAGGGTACTCTTCCCACTGCCGCTCTCCCCGATCAGCGCTATTTTTTTCCCTCTTTGTATATTCAGGTGCAGATTGTGCAGGCTCTGGGCGTATTGTCCCGTATCGTAAGATTCCTGGTGCGAAAAATTGAGTCCGCTGATCTGCAGAGACTGCCAGTTTTCCGGAAGCCCTTCCTGCCTGTCGGATCGATGCCGTTGCGCATAGGCCGTACTGATATTGGCAGCTGTCTGTACATAGGTATTGTACTGTACGACATCTGTATATTGCCAGGCTATGTCCTGGAAAACGCTGGTAAACTGATTGACATAAGCCAGTAAGGTAACGAGTCCCCCTACATAGAAAATCTTTCCCGGCACCCGATGCTGGAAAATATATCCGAAGGTGATCATTCCATAGATACTCACAATCAGCATTTCGGCGCAGAACCATTTCCATTCGTTGGTAAGGGCGCTCTTCCGGAAAGGCCGCAATATTTGCTGTACTTTATTCAGCAGGCCCGTCTCCATACTCTTTTCCAGCCGCAGGGTAATGACAGTCATGATATTGGAGAGGCTGTCAAAGAGGGTGGAAGAAACGACATGTTCTTTTTCATTCACTTCCTCCAACGCTTTGACAAAGGGCTTATCGAAGGTACGGATCACGAAAATGGTAAAGATTCCCATGCCAACGGCGATGCTGCCGAACAGGGGCGAAAAATAGAGCATGGCTATGACGGAAAAAATGAATTTTGTCAGCGCATAGATATACATAAAGCCTCTGTCGAAGAATTCCCGCAGGGCTTCGTAGGCTTTGCGAACACGGTTGATCGTGGCGCCGCTATGATGGTCCTGGTGCCATTTCACCGGCAGATGCAGTACCTGGTGATATTTCTCCTGAAGGAAGTTCCGGCTGAGGTGGAAGGCCAGCGTACGTTCCATAATGCGGGCGGGGCCATGGAAGCACCATTGTACGAATTTCAGGATGATGTAGCCAAGTACATAGATAAGGGCATAGTGTAATACCTGTCCGCTGTCCTGCTGGACCTTGCCGATAAACCAGCCGAAGAGAATGGGGTTCAGGGAATAGACCAGGTTGGCCGCTAGGAACATGCCATATACCAGCACATATTTTTTCCGTTCCCGGCGGGCATAGTGCCAGGCTGTCCTAAGTAGTGAGATGTATGGATTTGCCATGTGCTGTATTTGTATTATAGTCAGGATAAATGTGCCGGAAATGCGCTTTAAAAAATTAGCGCATTTCCGGCAAAGGGCTAATGTCTGTCCTTCGGACAAGACGCTTCCAGCGTCTTATGTTATGGGACACACAAAACTAAAAGAATATCCTGAAAGGAGCTCTACGGAGTAGCGTTCGCGGAAAAAACAGGTGAATAGCGGGGAAGGAGCTCTCCAAGGATCCTGTTGACTTCGTTTGCATGGTTAATCACCAGCAGATGGCCTCCCTTGGGGACGATATGGCTGGGACGGGTGAACCAGACCGGGAATACTTCGTCACGGCTGCCATGAATATGCCAGAGAGGTTGGGGAATTTCTTCGTTGCGCCATTCCAGCACGGCTTTCAGACCCCATTTAATAAACCAGGGGTTGCCATCCCGGATAACCTGCCGGAGCATAGCTTTATCCTCGCTTTTTTCGCGGGTGAGTAACCTTTTGAGGGTGGCGGCTCCTTTGAAAAAAGAAGGCGGGAAGAGGTCGGGCAGTCTCAACCGCCCGGCGATGGCATAATATCCAGGTAAGTGGGACGATACGGGAATGGAACCGATGAGAATGGTAGCTGCAGGGGGGAAACGCTTAGCGATTTCCACAGATAGGATGCCTCCCAGGGACATGCCCACCAGGATGAAAGGCTGCCGGGTATCGATCTGTTCCGTCAACCGGCAGGCATAATCCGTGAGGGATTCCTTTTTCTCCGGGATGATCCACTCCACATATCCGATCTGAAAGCCTGCCGGCAGTTGGATATGTCTGAAAAGTCTGCTGTCGCCGCCGATACCGCTGATAAAATATACGTTCATCATTTTTCGCAGGGTCTATCTCTTCTATTAAGATACTGACAATTTCCCATATCCGGGGCAAAGTAATTTATCTTTGATCCAGGCAAAAATCAGCCCCTTCTTATGGCTAAAGAATCCCTGGAAATCAATCCTGCCGGCATCAGGCTTTCTAAAAATCAGGATACTCCCTTATACGTGCAGGTCTATGAGCAATTCCGGGAAATGATCGTGAGTAAGCGCCTTCGGCCGGGTGACCGGGTGCCTGCCAGCAGGAACCTTGCTAAAGAGCTGGGCGTCTCCAGGGTGATCGTGCATCAGGGGTATGAACAGCTGATCCTGGAAGGATACCTGGTAGGGAGGACGGGGGCTGGAACTTTTGTAGCTTCTACCCTGCCCGATCAGTTGTTGAATGCGGCCCGGCCGGGGAAAAACGCCGGTAAGCAGGTGGATGGCTTGCGGAGCGAAGGGGCAAGGAAGAAAGAGGGAACCGGGAAAAATGAAATAAAATCTTTTCAGATTGGAACTCCGTCCCTGGACCAGTTCCCCTATAAAGCCTGGGGGCAGGTAGCAGGCAGGGTGTTAAAAGAGTTGAAGGGAGTCAACCTGGGGTATGACGATACGATGGGACATTGGGGCCTGCGGAAGGCGATCGCCGCTTATTTACGAATGGCGCGGGCCGTCAATTGCGAAGCGGAACAGGTGGTGATAGTTACGGGGTCTCTGCAGGGATTGAACCTGGTGATAAAATGTCTTTTAAAAAAGGGAGATAAAGTCTGGATGGAAGATCCCGGTTATAGCGGCGCCAGGAAATCCTTTTTATATGCCGGCGCCCAGTTATGTCCCATTCCCATCGAAGCCGACGGAATGAATATTACCTATGGCCAAAGAAAAGCCGGTGACGCGAAACTAGCGTATGTCACCCCTTCGCATCAATTTCCTTTGGGCTGTACCTTATCCCAGGAGAAACGCCTGCAATTACTGGAATGGGCGGGGCAAAATAAAATGTGGATCCTGGAGGATGACTACGACAGTGAGTTTCGTTATGAAGGAAGACCGCTGGCCAGCCTTCAAGGCCTGGACAAGGAGGGCCGGGTCATTTATTCCGGGACTTTCAGTAAGGTATTATTTCCGGGCCTGCGGCTGGCGTATATCGTCTTGCCTTCTGTGGAGATGCTCCCTGCTTTTAAAAAGGTAAAAGAAATCATCGACCGGCAGTCTCCCATCATGGAGCAGCTTATCTTATCCCGGTTTATAGAAGAAGGATATTTTTTACGACATATCCGTAAGATGCGGCTCCTCTATGCCGATCGTCAGCGAATCCTGGCCGGCTTGCTGGATGAACAAGCCCGTGATTATTTCCAGGTAAGCGCCGCTCCCTCCGGTATGCATTTATTATGCCGGCTATCGGATAAAATAGAGGAGGTCTCCTTCCGGCAGGAGATAGAGAAGCAACAGCTGGTCATTGCCTTTATCGGGGACTATACGATCGAAAGCAAGCAAGCCCCCGCTATCTTACTCGGTTTTACCGCCTTCACCAAATACAAAATGAAGGCAGGAGTAGAGAAACTGGTAAAATGCGCTCAGGCTGCGTTACGCCCCTGAGCGGACCGGAGCTTCGAAGTGGTCCTATGCTTCTGCGCAAAATGGATATAATGCCTTTGAAACCGGCTGATTACTTTTACACTAATAACCATCAACTATGCGTAAAAGACCAGCCATTATTCAACTCTACCTTCGGTTAGCATTAGGAATAGATTTTCTCGTCCTCGGCCTGGACAGGCTGGGAGTCTGGGGTCCCTATGGGAGTCCTAATGTCAGTTGGGGCGACTGGAGTCATTTTTCCGCGTATGCGCATCAGGTGATGCCTTTCCTGCCCGGAGGACTGGCAGAGGCGCTGGCTGTCCTGGCCACGGTGAGCGAGCTGCTTTTCGGGACGCTGCTGACGATCGGATGGTTTACCCGGTGGGCCGCTATCGGCAGCGGATTGCTCACATTATGCTTTGCCCTGAGTATGGCAGCGGCATTCGGTATCACCTCTCCCATTAACTACTCTGTCTTTCCCGTAAGCGCAGGCAGCTGGCTGCTGGCCACTCTCCCCCTCTACCCCTGGAGTATCGATGCCTGGCGGGCAAAAAAAAATCGGGGAGGAAAACCTTTACTGTTGTAGCTAATGGACAGATGGGGCTTGACTGATCAGGATCTTATCCAGGCCATAGTAATCTAAATAGGTCCGGGAAGGGTCTTCCGCCTCATTGTAATAATAGATAGCCGTGGGCCTTTCCCGCAGAATGCCGTTAACCGTCTCGAATATTCCATGAGGAAAGACCTGGCGGATCTTTTTCTTCAGAGCTTCCTCATAGGGATCGATGGTGACCGTCCGCTGATGATTGGCTTTTGCCGTCTGCAGGAGCCGCTCTCTATCTTCCATTATAGCATGATAAAAATATCCGGACAAGACGCTCTTCCAGGCTTCCATATAATTGGCGCTTGCGATCAGGGCTCCGCTCAAAATAATAAGGGCCACCGGGGAGGAGATCCTGGCAGGAAGCAGCGATTGCGCTAAGCCAGCGTTGCGGGCACCCGTGATAAACAAGATAGTCAGGAGACAAAGGATGGTCAGCTCTATGAGATTGTTCAGAGATCGGGGTGGAAGAGATCCCCTCGACACCATTAATACAGGGGTAAGGGTACCGATCACCAGCAATAAGGTGATTCCTAAACCCGGGATTAAAATACTCCTGCCTTTAAAAAGGTTCAGCGATCCTGCTGCCAAAGGGTCCGCTCCTGTCTTCACCCCACACACAAATAAAAAAACGGCGGTCATCCAGAAGAGCGGTTCCTTTAAAATATAGTAAAAGACGGCTATTGCCCGGAAACCGATTATCGGCAGTACGCTCAGGTAAGAAGTATGGCTATTCATCAGCTGATGCCGGACGGAAATAACGCCGGAGGTAAGCGTGATCAGGATGCCGGTGAAAATAGCAGCAGCGAGATACAGGAAGAAGATCCTGGGAACAGGACGGCGATCGTAATAATGCAGGGCTATGATCAGAAACAGGAAGAGGATCAGGAAAACGGCCGCCACTTCATTACATCCGACTATTGAAACGATCAGCAGAATAGCCAGGCTGTCTTTCAGCAGGGTGCTGCGGGGATGAGGTGCCCAGAACCGCCGGATCAGGCAGCTCAGCAGCAGGAGAAAAAGGATAAAGGCCGATTGATAGACGATAGCCGAGCTAAACCAGTAAATCCCCGAAGCAATATCGGCCATGGTATACAAGTCTACCAAGAGCAGGATGAAAGTAGCCAGCACGATCCCGGTATTGGAGAAATTCTTAGCCAGTATCTTCTTATTGACCGACGTCAATAAGAAGAAGATCGATATCCCTGTAAAGAAGAGCAAGGAGAGCGCAGGTAGGCAATAATACGGGGTCACCATTCCGAATTTCACAAAAAGACCGCTCAGAAAGGTGCTGGCGAAACGTCCGGCCCAACCGAAATACATAATGCTCTGGGCCTTAGCGAAGCTGTTATCCCGGTAAAGGATCGCCAGCGTATAATCATCCGAAGCCATAAAACCCAAAAAGGAAAGAATAACAAAGGGGAGCAGGCAACAAAGAATAATCACCCATAAGATAAGAACTCCCCGCCCTTTTACGGTAAATAAATTCGTCATTGCTGCAAATTAGGCTGTAAGTATACAATTTAATTAACTTTACCGTATGAAAATTTACGAGTCGCTTAATGACCGGCTTAGAAACCAGCATCAGGCCATTGAACATATTCTCGCTCCTCTTGCCCCCGCCCGTTTGCTGCTGCGTCCTCAGCCGGGTAAATGGAATATCCTGGAGAATGTCGCTCATTTAGGAAGATATCAGCTCGTCTTTATAGACAGGATCCATCAAATTCTCCTGCAGGAAGAACCCTCATTCGGGCGATATACTGCCGAAGAGGATCCGGAGTTTGAAAGCTGGAGGAATTTGCCTGTGGAGACGATACTCCGGCAGATCCATACCGACCGCATTGCTATCTATGCGCTGATCACCAACCTGACGGATGCGGCGCAATGCAGGACAGGCATTCATAAAAAATATGGGAAGCTCACGGTTTTACAGTGGACGGAATTCTTCCTTTTACATGAAGCGCACCATATTTACACCATTTTTCAATTGGCGAACGACACAGAACTTTACCCCCTATGAACTGGATATTGCTGATCATCGCAGGATTTTTCGAAGTTGGTTTTGCGTCTTGCCTGGGAAAAGCAAGGACAGTGACCGGAAATGTCGTCTATCTATGGTATGGCGGGTTCCTGGTTTGCCTGACCATCAGTATGCTGTTGTTGGTCAAGGTCACACGAACGCTGCCGATCGGTACGGCTTATGCCGTATGGACGGGAGTAGGCGCTGCCGGTACCGTCCTCATTGGGATCCTTGTCTTTAAGGAACCCGCCAGCTTCTGGCGCCTCTTCTTTATTACCACGCTTATAGGCTCTATCATCGGCCTGAAGGTTCTTTCGCATTAACCACACGGCCACCAAACGCCCCGCGTGGCATGCCCGCCTGCATCACCCCCCCGCAAATCGCCGGACCGGGTCGCCGGGAGCAAAAAAATAATTTCACAGTTCCGCTTGCAATACATAAGATTCCTATGTATATTTGTCCGATGCATTAATTTTGCCATTATGACCTACTCTTCCGAATTGATTAAAGGGACCTTGAAAACCATTGTTCTAAAGCTATTGTCCGATCATAAAAAAATGTACGGGTATGAGATCACGCAGAAAGTGAAGGAACTCACCCTTGACAAAATTCAAATAACGGAAGGGGCGCTGTATCCGACTTTACATGCCCTGGAAGAGGAGGGATTGGTGACTACGGAAACCGAATATATCGGCAAGCGGGTACGGAAGTATTACAGCCTGAGCCCTGCGGGGAAAGCCAAAACCAAAGAAAAGCTAAAGGAGTTCTCCGGATTCATGGATACGATGGTCTTTTTGTTAGGTATAAAACCCAAAACCGCGTGAATGTATACCATCAATGATCAACAGATCGATTTCATTCTTAATGACCTCCATGAACGAGGCATTACACTGGAGAGCCTGCAGCAAAATCTCCTGGACCATATTTGTATCCTCATCGAGGAGAACCTGGAGGAAGGCGGGGATTTCGGGCTTTTTTATGCTTCTGTTATCAGGGATTTTTATAAGCATGAATTGCGTGAGCTGGAAGAAGAGACCCTATTTCTTTTAAACTATAAAAACAATCATCCCATGAAAAAAGCAATGATGCTCAGCGGAGCATTTTCCGTAGCGGCCTTTGTAACAGGCTCTTTTTTTAAAATAATGCATTCCCGTTTGACTGATTTCCCATTGTTTTTGGGTTTTACATCATTTGTCTTTCTGTTTCTACCCTTGATTTTTTTAGTAAAGATCAAAGAGGCTACTGCCAAACAGGATAAATTGATCCTGGCAAGCGGAAGTATCGCCGGGCTACTCTATTTCTTTTGCATGCTATTGAAATTTTTAGGACCCACCTGGCCCAACTTCCTGGGAGACCCCTGGCCCCATATGGACACGATCTGGCTAACTCTCTGGCTGATGGCCTTTGTCATTGCCCTTTTTATTTTTATCCCCGCTTATTTTTTTGCGGGTATCCGCAAACCCGAGACCAAAACAAATACTATCCTTGTCTCCGTTCTGCTCATCGTGTTCATAGGCATGCAATTCACCTTTACCAACCTGGGGCCTTTCCGGTCGGAAAAGCATCCGGTTGCCCTTGAAGACAAGTCCTCTTTGCAGCATATGGTGAGCGATACGGGTAAGGCGATCCCGGAAAACAAGTTCCTGGCTAAACGCATAAATTAATTCCTTATCGGCCCAGCACTACGCTAAATTTCAACAGTATGCGCTTAGAAAAAATCATCAACACCGCGTATTCATTCGGAGCGGCCATCGTAGTATTCGGAGCCTGGGGTAAGTTAGAACATAAAGATTTTGGGGATATTGCCCTGACAGCCGGATTGTTAACGGAAACCTGTATTTTTTTCATCTACGGGCTGATGGAATGGCGCAGGGATCCTGCACCGCAGCCGGCTGAACAAAAACCGACATCCTCCGATGGGTCTGCCAGCCCGGAGGATGTCGGTGAATTGACGGCTACCATGCAGCAGACCAATCGGATCCTGAACAAGGTATTTAAAGCCGAATAGCTTTTTTATTTCTTCTGATTGAGGTCATAATTTACCATCCACAGAATGCCGAACTTATCGGTAAACATCCCGAAGTAAGCGCCCCAAAAAGCCTTTTCCAGTGGCAGGGTTACCTTTCCTCCTGCGGAGAGGCCGTTGAAGATCCTGGTGGCGTCTTCTTCGCTGTCAGGACTAATCGCCAGCTGGATATTATTACCCTGTGTCAGTGATTGGCCCTGGGATTCCAGGGTATCCGTCGCCATCAGTATACTGCCCTGCCCGATCGGCAATGCGATATGCATGATCTTTTCGCGGTCGCTGGCAGACATCTTGTCGCCATAAGGGGTATCTTTAAAGCGTTGTACGGCGAGGAATTCTCCGCCCAATACGGATTTGTAAAAGTTAAACGCTTCTTCGGTGTTTCCGGGAAAATTCAAATAAGGATTTACGGCTGCCATCGTTTTATTTTTTTATGGTTAAGATTTCTGCCACTAAGATACTAACTAAGTGTATAGCATTACGCGGCAATAAAAGTCAATCAGCGGGGCATTCAGGACAAAATTGATACCTTTAAGGAAATAAAACTACGATGGTACAATTAGGTATTCTGCTGACCCGGAAATACCGCTTATTAAGCGTAGCGGCTATTTTAGATGTTTTTGAAACCGTGAACCGGTTTTATACGGCAGAAGGACAGGAGCCCCCGTTCTGCATAAAGGTGTTGCACTCAGCCGGCATGAAGCAGGCAGGGATAGAAGATTTTGCAGGGTATCAGCCGCAACTCATTCAGGATCAGCCTAGGCAGGACCTGATCTTTATTCCTGCCTTTTCCACCGATGATATAAAAGAGACTATTTCCGCCAACCAGGAATATATCCCCTGGCTGAAACAACAGCATCTGGCCGGGGCCGAAATAGCCAGTTATTGTACCGGTGCGTTTTTATTAGGGGCTACGGGTTTACTGGATGGCAAGACGGCCACCACTCATATCGATGCCTGTCCGGCTTTTGCCTCCGTATTCCCTGCCGTCAGGCTGGAGCCGGATCGGATCGTTACCGGCGAGAGCGGACTTTATACAAGCGGGGGCGCTACCTCCGGGTTTCATTTAATGCTGCACCTGATCGAGCAGCGTTGCGGCAAAGGGATGGCGGTAAGAACGGCTAAAATATTCGCCATCGATATGGACCGCGGCCAGCAGACTTATTTTGCCACTTTTCTGCCAAAGCACAACCACCATGATGAGCTGGTGGCCATGGCGCAACAAAAAATAGCAGCAGCTTACCAGGATGCCGAAACGATCGAAGAGATGATCAAGGATGTTCCCGCCAGCCGCAGGAATATTGTAAGAAGGTTCAAGCAGGTGATCGGTATTACACCGATCGAATACCTGCAAAAAACACGGGTAGAAGCAGCGAAAAAATTGTTGGAGCAGACCAATCAGCAGATGACCGAAGTGATGTTGAACTCAGGGTACAATGACCCAAAGGCTTTTAGGAAAGTCTTCCGAAAGACGGTAGGCATGACGCCCACCAGTTACCGGGAAAAATTTCATGGGGCCTACCAGGCGGGGAAGAGAGCCTCCACTCTTGCCCGTTTGGTCCTTGCTATTCTGGTAATGATAAGCGCCTGTTGCCCCCAAAGCGGATATGCTCAATTCAAGGCGGATGACCAGGCGTTGTACGATACGATCCTGCATCAGGACAGCCTTTTCTTCGGAGCCTACAATACCTGTAGTGTACACCTGCAGGAATATGCTGCCTTCTATGCCGATAATCTTGAATTTTATCATGACAGAGGAGGGTTGTCGACTTCGAAACAGGACGTGGTCGAGGCTACTAAAAAAAATATTTGCGGGAAGGTGACCCGGGAACTGGTGTCCGGCAGTATCGAGGTCTATCCTATCGCCAATTTCGGAGCGATCGAAATAGGTTTTCATAAATTTCATAATAGCGCGGAGCCCAACGCTCCTTCCAGACCAGGGAGGTTTGTCCTCATCTGGCACCACGTAGATAATAGCTGGAAGATCACCCGCGTCATCAGTCTGCATTAAACGTCATCAGTTTGCATCAACAATAAAAGCCCGGACGCTGCCCGGACCGCTGCAAAGCAGCGCCTTAAAAACAGGAAAGCGCCCTTACCGGGCGCCTTCCTGTATAGAGCGGCGGAAAAAAGTTTAATCGCCTTTATGTTGTTCTTCTGCGAATTTGCCGGAGATCCTCGTGTCCAGGTCCTGCAGGTGCAGCCGGGTCAATTTGTCGAGGGCCGGATTGGCCATTGCCTTTTTAAATAATTTTTGCTGCTGCCGCAGGGCATCCTTCAGCAAAGCAAGCAGGTCCGTCTGTGCAATATGGTAAGTGGAAGCGGGCAGAATGAGGTTCTGGTCCGAGGGGGCGAAAGCCTGTTCGGTCAGCCGGCCTACATAGATCTTCTGCAGGTTACGGCGATAGGCATCCACATTCCTCCCCTCATACAATTCCCGGAAGATGCCCATATTAAGATCATCCAGCAATTCGGCTACGGTATAGGTCTTTTTCGTAGCAGCAGCCGATCTGCCGGTAGAAGACTGTTCTGCCCAGAGAAGCCGGCTCATGCGGTCCCGGGTAAGGATCATGTTGATGGCGGCTGATTGGAGGTTGTTCAATTCCACGCCAAAGCTCACTGGCAACTTATTCATCACCTCTTCATTATTGAGCCAGAGCGGGGTCGTGAATAACTGTTCGTTGACAAAACGGACAGCTTCTTTGTGGACGGCATAGGGAGCCATCTCAAAGACAGGAGCTTCGTCCGGCGCGATCCTTTCTGTATGATAGATCGTGCCAATATTAGCCATGACATGACTCAGGTAAAATTGATATTGTCCGAACACAGCCTTGGTATAACGAAACAGGTTTTCATATTCTTCACCCGGAACAGAGGTCCAATGGATCAGTTCGGGGAATATCCTTTTCAGGTTCTTAATGCCATAGCCGCCTGCCTTTACAGCGTTGTCGCCCAGATCCTCTGATTGGCACCTGGCATCGTAAGGGTTGTCGCCGAACCACAGGCGGTGATTTTGCTTCAGGCTATCCGTCACGATGCCTACCAGGGCCTTGCCCTCTTCCTCGGCAGTTTTATATTCCGGGTGAAGGGTATAGGCCCATTGGATGGCCCATTTATCATAGTCGCCGATGCGGGGAAAGAGGCCGGCTTCGCCGATATGATCTTCCGGCTGGGCGACATAGTTGAAACGGGCATAGTCCATGATGGAGGGGGTATGTCCATGCGCTTCCACCCAGGCCTTGTCGCGGAGTTTCTCGACGGGTACGGTAGAGCTGGACCCGAAATTATGCAGGAGTCCCAGGGCATGTCCCACTTCGTGGGAGCTGACGAAGCGGATGAGGTTGCCCATCAGTTCATCATCCAACTCAGGTTTCCGCGCGCGGGGGTCTACGGCTCCGCACTGAACGAGATACCAGTCATGTAACAGGGACATTACATTGTGATACCAGAAGATATGGCTTTCAATGATCTCTCCGCTACGGGGGTCGGCCACGCTGGGTCCCATGGCATTGGCAACTATAGATGGACGGTAGATGATGGCCGAGTGGCTGGCATCGTCAATGCTCCAGGTGCTGTCTTCTTCCTTCGTAGGCGCGATTTTGGCAATAATGGCATTTTTGAAGCCTGCCTGTTCGAAGGCTTTCTGCCAGTCATTGACTCCCTTCATCAGGTAGGGTACCCATTTTTTGGGAGTTACCGGGTCGATATAAAAGACGATAGGCTTGACGGGTTCTACCAGTTCGCCTCTTTTATATTTCTCCATGTCTTCGGGACGGGGCTCCAGGCGCCATTTTTTAATATATGCAGTTTGTTTAACGCCCTGGGGGTCCGCATCGAAGTCCTTGTATTGGGTGGTGAAATAGCCTACCCGTTTATCCTGCAGCCGGGGGGTCATCGGCCTTTCGGGAAGAAGCACCAGCGAGGAGTTCAGCTCGACGGTATAGTTGGAGGAGGTAGGGTTCAGGCCAGCCGAATAGGTCTTTACCGCCCGTATGTCTACATTGGAGGCATAGGTATGGACGTATTCGATATAGCTACGGTCATTCTGCTGGGCGCCCATTCCGGCCCTTTCCTTAAAGATCTTCCTTTCGAAATACAGGATATCGTTATCACTGTTGAGCAGTTCGGTAGCATCTACTACGATGGCCGTGGAATCCGGCCGGAAGGCCACGATAGGGAAGGCCTGGGCGATAGCCTGTACATTATTTTTCTGCACGGCGGCGAACATGGACCGGGTGCTGTCATTGGCATATTCGGAAAAGGAGATCCGGCGCAGGAATAATTTCTTCGAGGGGCCCGTTTCGAAGCGGTATACGGATTCTCCTATCTCGTCGCCGGCATATCCATAAGCGCCGTTGCGCATGTCTGCGGAAGCCTTGGCGACCCTGTTCACGATCAGGATATCCCTGCCTAAAAGAGCATTGGGTATCTCGAAATAGTATTTATCGTCTTTACGGTGCACCGTAAAAAAGCCTTTATACGTCTGCATGTCCGGGGTGATCACATCTTTGTAAGGACGGGTGGCAGGCGGCACTCTTTTGGAAGTGTCGGAATGCTTTTGGGTGGTATCGGCAGGCCGGACGCCCAAAGTGTCGGGCCGCTGCGTCCTCTTATGCTGTGCATTAGCGTTGTTGGTCAATGACAGGGCGATGGCAAGGGCGCACGGATAGATCCATGGTCTTTTTGTTAACATACTGATAGATTAATAAATAAAAGAGATTAAGTGAAAAAATAGCCGCTAACGCGGATTAATGGGGTATAAGGACGCTTTTTCTTTTTCCGATAGAATGATCCCGAGGAGCCCTTCATTCTCAATAATCATCATGCCATGACGGTCGGCGGTAATGCCTTCCTCCAGTTTATATAAGTACCGGGGAGTCATCCCTTCCATGATGGTAGGCAAACGGGCAAATTGAATGTTGTCGTATCTTTCCCGTAATGTCTCTCCCACTTCGATAATATGGGTGGAGATGATGAAGAAGCAGTTCCTGTATTCGGACAGCGCCTCCGTGACGGCCAGGGTGGCATCATAGGCGTCTTTCACATTGGTGCCTTTAAAGAGCTCGTCGAAGATCACCACCAGGTCTTTGGACAAGCTCACCTCCAGGGCTACTTTTTTTACCCGGAGCACTTCCGCATAAAAATGGCTATGCCCAAGGCTGAGATTATCCGGGACATTGATGGAGGAATAGATCCCGTCCTTCACAGAGAACGTCATTTCTTCCGCCGCGACCGGAAAGCCCATGTGCGCAAGATATACGGAGATACCGAACGCTTTCATCAGGGTGGACTTACCTGCCATGTTGGCTCCAGTCAGGAACAGCATATTCCCATCCTGGTGCAGCGATACCGGATTGCCCACCGCTCTTTCCAGTCGAGGATGGCGCAACCCGGTGGCACGAATGGTATTGAACGCTGCAGGTAGGGCACATGCATAAGAGAACCCTTTTAATGCGGCCACATACCCGACGGACATATACACGTCCAGTTGGTAAATGATCCCGGTCACTGTCGCCATTTCCGTCTGCAGCAACCTTCTTAGCAGGTGATCGTACCGGGCCACTTTGAGCCATGACAGCTCTTTTGCTTCCCACTCTCCGGCATCCCATTCTGTCCGAAGTCCTTCCAGCCGCCTGTCATTAAAGATCTTTTTTACGCTTTGGAGCTGTTTCCCGAAAGGGCCGTCCAATCCATCCTCCTTTTCCAGCCTGTTCATAAAATCGAAAAATGTTCTTAACGTCCCGATGGTAGTCAGCAGCCCGGTCTTTATTCGGACGTAGGCTTCATCGCGGACGATGGAGTCCAGCAGCTTTCTTCGTGCGGTGCCGATCATAGCTATCAGGAAATTCTCTCCGCCTCCTGCACCCAGGTAGTTTTCCATGACGTTCAGGGACTCGCCAACCAATGGAAATGGCAGCTTCTTCTGCTGAAAATACCGGAAAAGCTCGCTGCGCCGGTTAATTTCATCCGGATCGGTCAATGGGTGCTGAAACAAGGCGTCCAGCAATTTCTCCCCGCCGGCAGTATGCACCCGGTTGAAAAGGTTGTAGATGGAATCCGGCTTGTATTTGCCCGGCAGGTTCAGGTCGTCCAATGTCTGTTTATCGGCTGTAAAGCTCATAATCAGGAGATTTTCTTTTTCCCGTTCTTCAGTATATCGATAATGCCCTCATTCCGGATAATGACCATCCCGTGCCGGTCATCTGTAATTCCCGCCTCCAGCGTATAGGTATATACGGGATCATTTCCATTCATCTTCGTGGGCAGGTATTGAAAGCTGATATTCCCGAACTGTTGTCGCAGTACTTCTCCTGCCTCCATGATATGGGTAGAAATCACGAACATGCTGTTGCGCCGCTGCGCAAATGCCCCCGTAATGGCTATCGTGGCCTCGTATGCGTCTTTTACGTTTGTGCCCCGGAACAACTCATCGAAGATGATAAAGAGATCTTTGGAAAGGCTCAGCTCTTTTGCCAGTTTTTTTACCCGGAGCACTTCGGCATAAAAGTGGCTGGCGCCCAGGCCCAGGTTATCCGGCAGGTTAATGGTGGTATAGATGCCGTCGAAGACCGAAAACTCCATTTTCCTTGCCGGGACAGGGAAGCCCATATGCGCCAGGAACAGGGCAATGCCAAGCGACTTCATAAAGGTGCTTTTACCGGCCATATTGGCGCCTGTGAGGAAGACCAGGTTGCTGTCCGGCGTCATATGGAGCGTATTGGGAACAGGGTCTTTCAACTGCGGGTGATAAACACCTTCCAATTGAAGGGTATGCTGCTCCTTAGGCAAGGCCCGGGGAAATACGAAGCCGCGCTGCAGCGCCACCTTTGCTACGGATATATATACATCCAGGTGATAGATAGGACCTAATATTCTCTTTATGGTATCGCGATGACGGAACCGTATGAGCGTATCATAAGCGGCCACTTTATTATAAGGTATTTTTTTATTCGATTGTTCTTTCACTAAAAGCGCCAGCGCCGGATCGGACAGAAGCTCGGCGATGGCGTTCTTTTCGGCGCGGTAAGGGAATTCGTCTGCCTGCCCGATAGAATCGATAAAACTCCGGAAGCCATGCAGGATGTCAATGACAGCGGTGACCCCTTTATAGATGTTCTTGTATTCGGTATCTTCCGCGATTAAATGGGTCAGCTTTTTCCCCAGCGTATGTTCGTCCGGAGAAAGTCGGGTCCGCTCATCGGTATGGGAAAGGTATTGTTCCAGGACATCGAACAGCTCACCCGAAAAGGGGAATACGGCCTTTATCGAAGCAAAATACTGAATGATGCCGCTGCGATGGTTGATAGCGTTGGCATCGGACAGCGGGTAACGGAATAGTTCATCCAGCAGTTCTGCACCACCCCGGGTCACCGTCCGGTTGAATATACTCATGACCGAATTGTCCCCCCGCCCCAATATCTTCAGGTCTTCCAGCGTCTGATTGTCTGTAATGAACCTCATGATGAATTTATTTCCTTTTACGCCTGATCAAAAAAACCGCTCCGCCGATCAGTAACAGGCCGGGCAATATGCCTAAGAACAGCGCTTTCAAAACATTTACGCCCAAGGCATTCAGGATTAAATGGTTATCCTTCGACTTCCGCCGGGTCGTTTCTATCGGGAACTCCCCATTGGCAAACCACCCGAACAAGGCCGTATTAAAATGAAAGTTGTCCGCTCTCACATTGTTCCTTCCCAGCTCTGAATTACTCAAAAAATCGGCATCTCCCGTCACGACAATACGCTGTTCCCTGCCGCCCACCTTCCGCGTCAAAGCCAGCGCGGTAGGAATGGCCTTTTTCTCGTCGCCTTCTGCCGGAGAATACGCCACTTCAGCGGAATCCATTACAAACGCCCTTTTTTTATTCCAGCTCACCTTTTCGTCCGTCATCAGCAGCGGTCTGATCGTGTAGGCGCCGCTGCTGCCGTATGTCAATCCCGCAGCGGTCGGCATGGACATCCGGACGCTGTCCTGGAAGTCATTGTCCAATTTTTTAGAAAGCCCTGCACCGGTGGCAGTGAGATAGGGCAATACCAGGTTGGGAGAATAGTCCCTGCTGCGTTGTACGATGGCGCCATCCATCAATTGTACACCCAGGCCCTTTAGCAAGGGATTGAGCACGGCCTGTTTGCCCGGCTCGCCGGCAATCAGCAGATTGCCGCCCCCGTCCATATACTGCTGGATCCTGGCTAAAGCCTGGAGGCTGAAATTCGTTTTGGGATCGCCGATCACCAGCGCTGCAATGTCTGTGGGAATATCTCTGTCTTCCGCATTCACCGTGTCCACGTCGAAGCCCTGGTTGATCAGGGCATACCGGAAAGATTTCTGATTGGTCAGGGTCTTATATTCCCTGTCGCCGGCCTTATAGATGCTGCGTTCAAATCCTCCATCCAGGAAGGCGATCTTCGGCAGTTTGACCGTCATACGCTTGAAAGCCGCATCCACTTCCGTCTCTCCCGGCCAGAATTCCATATCATTGAAGACCCGCAGGAAGGTGGACCTGTCTTTGTATTTCAATTGCATCACCAGCCTGTTCTCCTCGGGTCGCAGATCGATGATCTTCCTGATCTCTTCCGGTGTCATCAGCTTGCTCATATCCGTTTTATAAGCCTTCGTCCGCATTTCGACGATCTGTTTATTGGTCTTGCCCTTCATCCATTTATAAAAATTGGGCTCGGTCATGACGCTGTCATAGTAATAGACATATTTGAATTTGATATTGGATTTGAACCGTATATAAGATTCCCACCGGTCCATATCCGAATTCCGCTGACTCGGTTGGTCGTATCCGTAAGTCCTGTCAAGGAAATTAACATAAGTGGTCACTTCTATAGGGTCTTCTCCCATTCCTTTTATTATTTCCTGGGTATTCCCGGTCAGGGTATTTGACTTCGTGGCGGTAGCGTCACAGTAGCCTATGAAACCTGGCCGGGAAGTGAGATAACCGGCCAATATAGCGGAAACGACGATAAAGGTATATTGTCCTATCCTGACAAGGATTGGGCGGGACTCTCTCCCCGATCTCAATTTAAGAATGGAAAGTCCCAGGAAAAGATAGATGATCACTCCGAAATAGGCCAGGTCCTTTGTCGTAATAAGCCCGGCGATCATCTTCTCCGCACGGCCCGTCATAGCCAGGGAATAGGTCAGGTCCCTTACAAAATCAATCTCCTGCCACATCGTCCCGATATAACTCAGGAATGCAAAAATGACAAATGTGCTGATGGCAGCCACCACCTGGTAAGCAGTCAGGCAGGACATAAACAACCCGATGGCTGAATAGGCGCATAACAGCAGGTAGATGCCCAGCAGGCCGGACAGGACCAAACCATAATCAAAATGCGGCACGGTGATGATCCCTGCTATTACAAACAATAACAATACGCCTATCAGCAGCAAGTTATAGACCATCATGGCGACGAATTTGCCATAAATGATCTCACGCACTTTTATCGGGGAGGAATACAACAGCTTGATCGTTCCGCTGCTGATCTCCCGGCTCATCAGGCCCATGGTGATCAGTGGAATATACAGGTAGAGCTTGCTCAGTATGCCCGACAGCACGCCGTATCCTCCGGGAGGGCCGGCAAATATCTGGCCGGTCAGTGCTCCAGAGCTGCCGTACAGCTGTTTGGATTGCTCCATCCATTCCATCGAGGTGGTATAATTCAGGGCCACCTGGACCATCAGCACGATCAATAAAAACCAGGCAATAGGGGAGAAAAACAGCGTACTGAGCTCGATCCGCGCGATCCTTAAAGTCTTTTTCATCAAAAAAATTTATTTTTTACTTCCCTTTTTATTTGACAATTCCGCAAATATTTCATCCAGCGAGCTCTTTTCCAAGTTGATCTCCTGCAGGCGCCAGCCACCCTGCACACTTGCCGCGATGATCCTTTCCGCGACGGTCCTTTCACCGCTGAAATAAAGGCGCACCTGGCGTTCTGTAAGGAAATCCGCCTTGATGACGCCCTCTATCTTTTCCAGTTCCTCCGCGGCAGGAGGTTCTTCCATGAAAGCCAGCACACTGTGCGGCGCCACATAGTTATTGAAGGCGTCCATGGTATCCGAGAAGACGATCCTTCCGCCCTCTATCATCTGGATATCCCTGCACAACACCTGTACTTCGGACAAGATATGCGTGGAGAATATCACCGCATGGTTCGTCGCTATTTCCTTTATCAGGCTCCTGACCTCGATGATCTGGTTAGGGTCCAGGCCATTGGTCGGTTCGTCCAGCACCACCAGCTTCGGACGATGGATGATGGCTTGGGCGATGCCCACACGCTGGCGATAGCCGCCGGATAAATTCCGGATCAGCCGCTTGCTGAAATGGGCTATCCCGCAGCGCTCTTTCGCCTCTTCCAGGGCAGCCGGCACTTCCGGCTTTTCCACCGATCGCAGGTACGCGCAGTTCGTCAGGTACTCGTCTACTGTAAAATCCATATAGAGGGGTGGCGTCTGCGGCAAAAATCCTATCTGCTGCTTAGCCCGTTCCGGTTCCCTGCGCAGATCGATGCCGTCGATGTACACCGACCCTTCCGTCTGGTTCAGCACGCCGCAGAGAATGTTCATCGTCGTCGATTTACCCGCCCCGTTAGAGCCCAGCAATCCTACGATGCCTGTCTGGCTGATCGTCATGTTAATATCCCGTATCGCCCAGCTGCTGCTGTACTTATGGGACAAATGCTCAATTCTTACGATTGGTTC
>WNFI01693232.1_pt2 | contig 32640 bp, 37 predicted proteins | sample 5400471 | NCBI WGS metagenome assembly WNFI01 (sample SAMN13153348, study PRJNA577476) | soil metagenome | isolation source: 100 cm saprolite on Douglas fir-dominated hillslope | place: USA:California | collected 2013-09-17 | reverse complement strand
TGGGAGGCCTACAACCGTTGGGGCGGCAAGAGCCTCTACCAATTTGGCACCAGCATGCACGCCTTCGAGGTGTCGTTCGATCGGCCCTTCGACCAGCGGGAGTTCTACAACATGGTCACGAGGCTCGAGCTGCCCTGGGTCCGCTTCCTGGAGCGTAACGGTATCGACGTTTCCTACCAGACCGACGTCGACACTGACAGGGCCCCCGGATCGCTGCTGCATCACCGTTTGGTGTTCGCGATCGGCCACGACGAGTACTGGACGCAGCGCATGCGCGGCGCCTTCAACCGGGCACTGGCGCTGTCGACGAACCTGATGTTCGGCTCCAACAGCGGCGAGTGGCGGATGCGCTACGCCGCCGGCCGGCGAACGATCGTGGAGTGGCGGGATCCCTCGACCGATCCGGCCCACAACCGGCGCCTCGACAACGGGTTCTTCAGGTCGTTCGGCGAGCCCGAATGCGAGCTGATGGGAGTCCAGCACCAGTGGGCCGCGCAGCGCAGTCTGTTCGCGCCGCCCACCTCGTACACGGTCGTGGGGCCGATCAGCGATCCATGGCTGGCGGCTGCCGGTTTGGCGCCCGGGGATGTGATCCCGGGGGTCGTCGGCTACGAGTGGGACTCGCTTATCCCTGGCTGCTTTGCGGGTCAAGTGGTGCCGCTGATGACCGCGCGCATCCCGGGATCCAACGGCGTCCTCAACAGCGCAGACATGGTCCGGGCAACCGCGCCGAGCGGAGGCCGCGTGTTCGCGATGGGCACGATGGAGCTGGCTTGGGCGCTCAATGACCTGGACGGGCGCTCCGCCAACCCGCAGGTGGTCGCGTTCGTCAAAGCAGCCCTCCGCGATCTGACTCGTCCCGCCCCCCCGGCCGCTTTGATGATCCGGCATCGCGCGCCGGGATTGATCGTCTCGGCGCGCCTGCGTGCCCCAGACCCGCGCATCCTCCGGGTGATCGTGCGCCCGGTGAGGGGCGGCCGCGGGTGCGCCGACAGCTTCCGGTCGGTGTGTCGACTGCAGTTCCCGCGCCGCACCACCCGTTATGCCGCGGTTGCAATCGACCAGTGGGGGGCGTCACAGCCGCTGACCGTCACTGTGCCGCCGGGAAACGATCTCAATCATCTACCAGGGGCGGCGGCGTGAACGGCAAGGGCGGGGATGGATGCAGCAGGCATCGACTACTCGCTGCTGTCGCTGACCGCGCCCGGCGTCCAGGCGGAGCCCGATCCACGCCGTGCCGTCGCCCGCGCTGGGCAGGTCAACGACACGCTGGCCGAGATCGTTGCCGCCAGTCCCACCCGCTACGGTGGGTTCGCGGCCCTGAACGGCGCCGTCCGCGCCGGGCTGATCACGTCGAACCCTGGCCGGTATCCCGAGCTGCCGCCCGCCGCGAGACCCAGGCCGCGGGTGTGGACACCGGCCCGGACTGAGCAGCAACCCCATACACCACGGCCAAGGATCCCAGGCCGCAGTGGGCGACGGCGGGCTTCATGGCCGACTCCCGGCGGCGTCACCAGGGCGAGCTGGAACACGATTGCGGCCGGGGCGCCGCCGCCCGCCCCGGGCCGTCGGTGCCAAGCATCGGAAGCTCCTCAAATGAAGCGGATCTCACCAGGCGGCGCCAGCGCCTCGCAGGACGAGGCTTCGGACGTGTAGCCCGGGTCTCACGAGCCGAGACCGTCTTGGCCCCGGCTCGTGTGGCGGCTGGATCAGGTATCCGGTCCTGCGGCGGCCGAGACGGCCGCGACGGCCGAGCGGGCCGGGTCGACTCCGGTCTGCTGCTCGCTGATGCGCCATACCCGGGCGGCCAGTGACCGGTCATTGGCCGCGCCCTTGAGGGAGAGCTGCTTTCCGCGCAGGTACAGCGCGCCGGAGTTGCCCGCGAGCTCGGGCGCGGTCGCGGCCCAGGCGATTCCCCCGGCGGCCTGGCCGGCGGGCTTGAACATCGGGGTGTGCTGCATCACGCCCAGCACCGCGCCCAGCACGCCCGACGGCATGGCGAAGTTCGTCCGGGCGGGACCGGGGCTGACCGACACAACGGTCACGCCGGAGCCGTTGATCCGGCGCGCGAGCTCGGTGGTGAACAAGACCTCGCCGAGCTTGGAGGCCCGGTAGGCGCCGAAGTAGCTGTACTTCCGCTCTCCCTGCAGGTTACCCAGGTCGAGCTTGCGGCCGTAGAACTCCGACACCACGTTGACGATCCGGCCTGCCGGGGCGGCAGCCAGCAGCGGCAGCAGCAGCTCGGTCAGCAGGAACGCAGCGAGGTAGTTGGTCGCCCAGGTGAGCTCGAGCCCGTCCGCGCTCTGCTCACGGCGGCTGAACGCGGCACCGGCGTTGTTGACCAGGATGTCGGCGTGGCCGTACCGGTCCCTGACCTGCTGGGCGACCCGGCGGACGTCGGCCTGCACGGACAGGTCGGCGGTGAGCAGCACCGGCGGTTCGCCGGCCGCGGCCTCGGCGACCCGCGAGCGGGCATGCTCGCCGCGGGCCTGATCGCGGACGATCATCACGATCTCCCCGCCCTGGCCGGCGAGCTGCCTGGCCGTCTCGAGTCCCACACCGCTGCTGGCACCGGTGATGACGACGACCTTGTCCTGGACCGGCTGCCGAGGCGACGGCGCCTGGCCGCCTGCCTTCGAAGGCAAAGTACTCATCTGAAACCCCTTCCTTTCTGTCAGCGGGCGATGATGCTCCAAACAAAATGTATATTCTGCTTGACTCCAGTCTGCCCGGTCGCGGCAGCGGTGTCAAACAGAACTATCGTTCTGTTAAGATGGAGGCATGCCCCGCCTCACCCCGCGCACCCGCGACGCCCGCCGCCAGCAGATCCTCGGCGCGGCCCAGCGCTGCTTCACCCGCAACGGCTTCCAGGCCACCTCGATGCAGGACATCTTCGCCGAGTCCGGCCTGTCCGCCGGCTCGGTGTACTCCCACTTCACCGGCAAAGACGAGATCATCACCGCCATCGCCGACGACGTGATCGACAAGATCACCGCCACCGCCGGCGCGGCCTTTCCCGGCGGCGAGCCGCCCACCCCCGACCAGGCGCTCGAAGGCGTCCTCGCCACGCTGCAGCAGGCAGACATCGCGCCGATCGCGGTCATCATCTGGGGGGAAGCCATCCGCGATCCCGCGCTCCGCCAGCGGCTATCGGCCCTCTATCGCCACCTGGCCGGCCACTTCACCAAGCTCGTCCGCACCAGCCAGGAACGCGGCACCACCGATCCCGCCACCCCCGCCGAGCACACCGCGCTGGTCCTGACCGCCCTCGGCCCGGCATTCCTCCACCAGCTCGCGTTCGGCCCCGGCATCGACGCCCCGGCATTCACCCAGGGACTGCGCGCACTCATCCGGTACTGACCCGGCGCGCGGGCGCAGACTGGGTGCCGGGGACGCAGCGTCAGCCTCCAGCAGAGTTCAGGTACCACCACACCACCACGGCCAGCACTCGCCGGTGATCATCCGCGCTGTCCGGAAAGCCGAGCTTGCCGGGATGCTGTGCACGTGCTTTTCTACCGGCCCCTCCCCGACCCGGATCTGCCGGGCGATCCCCGGACCGGAGGATGAGCGCGCGCAGATCGCGCCGTCCGGCAGCAGTGCCGTCCGACCGATTTCGATCTCCCCGTTGTCCCTCACCGATATCGCACGCCGGTACCATCCCGTCCGCCACAACGCGTGATCGTGATGGCCGTCACCAGGCAGTCCGTGATGCCGCGGCTGCACAGGTTGCGGTGACCGCCGGCCAGGACTCGGTCAGGGCGGCAAAAGCAACAGCAGTGCTCATCAAACGCTGCCGAACCGTGCGCATGAAACGCTACATCACCAAATAGCGCCGTCGCTAATACGCGCCTGGCCCAGCGGTTTGCGGTGATGAGTGATGTGGCTGAAGACCAGGTCACCTGGTTCGATGAGCACTCCAGTTTCCTCGCGTGCCGCGTCCGCGCGGCCTGGATCGCTTATGACATCTGGGGCCTCGGCTACCGTCAGCACGTGAGGGTCATGGAGGCCGTCTGGCCTGTCACCGCGCTGTACATCGGCCCCGCTTTTCTGACTGCCTACCGGAAGTGAGGGCGTCCTGAGAGCATGCGATCCGGTGTGCTGGTTCCTGATGCATGTCGGCGTGATCGCCGGGTTCTCGACGTCCTGGCCCGTCCTGGCCGGTCAACGCTTGGCTGATCCGCGCAGGGGTCAAGGAGGCTGTGTAGACCCGGCCGCTCTCGGGGTTCGCGGGTGAAGGGCTACAACAGCCCCGCTGATCCTCGTCCGCTGGAACCATGGCAGGAGGCATGTCGGCCCCGCAGGGCGCCGCCCCGACGAGGCGAGCGGGTCAGGCAGGCTCGTTATGCTGCCTCGGTCAGTGACTGGATGCGGTCGAGCATGGCGTCGAGGGCCGCTTCGAGCGGCTTGGTCTCGCGCTGGAGCTGGGTCATCAGCAGGCCGCCTTGCAAGGCGGCGAGCGTCGCGAGCGCGAGGTCGTCCGGGCTGGCCTGCGCGGGAAGCTCGCCGCGAGCGTGCATAGCCCGGAGCCCCTCGCGGATCCGGCCTTCCCAGCGGCGCAGCCCCCTGGCCGCGGCCAGGCGGGCGGCTGCGTCGGTCTCGGCTACCTCGGCCCCAAGGGCGCCGATAGGGCAGCCGCCCCGGCACCCGAGCCGGCGCTGGTGGTCGACAAGGAAGTCCCGCCAGGCCCGCAGGCCTGCCATGGTGTCCAGGCGGTCAAGGTGCGTCCCCTGGACGTCGAGCACGGCGTCGGTCTGGTAGTCGATGACCGCGTGCACCAGCGCCTGCTTGTCCTCGAAGTAGTGGTATACCTGCGAGCCGCTCACCCCGGCCGCCGCCCTGATGTCCTCAAGCGTGGTCTCCGCTACCCCGTTCTCGAACATCAGCTCTGCGGCCGCGGCGACGATCCGCTGCCGCGTCTCGCGTCCCCTGCGTGTCAGGGGCCGCCCGGTGTCGTTCTCGGCCATGCCGGAAGCCTACCGCAAACTGGATTGGACAACCCAGTTTTCTCTTGCCAAAGTGGATTGCGCAACCCACACTTAGCAGGGAGAGGACCACCATGAGCACCACTGACCTCACCGGAAGCACCGCGCTGGTGACCGGCGCGACCAGCGGCATCGGCCGCTCCGCCGCCCTACTGCTCGCCCGGCGCGGCGCGCATGTCCTGGTCAGCGGCCGTGATGCCGCCCGCGGCGATGCGGTCGTCGCGACGATCCGGGCGGCGGGCGGCAAGGCCGACTTCATCGCGGCGGACCTGGGAGACGGCGATTCCGTCCGGGAACTCGCCCACCAGGCCACCGAGCGCGGCGGCGGCCATGTCGACATCCTGGTCAACAACGCCGGCGTCTTCCCGTTCGGCCCCACTCAGTCCGCCACCGACGAGGACATCGACACCGTCTACGCGGTCAACGTCAAGGCGCCCTTCATCCTGGTCGCCGAGCTCGCGCCCGCCATGGCTGCCCGTGGTAAGGGCGCGATCATCAACGTGCTGACCATGGTCGCCCACTTCGGGGTGGCCGGCATGGCCTTGTACGGGTCGAGCAAGGCGGCACTTACCCTGCTCACCAAGGCCTGGGCCGCCGAGTTCGGCTCGAGCGGTGTCCGGGTCAACGCGGTCAGCCCCGGCCCGACCCGCACCGAGGGCACCGAACCGATGGGCAGCCAGCTGGACCAGCTCGCATCCCTGGCCCCGGCGGGGCGTCCGGCCGCTCCCGAAGAGATCGCCTCCGCCATCAGCTACCTCGTCGGCGACGACGCCAGCTTCGTCCACGGCGCCGTGCTCGACGTCGATGGCGGCCGCAACGCGGCGTAGGCACGATCGAAAGAGCCGGCGGTCCGGACCGGCCTCCCGCCCGGACCGTCGGCTCCGCACGGGTCTCATTAGCTAAGCACAGGTGGGTGTGATCGCGGAACCGAGGATCGCGCCGATGGCGGCAGACCCGGCACCGGCCGACGGGAGCCACTGCCTGCACGACGCGACCGGCATGCGCGTCGAGATTGATGCCGCCGGCATCAGCATCACCGCCTTGGGCGGGCACAGGGAGCGTCCGCCTTGAGCAGAAAATCCAGTCTGCGTCATCGCGGCCAATTGAGTTGCCCGCAGAATTACAACTCACGTGCCGTCATCCTCGGCTGTGAATCGTTAAAGGAATTCAGGTTCGCACATGAATGACGGCGGCCTGAAATGGATTAATCCGGCCACTGGATGCACATCCGAGGGTAAGTTGCGAAGGGTAGCGGCGCGCTACTTACTGTCGCTTGGCTAACGGGCGGTGGGCGCTCGCCGCGCGGGGACGTCCCGGTTCCCTGCCGCGGCTTTCTGGGGTGTGTGGCTGCTGCCGGTGGTGATGACCGGGGTGCGATGGGGGCCGGGGGAGGGGTTCTCGGCGCGGGCGAGGATGTGCCAGGCGACGTCGGCGCGGGAGATGGGCTTCATCCGGAACCGGTCGCTGGTCCGGACGTTGCCGGTGAGCAGGCCGTCGGTGAGCTTGACGGGGCGCGGCGCGTACCAGTCCAGGCCGCTGATCAGCCGGGCCAGCGGAGAGGAGTCCTGCATCGCGGTGATCAGGGTGCGGGCCAGCCGCTGGTGAAGGTCGGGCGGTGAGGTCATGGCGGTCCGCGGGTGGTGGCGGGTGGCGAAGTTCGGGCCGACCGCGGAGACCACCGCATCGGCGCCGCGGATCGCCTCGGCGGCGAAGGCGGGGTCGAAGATGTCCGGGGCGATAAGGATCTCGGCCTGGCCGGGGAGCGGAGCAGGCGGCGTTGCCCGGTAGACGGCTCGGACGTCGTGGCCGTGCTGGGCGGCGAGGGCGACGACGTGGCCGCCGATGCCGCCGGAGGCTCCGAAGACGGTGATGTTCATAGCTGTGGTTCTCCTGTTCGGTGGGCCAGCAGAGTGCGCTGGAATCCTGCGGTCAGCGCGGCGGCCCGCGAGGCATGCGCGGCGAGCAGCGCGCTGGTGCGCGCGGTGGCGATGGCGGAGAAGATCGCCAGCCCCAGGGCGGTGCCCGCGCACGGCAGCAGTGTGAGCCTGCCGTGGCGGATCGCGAGAAAGGAAGGGGACTGGGAGGTCACGGCATGCCCTCCAGGACTGGACGGATTAGTACAGTTCTGATGCTAGCAGTAAGTGGACGGTTTAGTACAGAATCAGCTCAGGTGCGTCCGCAACTGCCCGAGCCCCGCGTCCACCGCGCTCCGCAGCGACGCCGCGTCCTTGCGGGCCTGGCTGAGCACCATCCCGCCCTCGATGCTGGCCAGCAGCCCCGTGGCCAGCACGGCGGGCTGGGCGTCCGGGCGCAGTTCGCCGCGCTGGCGCATCCGCTCCAGCGCGTCCGCCAGCAGCCGCTCCCAGGCGTCGAACCCGGCGGCCGCCTGCAGCCGCGCAGCCTCGTTGCGGCTGGCGACCTCGGTCGCCAGCGTCCCGATCGGGCACCCCGGCAGCCCCATCTGCTCGAACCCGGTCACGAACTCCGCCAGTGCCTTCTCCAGCCCGGCCAGCGACGACACGCCGCCGAGGGCCTGGGTCAGCCCGGCCAGCACCTGCGCGCAGCGATACCCGACCGCCGCCGCGGCCAGCTCGTCCCGGCTGCGGAAATAATGGTAGAACTGGCCCTTGCCCGCCCCCGCCGCCGCCAGCACCTCATCCACGCTGGTGGCCGCGATCCCGCGCTCGGCGAACAGGTCCGCGGCCCGCTCCACGATCCGCTCCCGGCTGGCGCGCCCGCGCCCGGTCTTCGGCTCACCCGGCATCCAGCCATGCTAGCCGCGGACTGTACCAGGCAGTCCAGGACGTCGGGCCTGGTCACGGGCTGGGAGGGGGTTCTTGCTCCCAGGGGTCGGGGCCGGGGTCGTCCCCGGCTGCGGCGCTGGCCAGCCGGGTGAGGAAGTGCTGCCAGCCGACAGCGTGGACCTGGGCCTGGTCGCGTGGCAGGCCGCGGTGGACCAGCCGTAGCCGGGTGCCGTACCGGATGGGGGTGAGGGTGAACTCGACCTCGGTGGCGCCGGGCGGCAGGCCGGGGTTGCCGGCCACAACCCAGCTGACCAGGACGCGGCGGGGCGGATCGATCTCCAGGTACTGGCCGCGGACCGGGACGCCGTTGATGTCGATCTCGGAAGCGCCGCCGGCCACTGGCGTGAGGGCGGCGTGCTGGCCCATCCAGCGGATCATGGCGGCCGGGTCGGTTCCCGGCAGCCCTGCCGTGGCAGCGGAGGTGATGGTGTTGCTGGCCGCGGTGGAGAGCCGGGACCCGCAGACGGTAAGACCCGCGCCACGGAAGCCGGTGCGTGGTCATAGGGGCAGACGCGTCAGGTGATGTCCCTGCGGGCGGTGATGACGGTGCCCCCGACGGCGAGGGCGCGGTCTCGTTGTTGGCCAGCATCACCGATACCACCGCCGGGCCGCGGGACCGTGCCGGGCGGGCCAGGGCGTCGGCGACCGCCTGCGGGCTGACGAGGCCGGAGGCGTCAACCGGCAGCCGGGTCATCTCGGCGCCGTGGCATCGCCGCTGGCCCTTTACAGCAGGCCAGCACGGCCGGGTGCTCGGTGACCTGGGTGATCACTCGCGGCGTCGCGCCCGGCCTGGCTCACGGGTCGGCCAGGACCGCGCCGCGGTTGGCCGGCTGGTCGGCTTCCGACTCGGACCCGGTGAGTACGATCTCGCCCGCCGCCGCGCCGAGCTGCGCTGCGACCTGCTCGCGCGCCCGGGCCACCGCCCGCCTCGGCCGCTGGCCGTAGGCGTGATTGCTGGACGGGTTGCCGAGCCACTGATCGCAGAACGGTCGCGCCGACCTCAACGGAGCACTGGGCTGAGGAAGACTGTCCGGCGGCCGGTGTACCTGATCGTGACCTCGGATCTAGCTGAGCAGTGCTGGCGCTGTACTCGGTCTGGTGGCTGAGTTCCAGGTGCAGCCGTGGGTGCTCACGGTGCGCGGGCCGGGACTGAGGCAGGCGGGCGAGGATCGCGGCAGGGCCCTGCGGGAGGACCCCGGAGGGTCATCCGGGGTGAGTGACGAGGTCACACAGGGCGACGATCAGCGGAACGCAAGCGACTGCCGCGGGAGGCAGGAGCCCGGCGCCGGCGGCCAGCCCGGCGGCCCAGGCGCGGCGCTGCTCCGGCGCGGCGAGTAGTCGCTCGAGGCGGATCATGGCGGCGGGACCGCCAGCGGTGAGCGTGGCGGGACGGGGACTGGCGCCAGCCAGGATGACCAGCGCGGCGGCCAGGTCGTCCCGGTGATGACCGCGGACCGCGGCGTCGTCGGCGGCCATCTCGGCGAGCACGCGAAGCTGGCCTTCGGCCTGAGCGAGCAGTGGCACATTGGGGAACGCGCGTGCCAGCCCGGTGGCGAGGATCAGCATCGCGTGATGGCGGCAGCGCAGGTGGGCACGTTCGTGGGCAAGAACGACCTGGATCTGCTCCGGGGTGAGCGCGGCCAGGGCACCGGCGAAGACCACAATCCGGTTCCGGCCGGAGGTCAGGCAGTAGACGGCGGGGGCACCGTGGTCGAGGATCACTATGTCCCGGGCAGGGCCGGGGCGCCCGGTCGCGGCGACCAGGGCGGCGTGTTCGCGGCTGCCACGCCATCGGCTATGCACCTCGCAGGCGAGGCACCAGCACGCCCGGAGCACTACCGCAGCGGCCAGCGCCAGGCCGGCGACTGCGATCATCTCGCCGCCGGGCACGGGCGGGCCAGCCGGCACCTGGCCGCGGCCCGGTCCTGGCCCGGGCCAGGACAGCAGGAACGGCGCCGCCGCGGCAAGGACCGCCATGACGACAGCGGTCACCCACGACACGGGCAGCACCAGCCACAGGGTGATAGCCAGCCGGGGCGAGCGCACGGCCCACCTGCCGCGTAGCGCCGGCGGTGCCAGCACGCCGACCGCTCCTGCGTAGAGGGCGAAAAGGATCGCCGCGGTCACCGCGCATCCTCGCGCCCGGTCCCGGCCTGAGGCGTGCGCTGCCGGGTTAGCCGCTGATAGGCCTCCTCCAGAGCCGCCGCCTCGTCCGCGGACAGTTCGCCGAGGAAATGCATCAGCACCGCGGGCCGGTCGGCGCTGGCGGCCAGCGCCTGCCGCATGAGCGCGGCGCTGTACTCCTCGGCGGAAACCAAGGGCTCGTAACGGTATGCCCGGCCCTCATCGTGCCGCCTCAGCCAGCCCTTCTTCCGCAGGTTGCCCATCACCGTCATCACGGTGGTATACGCAAGGGGCCGTTCTGCATGCAGGTCGCCCAGCACGTCACGCACGGTCACGGGCTCCTTGCGGGACCAGATCGTGCGCATCACCTGGGCCTCCAGATCACCTAGCGCTGGCATGCGGCAACCTCCCGGCACTACCCTACTACGCAGATAGTAGATGTGTTCCCGGCGAGGCGGCGGGCCAGGGCAACTATGGTACTAGTACTATTGAGATAGTAGATAGTTCTGGGTAAGGAGACCGCGATGCTGCCGATGCTGCGCGAACTGCCTGCACGAGCGGGATGGGCGCCTATCCAGCAACTGGCGGCATGGTCGCGGCGGCAATGGAAGGTGGCCGGATGGAGCTATCTCGCCGCCTTGCTGATCATGGGCGTCGCCGGCGAGACGCTGCCCGGCGCGTCAGCGGGCCGTGTCGTGCCGGTCAAGTGGTGGAATTACGTCACCCTCGTACTGTCACCGCCGCTGATCGCACTCATCGCGGCGACCTTCGTGCCGTCCGGCCAGCCCAAGCGGGCCCGCCGCTGGGCCAAGGCCGGAACAGGCGTGGGCGGAGCCGCCGGCACCCTCGCGATGGCCTGCCCGGTGTGCAATCCGCTTGCCGTTCCCCTGTTCGGGGCCGCTGGCGTGCTGTCATTCCTCGCGCCGTACCGGGGCCTGATCGCGCTGCTGTCTGTCGCCCTCCTCGCCTTCACTCTGCTGCTCCGCTTGCGCACCACACGGACCTGCCAGCTCACGCCACCGGCCGATCACCCGCCGGGCTCCTAGCGCGTACCCGTAACCGAGCCCCCGGCGGCATTACCGGCACCAAGGTCCTGATCAGCCGCTGTGGTCTCAGCTCGCCGATGGCACCGAAGGCCATGCCGCGAACGCCGCCGGGTACCGCATCGAGTCGCCGGCCAGCTGCCCCTGCCGTGCTACATAACCGCCGTCCGCCCAGGAGACAAGGCAGCGAGCGCCGGCGCGTCATTAGGCGGCGCACAGATTACGCGGTCTTGCAGGCCGACGAGTGCCATGACTACGGAGTGCAGGTGCCGCCGGCACGGATCAGCACACGGGGCGGCGATCTGGGCGAGTAGCCGCACAGTGACGCAGGCAGCAGGCCTGCGGGTCGTCTTGGCTGTCAGGATCGCCTTACCTGTCTGGTGGCTTGGCTGCCTGGATGGCGCCGTGGATGACCTGGCCGATGCGTCTGGCTGCGTGGCCGGGGTCTGGCTGCCCGGCGTCGAGCCAGGCGATGACGGCTTCGGTCGTGAGGGCGGGGATCAGGCGGGCGGCCCAGTCCAGCCAGGGCCCGGCCGGTATCTGCGCGGCCAGGTCGCGGCGGGCGACCTCGGCGGCGGCGGTAGTCAGGGCATCGGCCTGGTCGCGGAACTCTGGCTCGCGGGCGGCGTGCTGGAATAGCAGGCGGAACGCGTCGGGGTCGGCGGCGGCGGCGGCGACCAGGGTGGCGATGGCGTCCTCGCCGTAGTTGCCAGTGCCGACGGTCTCGGCCAGCCGGGTGCAGGCGCGGTCGAGCACGGCCCGGTACATGTCGGCCTTGGACTCGAAGTGCCGGTAGAGAATCACGCGGGTGATCCCGGCCTCGGCGGCGATGTCATCCAGGCCGGTCGCGGTGAAGCCGGCGCGGGCGAACGCGCGGGTGGCGGCGGCCAGGATCTGCTCGCGGCGCTCTGCCCTGCGCAGGCGGCGTACAGGGCCGGCCTCAGCTTCGCCCTCGGCCCGCCGGGCGCTGCCAGGCGGAGGGCCGATGCTCATGGGCTCCACCTCGCCTCCTCTTGTTTACTTCGAAGTATAGCTGTAGTGTTGTCTAACATAGAGTATACATATCGACATATACAAGAGGAGGGATGCCGTGACCGCTCCCGCCCAGCTGCCGTTCGAGCAGGCGCACCCGGTGGCGTCCCCTCCCGGCCTCCGGGCCCTCCAGGCCCGGGGCACTGTCCACAAGGTCCGCACCGCGACCGGTGACCAGGCGTGGCTGGTCACCGGGTACGAGGAGGTGCGGCAGCTGCTGTCCGACCCCCGGCTCGGCCGCTCCCATCCCGACCCTGGCAGAGCGGCCCGCACGGGGGAGTCGGTCCTGTTCGGCGGGCCCCTGGGGGACTACGAGACGGAGGATGCCGATCACGCCCGGATGCGCTCTCTTCTCCAACGGCACTTTGCACCCGGCCGGATGCGCGCGCTGCGGCCTCGCGTCGAGGAGCTGACCGCCGGGCTGCTGGACGAGCTGGGCCGCCGGGACCGGCCCGCCGACCTGGTTGAGGCGCTCGCGGCCCCGCTGCCGATCCTGGTCATCTGCGAGCTGCTCGGCGTGCCGTACCAGGACCGTTCCCGCTTCCGCGGCTGGACCCGCGCCGCCGCCGACGTGCGCGACCGGGCCCGCTCCGAGCAGGGGCTGGCCGATCTGTTCGGCTACGGCCGGCAGCTGGTGGCCCGCAAGCGTGGCCAGCCTGGCGACGACGTCATCTCCCGTCTGTGCGCCCATGGCGGAGCCGGCGACGACGAGATCGCGATGCTGTCCATGTTCTTGCTGTTCGCCGGGCACGAGACGACCGTCGTCGCGATCGGCATGGGCACCCTCATGCTGCTCACCCATATGCGGCAGTGGCAGGCTCTGCGCGATGATCCCAGCCTGATTCCCGCCGCCGTGGAGGAAATGCTCCGGGCGCCGGGCACCGGCGGCGGCGGGATCCCCCGCTACGCCCGCGCCGACCTGCAAATCAGCGGCGTCCAGGTCCGCGCCGGGGACCTGGTCCTGCTCGACAGCGGCGCCGCCAACCACGACGCCAAGGCCTTCCCCGATCCCGACCGGTTCGACATCACGCGCCAGGCCGCCTCGCATCTGACCTTCGGCCACGGGCCGCGCTACTGCATCGGCGCGCCGCTGGCCCGCATCGAGCTGCAGGCCGTCTTCTCCCAGCTCATCCCGCGGTTTCCCAGCATGCGCCTGGCCGTACCCGCCGGACAGCTCGCCCTCGACACCGGCTCGCTCACCCGTGGCCTCGCCCGGCTTCCGGTGACCTGGTGATCGCGGCCTCACCCCGGGCAGGACATGGCGGACTGGCTCAGCAGCAGGCCAACCGCACGGAAGGATTCAGGCATGAATGCCGCGCGGCCTCGTGAGCACCGGGCCTTCGCCGCCCTCTACGACCGGATGACCGGCCCCCTGGAACAGGGGGTGCTGGCGGAGCGGCGGGCGGGCCTGCTCGCGGACCTGGCCGGCGAGGTGCTCGATGTCGGCGCGGGGACCGGGGCGAACCTCCCGTACCTGCGCAGCGCCAGCCGCGTGGTGGCCGCCGAGCCGGACCCCGCGATGCGCAGGCGGATGGCCGCCAGGCTGGCCGGTGCGCCGGTCCCGGCCGAGATCACCGGCGACGTCGCCGAGGCGCTGGCGCACCCGGACGCCAGCTTCGACGCCGTGGTATTCACCCAGGTGCTGTGCACGGTCAGCGACCCGGACCGGGCGCTCTCCGAAGCGCGGCGAGTGCTGCGGCCGGGCGGCCGCCTGATCGTCTTGGAGCATGTCCGCGGCAGCGGGAGCCTGGCCCGCTGGCAGGACAGCCTCACCCCGCTCTGGTCCCGCCTGATTCCCGGATGCCACCTGGGCCGCGACACCGCCGCCGCCGTGGAGCGGGCCGGCTTCACGATCGAGCGGGCAGACCTGTTCGACCCGTTCCCGCGCTGGGTTCCGTCCCGGCCGATGCTGGAGGCCATTGCCGTGCCCGCGACCTGAGATCGGTCCCCGCCCGGCTGGTGGTCGGCTGGCCGGGCTTCGCGGACTACGCCGAGCGCTGACGCGGGTCCCCTGGCCCGGGTCGCGGTCAGCGTGCCCGGACCGAGACCCCGGTCAGGCTGGCGAGCCGCCGGGCGAAGGCCGGGCCGGACACCAGCCACGGATGCCCGGCGCGGGCATCGGCGGTGCCTGCGTCGCAGCGGCGGCTCGCTGAGCAGCAGCGAGGTGAACGCGACGTCGTACGCCCGCGGCGCGAGCAGCGCGGCGGTCCAGTCGAGCACGGTGACCCGGTCACCATCGGCGAGCAGGTTGAGCGGGTGCAGCTCGCCATGGCAGATGACGTCGGCGGCCGGCGCGGGCGGGTGCTCGGCCAGCCACCGGGCGGCACCGGCCAGGTCCTGGCGGCCGAACTCGGCGGCGAGCTGCGTCAGCGCGCGAAGCAGGCCATCCACCGTGACGGGCACAGCCCGGACCTGCTCAAGCTCACCGCAGACAAGGCCGGGGGCGAGCGCGTGCAGCCGTGCCAACGATAAACCCAGTAGGTCGGGAATCTCGCGCACTAGACGCCGAACGGCGGCCGGGGTCAGCCCGCCGTCCAGGCCGGACAGAAGCGGCCCGCCGGCTGCCCGGTCCATGACCATGAACGCCAGGCCGAGGCCGCCGTCCGGGCCGCCGGCGGCGCGGACCTGCGGAGTCGGGAAGCCCGCGGCGGCCACCGCACACTGCACGATCGTCTCCTTCAGCGCCAGGCCAGGGTCGGGCCTCAGCCGGGCGACCAGCTCGGCCGGCCAGCCGTCGGGCGGGTTCACGAGCGAGAACGACAGCAGCTCGGCCCAGAAGCCGCCCCGCAGCGGCTCGGGCCGGCGCTCATACTCCAGGCCCGGCGTGCCGGCAGCGCGCCGCACCACCCCGATCAGCTGCCCGGATATATCAGTGTCGACCGTCACGGTATTTACCGTAACAGTCAGTTCTGGTAGCGTCCAGGCATGGGTACCGCGGCGCCGGGAGAGACTGCCGAGACGCGCGAACCGCTGACGATCGACGAGCTGGCCCGGCGCGCCGGCCTGCCGGTGCGGACGATCCGCGAGTACCACACGATGCGCCTGCTGCCACCGCCGCAGCGGCGGGGCCGGCTGGGCCTGTACGGCGACCGCCACGTGCAGCGGCTGCGGCTCATCATCCGCCTGCAGCGCCGGGGTTACTCGCTGGCCGGCATCCGCGACCTGCTCCGGGCTTGGGAGAGCGGAACCGACCTGGTTACCTTGCTCGGCGTCGACCAGGGCCCGGCGGCGCTGGACGAGACGCCGCTGCGGCTGACCCGGGCGGAGCTCGGCCTGCGGCTGCCGGCGCCGGACGAGGCCATGCTCAGCCGCGCTGTCCAGGCGGGGCTGGTGCGCCGTTACGGCGAGGACCATTTCGTGGTGCGCAGTCCCGCGCTGCTCGGCCTGGTGGCCGACTGGGTCCAGGCCGGCGTCCCGGCTGGCGAGGCGCTCGGCCTGGTCGAGGTGCTCACCAGCGACCTCGGCGCGCTGGCGGAAACGCTGGCCGGCCTGATCGTGGACCGGATCTGGACCCCGGTCTCGGCCGCCAGCTGCGCCGCCGAGCTGCCTGACCTGCTCCGGCGCGCGGGCCGCCACCGCCGGCGACGCAGGCCGGCTCCAGGCCGCGCTTGAGGACCTCAGCGTGGGCGCGGTCGCGGACTCGGCGGGCACGATCCACCGGCGAGGAGACAAGTAGATGAGCATCGCGAACACCGACCAGGCAGAGCACTGGAATACCGGCGAGGGCATCGCCCACTGGATCAGCAACCATGCGCGCTACGAGCGCATGCACGCGCCGTTCACGGCCATGATCCTGGGCGCCGTCGGCCTGCGGCCCGGCGGGAACGTGCTCGACGTGGGCTGCGGCTGCGGCGGCACCACCCTGGCCGCCGCGCGGCTGGTCGCGCCGGGCCAGGCGACCGGCCTGGACCTGTCCGCCCCGATGCTCGCCCGAGCCCGGGCTGACGCCGAGGCATCCGGCCTGGACAATGTGCTATTCGTGCAGGGCGACGCGCAGGTGCACCCGCTTGAGCCGGCCCGGTTCGACGCTGTGCTGTCCCGGTTCGGGGTGATGTTCTTCGACGATCCGGTCGCTGCCTTCGCGAACATCCGGTCCGCGACCCGGCCGGCCGGGCAGCTGGTCTTCGTGTGCTGGCAGCCGCTGGACGCCAACCAGTGGCTGCTGGTGCCCGGTGGGCGGCGGGGGCGTCGACGACGCGGTGGAGTTCCTGCGCACAGGGTCGATCGGCCGGACGATCCTCGCCGGAGCCGACGCCCGCACGGCGGACCGCGCGATCGCGTCGGTGCGCACCGCGCTCACCCCGTTCGCGGACGCCGAGGGCGTGCGCCTGGGCGCTGCGGTCTGGCTCGCCCGGGCCACCGCCCCGTAGCCCCGCGCCACCAGGCACCTGGCCCGGGGTTACTCGATGACGGCGCGCAGCCGGCGGCTGGCGGTTGTGAGCGCCTTCTCGACGTCGCCTGGGGTGGCGGCTTCGGCGAAGATGAAGCCCAGGTACTGGTCGCCGTCGGGGAGCGGCCGTAGGCGGCGGCCCGGCGGGATGGTGATGGTCACGCCGGTGATCCCGGGCACGGCTTCAGCGTCGGCGCGTCCCTCGACAGCACGGAGCACACCAGCCCGCGGGACAGGGAGCATGAACACCCCGGAGGGCTGCGGTGCCTGGTCAGCGCTGGCGGGGACGGGCTCGCCGAGTGCGCTGGCGAGTATCAGCTCTTCGAGGCTGCGGCCGCTGGGGAACCGGAGCGCGCGTGAGCACAGGCCGCCGATGGAACGGGCGGCCAGCTCCAGCATGGCCGGTCCGGTAGTGGTGACGCGCAGCTCGGCGTGCACGGGGCCGGTGCGCAGCTCCGCTCCGTGAAGGTACTCCTCGACCAGCAGCGGCTCGCCGGCCGGATGGCGCGCGCCGGCCAGGACGCGCCGGATGCGCGCTGCCGCCTGTACCGCCTGATCGGCGTTGTCGGCGCGCAGCACGCCCTGGCTGGCGCTGAGCGAGACCGCCTTGATCACGCACGGGAATCCGATGGCCGCTGCGGCCTGCCGGATGGCGGGGTCCGGGGCCTGGTCGGGCACGATCTGGAACCAGGGCTGGGCAACGCTGGCGGCGGACCAGCACTGGCGCTGCCGGGCCTTGTCGGCCGCGGCGAGCACCGCGCCGACCGGGTTGTGGGGCAGCCCGAGCCGCGCGGCGACCGCGGCGGCGAGCGGGAGCATCGGCGCGTCCGCGGCAACGACCGCATCTACGAGTCCGCTGCGAGAGGCGATCAGCTCGGCACTCCGGGCGGGGTCGCCGGGGCGGACCCTTATCACCGGGCGACCGCCCAGCAGCAGCGCGCCGTCGCTGGCCACGGTCAGGTCCACGCCCATCCGCGTGGCGGCCAGCACGAAATCAGCCGCGCGGTAGCTGCGGGCCGGCGCGAGCAGCAGGACCCGGCATCCGGCGGTCACCGTTTCTCCGGGGTGAAGAACGGGTCGGTGCCGGCTTCATGGTCGGTGACGTCGGCCACGCCGGTCATGGCGGGCAGCCGGGCGCGCAGCAGCGGCTCGATGCCCTGCCGGACGGTAGCCTCGGCCAGGCTGCAGCCCTGGCAGCCGCCCTCCAGGCGCAGGCGGATCCAGCCGCCGTCGGCGCTGTCCACGGCGACGTGCCCGCGGTGCGCCGCGATCGCCGGGTTCACCTCGGCATCCAGGATGCGCTGGGCCGCGGCGCCGAGATCGCCGGCCTGGGGCGGGGACGGCGGGGCTGCCGCAAGCTGGACGGCGGTGACGCCGGGCACGGCGGCGCGGATCTGCGCCTCGATCCGGCTGAGTATCGGGAGCACCGCGCCGGGGGAGCCGGGCACCTCGAGGGTAACGACGCCGTCGTCGTCGGCGGCGACGCGGATGGCGGCGGCGCCGCGGGCGATGACCGAGGGCAGGATGCTGCGGCTGAGCGCGGCTGTCACCTGCGCGGCGAGGTCGCTCACCGTGGCTCGCCCTTGTCCAGCGCCGCTTCCAGGTCGGCGATCAGGTCCGCGGGCGATTCGATGCCAGCCGAGATGCGCAGCAGGTCATCAGGCACCGGCGAGGACGGGCCCTCGCCGCTGCGCCGGTGCTCGATCAGGCTCTCCACCCCGCCGAGCGAGGTGGCGCGCTTGAACACCCGGGCCTCGCGCAGCACCGCCCGGGCGTGCCCGGCCCCGCCGGCCAGCCGGATGGACAGCATCCCGCCGAACCCGCCATCCATCTGCCGGGCCGCGATGGCATGCCCCGGATGATCGGGCAGCCCTGGGTAGAGCACGCTGGTCAGGGCCGGGTGCCGGTGAAAATGCTCCGCGATGGTCAGCGCGGTGTGCGAGGCCCGGTGCACCCGCAGGAACAGGGTGCGCATGCCGCGCTGCAGCAGCCACGCCTCGAACGGGCCCGGCATCGCGCCCGCGTTGCGGCGCCAGGACCGGATCCGCTCCCAGAACGGGTCCCGGCGGGCCGACAGCACCGCGCCGGCCAGCACGTCGCCGTGCCCGTTGAGGTACTTGGAGGCCGAGTGCACCACCAGGTCGGCGCCGTGCTCGAACGGCCTGGTGTGCACCGGCGTGGCCACGGTGTTGTCCACGGCCACCCGGACGCCCGCCGCGTGCGCCAGCTCGCAGACCGCGGCCAGGTCGGTGATCTCCCACATAGGGTTGGCCGGCGTCTCGACCCACAGCAGACGGGTGCGGCCCGGCCGGATCGCGGCGGCCACCGTGCCCAGGCCGGTAGTGTCGGTGAACTCCACGTCCAGGCCCCAGGCGAGCGCGAACTCAGCCAGCCACTTGCGCACCCCCCAGTACAGGACCCGGGAGACCAGCACGTGGTCACCGGGCAGCAGCGACTGGAACACCGCGGTCGCGGCCGCCATCCCCGAGCTGAACAGCGCGCACGCGCACCCGCTGCCCTCCAGCGCGGCCAGCAGCCGCTCGGCGTGCTCCGAGGTGGGGTTGTCGGCCCGGGTGTAGGCCCGGCCCTGCGGGTAGGACCCGTCCGGGTGCTGCTCGTAGTTGGTGGCCAGGGTGATCACGGGTGCCAGGGCTCCCGTGACCGGGTCCGTCTCGCCCAGTGCCTGTGCGGCCAGCGTCTCCGGCGACATCGGCCGGTCTTCCATCAGGTGTCCCTTCTGCTCACGGGATCATGGTGCCGTACCCGCTGGCTGGCGAGCAGGCCGCCTGGGTGCGTTTCGTACATGCGTACCGCGGTGAGCAGGCCGGACGCGGCGGTGAGGACGGCGACGACCCAGATCGCGGCGATCAGGCCCCAGGCGCTGGCGATGGCTCCGGCCAGCAGGGCGCCGATCGCGAAGCCGCCGTCGCGCCACAGGCGGTAGACCCCGACGGCGCGGGCGCGCCACGCGGGGTGGGCGACGTCCCCGACGGCGGCCAGGAGGGTGGGGTACACCAGCGCGGTGCCGACTCCGAGGAGCGTCTGGGCGGCGGCCCAGACGCCGAAGGTGGTTCCGATGGCGACCAGGGCGATGGCCGCGGCCTGGATCAGCATGCCGGCGGTGATCAGGTGCTTGCGGCCGGCCCGGTCGGACCACCAGCCGGTGAACAGTTGCCCGAAGCCCCACACCGCCGGGTAGAGCGCGGCCAGCACACCGATCTGCGCGACGGGCAGGCCGTGGGCGGCGAACAGCAGGGGGAAGATGCCCCAGGCCAGCGCGTCGTTGAGGTTGTTGACCATGCCCGCCTGGCAGGCAGCCGACAGGGCCTTGTCGCGGACGCTGGTGATCCAGGCGACCTGGCCGGTGGTCAGCTCGCCGCGGTGGTCCGGGTTGGCGCTGGCGGGGTGGCGGGCGGCCTCAGCCCGGGCGTACTGGCGGGTCTCGCGCACGGCCAGGACCGACAGGCCCAGGCCGACCGCCACGTACACGGCGCCGAGCAGGAACGGGGCGGGCCGCAGCCCGGCGTGGGCGGCGATGGCGCCGGTGGCCACGGCGGTCGCGGCCAGGGCCAGGTAACCCGAGGCTTCATTGAAGCCCATGGCCAGTCCCCGGCTGGCCGGGCCGACCAGGTCGATCTTCATGATGACGGTGGTGGACCAGGTCAGGCCCTGGTTGATGCCGAGCAGGACGTTGGCGAAGACGATCCAGTCCCAGGACGGTCCCCAGATCAGCAGCACCGGCACGGGCACCGCGATGAGCCAGCCGGCCACGAGCACCGGCTTGCGCCCGTAGCGTTCGGACAGGGTGCCGGCGAAGAAGTTGGTGACCGCCTTGGTCGCGCCGAAGGCCACGATGTAGGTCAGCGCCGCGATCGACGCGGACAGGTGGAAAACGTCGCGGGCGAGCAGCGGCAGCACGGTGCGCTCCTGGCCGAGCGTCCCTCCGACCAGGGCGTTGACCGCGACCAGGAGCGTGAACTGGGCGAGGTTGGCGCGCAGGCCGAGCTGCAGGCCGCCGCCCGAGTCGGCCGCCCGCATCGCGGGCTGCGCGGTCACGGCCCGGTCTCCAGCGTGCGGCCGGTGGCCTTCGCCCAGTCAGCAGGCCCGCCCGCCAGCACGGCCAGGCCGCTGCCACCGCGGCGGGCCAGCATGCTGGCAGCGGTCGCGGCACGCTCGCCGTGCCCGCACATCACCACCGCCCCCGCCGGCACTGTCCCGGATGGCTCGGACAGTGTGCCCAGCTCAGCGCGGAGCGCCCCGGGAAGGTGCCCGGCCGCGTACTCGGACTGCTGGCGAACATCCAGAACGGGACGCTCGCCGACCTGGCCGGACGTCAGGAGCTCCAGCGTGTTCAGGGGACAGCCAGCTGCCTGCCAGGCGCCGGTGCCGCCGCCGAGCTGGCCCGCCAGCCGGTCGTAGCCGATCTTGGCCGCCTGCCAGGCCACCTCGGCATCGTCCTGGCCGGGTCCGAGAACGAACACCAGGGGCAGCTCCGGCGAGAGCAGCCAGCCCAGCCAGGTGGCGAATGCGTCCCGCAGCGGGATAGCGACCGCCCCGGGGATGTACCCGGCGGCGAAGTCGGCGACGGGGCGGACGTCGACCAGCTGCGCGCCCTGGGCCAGCAGATCGCGCACCGCGGGCGCCTCCAGCGGCGACAGGCCCAGGTCGCCGGCCAGGATATCCGGGCCGCGCCGGTTCACTTCGGCGAGCCGCGCAAAGTAGGCCGGGTAGGGGCCGAGGCTGCCCAGCAGCTGCCGCGCGAAGGTGTCCTCATCGGGCGCCGCGAGCAGTGTGTTGGCCTGCTTCTGCTCGCCGATGGTGCTGGTGCGCTGGGCGCCGGGCGGGGCCGAACAGAACGACCCGGCCCCATGAGTAGGCCACACCGCCGTCGCGTCCGGGAGGGCGGCCAGGCGGCGCAGCGAACGATACTGGGCGCGGGCCAGCTCCTGCGTGCGCCCGGCGCCGAGGAGGTCGGTGCGGGCGGCCGAGCCGACGATCAGCGAGCCGCCGGTGAATACCCCCAGCTCCCGGTGGCCGTCCAACAGCAGGTACGACAGGTGCTCGTCGGTGTGGCCGGGCGTAGCCAGCGCCCTCAGGGTCAGCCCGCACAGGTCCACCTCGTCCCCGTCACCCAGCGGCGTGTGGCCGAACGCGCGGCTTCCGGCCGCCGAGGCCAGCACCTCCGCGCCGTCGTCACGGGCGAGCTGCACGGCGCCGGTCAGGAAGTCAGCGTGCAGGTGGGTGTCGGCCGCGTACGCCACCCGCAGGCCCCGCTTCGCCGTGACCTCGCGCAGCGCGCGCAGGTCTCGGGAGGCATCGACGGCCAGGGCGCGGCCGTCGCCCAGGTCGACCAGGTAGGCGCTGTTGCCTAGCCCCTCGTCGACCAGCCGTATCAGGTACTCACCGGTGAAACTCATCGCGTCCTCCCGTCACGGGCCACCCAGGCGTAGCGGCCACCACTCTCGCTTAGCTACAATATTCCATGGATTAATGGAGGACACCATGGGAGACCCCGGTCGGAAGGCCGAGCTGTTCGACGCCATCGCCGTCACCGGCAAGGCGCTGTCCAGCGGCAAGCGCCTGGAACTGCTCGACCTGCTGGCCCAGGGCGAGCGCAGCGTCGACGCCCTGGCCAGGACGGCCGGGCTGGGCCTGACCACTACTTCAGCTCACCTACAGACCCTCCGGCAGGCCGGGCTGGTCGCCACCCGCCGCGATGGCACACGTATCTTCTACCGGCTGGCCGGGCAGGACGTCGCTGCCCTGTACGCGCTGCTGCAGCAGGTCGCCCGCGACCACCAGGCCGCCGCCGGGCAGGCCCGCACCGCCTACCTCGGCCCCGACGACACCGACCAGCTCACCCGCGAGGAGCTGCTGGACCGGGTCAGGGACGGCACCGCCACGGTGATCGACGTCCGCCCGGCCGAGGAATACGCCGCCGGGCACATCCCTGGCGCTGTCTCCCTTCCCCTGGACCAACTCAAGGCCCGGCTCGCCGAACTCCCCGACGGCGCCGAGATCGTCGCCTACTGCCGCGGCGCCAACTGCGTGCTGGCACACGACGCCGTCCGGCGCATCCGGGGCTGGCCGGCGGGCCGGCCTACCTGGACTACAACGCCACCACGCCCGTCGACCCGCGCGTAACCGAGGCCATGCTGCCCCACCTGGGCCAGTTCTTCGGCAACCCCTCCAGCAGCCACCACTACGCCGATGCCCCCCGCCAGGCCCTCGCCGCATCGCGCGCCCGGATCGCTGCCCTCATCGGCGCCCGGCCTGGCGAGATCGTCTTCACCGCGTCGGGATCCGAGGCCGACCAGCTCGCCGTGCGCGGCGCCGCGCTGGCCTCCGGCCGCCGCCGCCCGCACGTGATCATCGAAGCCACCGAGCACCCGGCTGTCCTGGAGACCTGCCGCGCCCTGCAGCGCCTGCACCAGGCGCGGGTGACGGTGCTGCCCGCAGACAGCCACGGGCGGGTCGACCCGGCCGCGCTGGCCGCCGCCCTTGATGAGGACACGGTGCTGGTATCGGTGATAGCCGCCAACAACGAGACCGGCGTCATGCAGCCGGTCGCCGAGCTCGCTTCCCTGGCCCGCGAGCACGGGGCGCTGTTGCACTGCGACGCCGCCCAGGCCGCCGGGAAGATCCCGGTCGACGCGCGCGCCTGGGGCGCCGACCTGCTCACCATCGCGGGCCACAAGATGTACGCGCCCAAGGGCACAGCCGCCCTCTACGTGCGCGACGGCGTGCAGCTCGAACCCGTCATCTACGGCGGCGGCCAGGAACACGGCCTGCGGGCCGGCACCGAGAACACCGCCCTGGCCGTAGCGCTCGGCACCGCCGCGCAACTTGCCGCCAGCGACCTCGCCACCGGCAGCCCCGCCCGCCTGGCCGTCCTGCGCGATGACCTGCACAGCGCCTGGCCAGCGCGCTGCCCGGCCGCGTGCACCTCAACGGGCACCCCGACCACCGCCTGCCGAATACGCTGAACATCAGCATCGACGGGACGGCCGGGCACGAGCTCCTCGCCGCGGCCCCGCAGATCGCGGCCTCCACCGGCTCGGCCTGCCACGGCGGCACCCACACCCCCTCCCCGGTACTGACCGCCATGGGCCTCAGCACCCGCCGGTCCATAGGGGCGCTGCGGTTGTCGCTGGGCCGCTGGACCACCCCCGCCGACATCGACACCGCGGCACAGGCGCTAGCCAAGGCCGCCACGCTGTGACCGGGCCCGCCGGCCCGCGCCGCAAGGACGGCAAGCAGGCACCGGACGGCGCCCGCCTGCCCGCTGCCGGATGACCACCCCCGACCGCCGACCCCACCGCCGACCCGCCCAGCAGCCCGTGGTCATCGACGGCGGCGACCGCGCCTGCATCGGCCTCCTGCTGGAGCTGCGCACGCACATCGCCGGGCTGCCCGCCGGTACCCTCATTCATCTCATCGCCTCCGACCCAGCCGCACCCATCGACCTGCCCGCCTGGTGCCACCTGACCGGCCATGCCTACCTCGGCCCCCTCCGGGCCACCCGCACGCCGACCTACGCCATGCGCAGCCCGGCGCAGCGCGTCGAGGACCCGCTCGCGGTGCGTCTCGCCGAGCCCGTCGCCCAGCTCGTCGAGGATCAGCAGGCGGCCTATGGGATCTTCGTTGGCCAGCAGGGCGGCCAGTACGAGCTGGATGGTGGCCAGCTTGTACTGGGCGGTGTTGGCCTGCTCGTAGTGGGCCACATGCTCCGCGACGCCTCCGTCGGGTGGCCGGCGCGCCTATCGGGGGGTCGTAGCCAGGTGCCAGCCCGCCGGCGCGGCTCAACGAGCGCAGGCGCTCGCTGCACTGGAGCCAGAAGGCGCTCGCCGAGCACTCAGGCATCGCCCAGTCCGAGATCAATCGAGCGCGGCCGCAAGAGCCCGACCATCGACACCTACAGTCGGCTCGCGACGGCCATGCGGCTCGACGGCCTTATGATCTCGGGCGTCGGCCGCGAGCCCAGGGCGGGGCCAGCGTGATCTTCGACCGCCAAGGTTTAGCGGGTCTGCTAATCCGACCGGCTGTGTCTCGCTGAGTTGGCGACCGGACCGGTTGTGGCGGGTGTCGTCGGCGTATGGTGCACGATGAGCAAAGAGCCGCCTGGCCCGGGAGAGCCGCCCGGGAAACCGGCCAGGGGGAGTCTGCGAGCGGGGCCGACGCTGCGGCGGGCAGAAGCCGAGCTCGTGGCCCACGTCTGCCAGGCGCGGGGGGCATCGTGGTCTTGGCGACTGCGAGCACGTAGCCGCTCCGATGAGTTTGAAGCCAGCCTTGGCAGCTCAGGATTGTTCCCATAGGCCTGTCTGAAGACGGCTTCAATCATCTACCAGGGGCGGCGGCGGGGATGGATGCAGCAGGCATCGACTACTCGCTGCTGTCGCTGACCGCGCCCGGCGTCCAGGCGGAGCCCGATCCACGCCGTGCCGTCGCCCGCGCCAGGCAGGTCAACGACACGCTGGCCGAGATCGTTGCCGCCAGTCCCACCCGCTACGGCGGGTTCGCGGCCCTGCCCATGCAGGACCCGGTTGCGGCCGCGGCCGAGCTCGACCGCTGCGCGACCCAGCTTGGGTTTCCCGGCGTGATGCTCAACGGCTTCACCAACATCGGTGACGCCGCCACGGGCTGGTACTACGACCAAGAGCGCTTCCTGCCGTTCTGGGAACGCGCCGAGGCACTCGGCGTGCCTGTCTACCTGCATCCGCGCAACCCCCTGCCGGGCAACCAGGGAGTCTACGAGGGTCACCCGGAACTGTTCGGCGCCGTGTGGACCTTCACCGTCGAGACCGCCACCCACGCGCTGCGCCTGATGACCAGCGGCCTGTTCGACCGATTCCCCCGACTCACCGTCATCCTCGGCCATCTGGGCGAGACGCTGCCGTTCGGCATCTGGCGCATCAACCACCGCGTGTCCTACATGGGCGACCTGCGCAGGTTCCAGAAGCCGCTGACCTACTACATGCTCCACAACTTCTACGTCACGACCAGCGGGAACTTCCACACCCAGGCGCTCAACGCGACCTTGGCCGAGCTCGGCGCCGACCGCGTGCTGTTCTCCAGCGACTATCCCTTCGAGTCCATGCGCGAGGCGGCCGACTGGTTCGACAACGCCGCCATCAGCGAGAACGACCGGGTCAAGATCGGCTATACGAACGCCAGGCGCCTGTTGCCCGGCTTGCCGGAGCGGATCGGCAGGCCCGCGGACAGCGCGCGAGTCTGACGGCGGCGCGTCTCGCACAGCCGACGGCCGGGTGGGACCGCGCTATGTACCTGACTTGTGTCGTCAGTTCCTGGACCCGCCCGCTGGGCTGCGCCGGCTCGGGTCCGCCGAAGTGCTGGCCGACGACGAACAGGCGCGGGTCCTGGCCCCGGCTGAGCGCGCAGGCGAAGGCGCCGCGGTCCAGGCTGACCGTGGCCAGCACCCCGCCGCCCTGGCGCACCCGCACGCAGTGCTGGTTGCCCACGTCGGCATACCAGACAGCGCCCTCGGCATCGATGCAGATCCCGTCCGGGTGGTCGCCGGGCGTCTGCGCCCACACCCGCCGGTGGCCGAGGCCGCCGTCCGCGCCGATGTCGTATGCCGTGAGCCGGCTGGCGTAGGACTCGGCGACGATCAGCGTTCCGCCGTCGGGGGTGATCGCCATCCCGTTCGGGAACGCGACATCGCCGGCGACCAGCGACCGAGGATCCCGGTGTGGATGGCCGCGGAGTGGCCGCGCGGCGCTTCGCGATGAGTTCCCGGGCGGGGTATCGTCCTACCCGGTATGACGTACGCACCGGTGAACGGCCTGCAGCTGTACTACGAGATCCGCGGCAGTGGCAGGCCACTCGTGCTGCTCCACGGTGGCCTGATGACCATCGACCTCAATTTCGGGCCGTTGCTCGACCCCCTCGCGGCGAGCAGGCAGGTGATCGCGGTGGAACTCCAGGGTCACGGGCACACCGCCGACACCCGCCGCGCGATGACGATCGAGGCGCTGGCCGGTGACGTCGTCGCGCTGCTGGACCATCTGGGGGTCGCCGAGGCCGATCTGTTCGGTTTCAGCCTCGGCGGTCTGGTCGCGTACGCGGTCGCGCTGGGTGCGCCCGCCCGGGTCGGCAAGCTGATCGTCGCCTCGGCGGACGCCCACCGCCCGCCGGGCCGGGAAAGCGTGCCGCTCGGCGACGACCGCATGCCGGCACCGGCCGACTTCCAGGCGATGCGCGACGCCTACGCCGCGGTCGCTCCCGACCCCGCGCATTTCGACGAGGTCGCGGCCAGGACGTCGGCAATGGTGCACGAGTTCCCGGGATGGACCGGCGAGCTGCGGTCACTGCAGGTGCCGACCCTGCTGATCTTCGGCGACCGCGACTTCTCACCGTTGCCCGACGTGGTGGAGATGTTCGAGCTCTTGCCGAACGCGCAACTCGCAGTGCTCCCCGGGACCACGCACGTCGGCGTGACACGGCGGCCTGGCGAAGTGCTGGCGTTGATCACGCCGTTCCTCGACGCACGCTAAGTGGCGGTCACGCGCGATGAAGCAAGAAGATTACATGAACGAGACCCTGCGTGAGGATCATGTCCTTGCCGGTTCCGATCCCGGCGAGCTTCGGGTGCACGCGGAGGTGGCCTGAACGGCGTGGCCTCAGGGCAACCGCACGCGTGTTAGCGTGCGAGCGTGGCTGCTGGTGAGGCTCGGGCGACCTCCTTCGGCCAGGTGGCGGACGATTATGACCGGGTGCGGCCCAGTCCGCCGGACGAGGCACTCGACTGGCTGGTCCCGCAGAACTGCGAGATCGTGGTCGATATCGCCGCAGGCACGGGACTTTTCACCCGGGCGCTGCAGCGCAGGATCATGCAGGTCATCGCCGTCGAGCCCGACGACCGGATGCGCGCGGTGCTGGCAGCCCGGTCACCCGGCGTCCGCGCCGTCGCGGGCCGGGGTGAGGCCATCCCAGTTCCGGACGCGAGCGCGGACGGGGTGTTCGTCTCGTCGGCGTGGCACTGGCTGGATCCTGGCCAGGCCGTCCCCGAGATCGCCCGGGTGCTGCGTGACGGCGGCCGGCTGGGAGTGATCTGGACAAGCCGGGACCGCCGGGTGGACTGGGTGGCCGAACTCGATATGCTCCGCAGGCCGAACGCCGTCCGGTCGGCCGAGGACGCCAGATCGCAGCTGCGCCGCCGGCACGAGGTCACCCTGCCCGGCAACGCGCCGTTCGAGAACATCGCCAGCGCGTCGTTCTCGTTCGTCCGGACGATGACGGTCGACGACGCCGTCGACTGGCTAGCCACCTATAGCGGCGTCATCACGGCACCCGCCGGGGAACGGGCAGCCGCGCTGGCCCGCGCGCGCGAAGCGCTGCTGCGGCGGGCCAGCGGAGACGGGATGATCGAGATCCCGATGCAGTCGACCTGCTGGCGGGCGGATCGCGTGCGCCGTCCAGCATCCGGCCGGCCACTATAGCGAGGCGGCAAACAGGCAGGGGGCGGCGCTCAGCGGAAGACGAAGGCGGCCAGGTCTCTCCTGGTCGTGCTGGTTCAGCACGCCGTATCCCCGGTGGCGGACAGATACTCACATGTGCGGCTACTTCCGGCACGCCCGGCGTGGGATCATCACGGTAACGGTCACTCTGTAGGTAGCGGAGGCAGCCATGGCGGCAACGGCTCAGCAGCAGACCGCGAGCGGGCTCCGGCGAGATGCGATCGGTCTTCGTGAGGTCCTGTTCCAGAGCATCACGGACATGGCGCCCGGCGCCGCCATCGCCGCGTCGATTCCGGCCGGGGTCGCCTTCGCCGGCGGAGCACTGCCACTGTCGGTGGTCTTCGCCCTGGTGGCGTGCCTGCTCTGCGCGTGGTGCATCGGCCTGCTGGCCCGTGAGATGCCCGCCGCCGGGTCGCTGGCGACCTACGCGGCCCGGGGGATCCACCCGGCCGCCGGATTCCTCGTGGCGTGGGGATACGTGCTCGTCGGCTGGCTGATACCGCCGCTGGTGCTGCTGCAGCTCGGCTTCACCACCGCCGCCACGATCAACTCCGAGTTCCACGGATATCCGGCCAGCCTGTGGTGGCCGTGGTCGATCCTCGGCGCGCTGATCATACTCGCGGCCGGCTACTACGGCATCAGGACCTCGGCCCGGCTGGGCACCGTCCTCGGCCTGTTCGAGATCGGCGTGTTCCTCGTCCTCGCCGTGTTCCTGGTCGTGCACGCGGGCAGGCACAACACCTGGTCGGTGTTCGGCACGACGTACACCCCGGGCGGCTTCCGCGGCATTACCGGGGTGATCGGTGGCTCGGTCTTCACCCTGCTCGCGTTCGGCGGCTTCGAGGGTGCGGCGCCGCTGGCCGAGGAGACCAGGAACCCGCGGCGCACGATCCAGCGGGCCGTGCTGCTGGCCACGCTGCTCATCGGCGCGCTGTACGTGTTCACGACCTACGCGGTGGACGTCGCGTTCGGGCCGAAGGGCTTCGCCAGCTTCACCACGGGCACCGGCAGTGCGTCCTGGGTGGGCCTAGCCCGCTCGCTCTACGGGATCTTCTGGTTCTTCGTGTTCCTGGCCATTGTCAACTCGACGATCGCGAACGCGAACGCCGGGATCAACGTGTCCAGCCGGACCTCCTACGCGATGGGCCGGATCGGCGCCTTCCCGCGCTTCCTCGCGATGGTCAGCCCCCGGCACCGGTCCCCTGTGAACAGCATCCTGGTCGCGTTCGTGGTCACGATCGCGGTCACCCTCGGCCTGGGCTTCGGGTACACGCCGACCGTGGCGTTCGCAATGGTGGGCACGGGCATCGTGATCGTGCTGGTCGCGATCTACATCCTGATGAACGCCGCGTGCCTCGGCTTCTTCGCCCGCCGCGCTGGTGGCCTCAACCGGGGCTTCAACTGGCTCTCCCACCTGATCATCCCGCTGCTCGGGATCGCCGCCTTCGTGCCCGCCTGGCTCACGGCCGCGGGCATCAAGGTGTTCTCGTTCGTGGCGCCGCTGACGCCCCCCTTGTCCTACATGGCCCCCGGCGTGGCCGGGTGGATGATCATCGGCGTGATCTACCTGATCTTCCTCTACAACCGCGATCCGAGGCGGGTCACCGAGGTGGGCCTGGTGCACCTGGATGCGCAGGTGGAGCCTGCTACGGGGGCGCCGAGCCGGTCATAGGCCAGCTCAGCCTCGAGGGCTGGTCAGGGGGCGCGGCCGCTCACGGCGCACGGGATTCCCGCTGGCCACTTGCTCGCGCAGTTCTCGCATGCCCAAAACCCGCGCGGTCGATTCCCCGCCGAGCAGCAGCCGCACTCTCGGGGAGTGGCAACCGCTGCCCCTAGCGAGTACTTGCGCGGCGTATATACTCAGTGTATATTCCGGAGGGTGAGTGTGCCTCTGACCCTCCTCGGGCTGCTTGAGCGCGAGCCTAGCCACGGCTACGACCTCAAGCGTGACTACGACACCTACTTCGGGCGAGGCAAGCAGCTGCCCTTCGGGCAGGCCGACCACGCCCTGTTCCACCTCGAAGCAGACCTTCGATGGATCGAGATCACGTCAGCGCGCCTGGCGGAACTAGCCGCAGTGGTTACCCCGGAAAGGGCACCGAGACAATGAACAGTCCTGTCGTGACGCGCGCGCGCCTGGTCGAGGCCCGTGACGTCGTCAAATCCTTCGGCCAGACCCCCGCGCTGCGCGGAGCGAGCGTGGCCGTGAGCCCGGGTGAGATCCTGGCGATCATGGGCCCGAGCGGGTCCGGCAAGTCAACTCTGCTGCACTGCCTGGCCGGGATCTTCACACCCGACCGCGGCGAGGTGTGGTTCGACGGGCAGCGCCTGGACGCACTAGGCGAAGCCGAACGCACCCGGCTGCGCCGGACCGCGTTCGGCTTCGTGTTCCAGTTCGGCCAGCTCGTGCCGGAGCTCACCGCGGCGGACAACGTGGCGCTGCCGCTGCTGCTCAACCGGGTGCGGCGGCGCGCTGCCTACAAGACCGCGGACGCGTGGCTGGACCGGCTCGGCATCGGGGAGAAGGGCGCCAACCGGACCGGCGAGCTGTCCGGCGGCGAGGCGCAGCGGGTGGCGGTCGCCCGGGCGCTGGCACTGGCCCCGAAGGTGATCTTCGCCGACGAGCCGACCGGGTCGCTGGACTCGCTGACCGGCGAGAAGGTCATGGACCTGCTGACCGGGCTGGCCCGCGAGGGGGGCACGACGGTGGTGCTCGTCACGCACGACGCCCGGGTCGCCGCCTACGCCGAGCGCGTGGTGATGGTGCGCGACGGGCTGGTGTCGGGAGACCTCGGCGCGGTCGGCGAGCAGGTCTCCGCAGCGAAGGCGGTCAGGTAATGCTCCGCCTCGGCCTGCAACTGACCCTGCGCAGCGGGCGGGAAGCGCTCGTCCGGCTGGTGATCACCGCCGTGGCGGTGGCGGTCGGCGTCGCGCTGCTGCTCGGCGTGCTCGCCGAGTTCCACGCGTTCCAGGCCAACGCCAACCAGGCCTGCTGGTCATGTACGACGGGCGCGTCGGTGCCCTCGTCGCTGCCGTCGCACGGGGAGTTGTGGAACGACAGCGTGGACTTCTACCAGGGGCAGACGATCACCCGGCTGGACATCGCGCCGCTTGGCGCCGGCGCGCCGGTGCCGCCTGGTGTTACGAGGCTGCCGGCGCCCGATTCGTACTACGCCTCGCCTGCGCTGGCCGCCTTGCTGAAGACGGTGCCCGCCGACGAGCTCGGCGACCGGTTTCCCGGCCATCTGGCCGGGACGATCGGCGACGCGGCGCTGAACGGGGCCAACGATCTCGTGATCTACATCGGGTACACGCCGGCCGCGCTCAAGGCGGTCGGCGGCACCCAGTGGGTCACGTCGATCACCACCGCGCCGCCGCAGGAAGTGTTCACCCCGTTCTTCCGGTACGCGTTCTTGGTCGGCGTCCTCGCGGTGCTGTTCCCGATGCTGGTGCTGATCAGCACCGCGACCCGGCTGGCCGCGGACCGGCGGGAGGAGCGGTTCGCCGCGCTCCGGCTGGTCGGCGGGACGCCCGCCGACATCCGGGTGGTCGCGTCAGTCGAGTCGGTGGTGAGCGCGTTCTGTGGCGCGGTGGCGGGAATCGTCATCTTCCTGCTGGTGCGGCCTTTGCTGGCGGGAGCGGCGCTGACCGGCACGCCGTACTTCGGATCCCAGCTCACGCCCACCGTCTGGGGATACCTCGCGATGCTGGTGGGGGTGCCGGTGGCGGCCGCCGTCGCGGCCCTGATATCGCTGCGGCGGGTGCAGGTCTCCCCGCTCGGCGTCAGCCGGCGCGCCACGCCGAAACCGCCCACATTCTGGCGGCTGGCCCCGCTGGTGATCGGCCTCGGGTTGTATGTGTACGGGCTGTCGAAGACCACGCACAAGTCGATCGGTGCGCCGGCCTATCCCGGCCTGCTGATCACCATGATCGGCCTCGTTATAGCAGGTCCGTGGCTCACCTCGGTCGCGTCGCGGCTGTTCGGCCGCCTCATCCCGGGATCGTCGGCACTGCTGTCGTCCCGGCGGCTGGCCGGCAGCCCGAAGACGGCCTTCCGTTCGGTGACCGGGCTGGTGCTCGCCGTCTTCCTCGGCACGATGGTGGGCACGCTGGTGCCCGCGGTGAACGCGACCGAGGCGTCGCCGACGGCGGGCGCGCTCAGCAACGTGCTGCTCGACAGCGGGCTCGGGTTCTCCCCGCACGCCGGGGCCAAGCTGCTCAGCGGCCTGAACGCTATCAAGGGCGCCGACGTCTACCCGATATACGCGTCGCTCGGCGCCGGGCCGGCCTCTGGGCCTGGCGCCGGCCCCGGTGGCGGGCCTGGCAGCCAGGGCAAGGGGCCTGGGGGCGGCGGGCAGGCGGGCCCCAGCGTGATGACCTGCTCGGCGCTGCGCGGCCTCGCTGCGCTCGGCCAGTGCGCGCCCGGCCTGCAAGCGGTCGAGGTCACCGATAACTCCCTCTACGGCGACAACCCCATATACAACACCGCCCCGATCGCCAGCGCGTCCAGCCCGGCGTACACGGGCGACCTGGCCAAGCTGAGCCTGATGACGGTCCTGGTGCGGGTGGACAGCTCGGCCACGCTGGAGCGGGTCCGCACGTACCTGGCCGTCAACACCCCGCCGACGGAGTCCGGCGGCCAGGGCTCGGCGCCGACGCCGCCGCGGACGTTCGGCGAGACGCTCCAGATACGGCTCGCCCGCGCGGCCACGTTCGAGAAGATCGTGTACGCCGCGGTCGCGCTCACCCTGATCGTGGCCGGGTGCAGCCTCGCGGTCGCGGTCGGCG
>WNFI01049939.1_pt1 | contig 32652 bp, 26 predicted proteins | sample 5400471 | NCBI WGS metagenome assembly WNFI01 (sample SAMN13153348, study PRJNA577476) | soil metagenome | isolation source: 100 cm saprolite on Douglas fir-dominated hillslope | place: USA:California | collected 2013-09-17 | reverse complement strand
TAGCATCAAACAGTGGGCGGACAGTCGATCCGCCCCGCTGCATATTTTGATCAATAACGTTGGAACCAATATTCGTAAGAAAGCCGTCGATTACGATTCCGCGGAATTTGACTACCTCATGCGAACGAATTTCAGCTCAATCTGGGAACTCACGCGGATGCTCTATCCTTGTTTGAAGGCTGCGCCCGGATCGTCGGTCGTCAATATCGGTTCGGTAGCAGGACAAGTCGCGGTCGGAACCGGCGCGATATATGGTTCTCTGAAGGCCGCACTTTCACAATTGACGAGAATCCTTGCGGTGGAGTGGGCTCCGGACCAAATTCGGGTCAATTTAGTCGCTCCATGGTTCATCAAAACTGATCTGACCGAGAGCCTTTTGGCGAATGAACGCGTCAGAAGCAGCATCGTCGGTCGAACACCCCTTGGTCGTGTCGGGGAACCGGAAGAGGTCGCAGGGTTGGTTGCATTCCTCTGTCTTCCCGCGGCCGCTTATATCACCGGCCAATGTATCGCGGTGGATGGAGGGTTCCTTGCCTCGGGACTCATCCGCGAGATCACCGGCTGAACCGCGAAAGGATCCGTGCGCATTTTGCGAGAAATTGCGCATTTGCGGTCGAACACTTTACTTTTTGCACTAGTCGATGTTCCAGAAGATCATCGATCGTTGGGTCAACGAACGTCAGTGATCGACAGCGAACGTTAACGAACGACAGTGCAGAAGATCACTCCCGACGAATATCTCTCTATTATTGAAACCAATGAAATATCGTAAACTTGGCAAAACCGGCTTTGAAGTTTCAGAAGTAAGTTTGGGCACCTGGCAGATCGGGGCATCTTGGGGCTCCGTGTCCGAGAAGGATGCAATCGGGCTGCTGCACACCGCCATCGACAACGGGATCAACTTTTTTGATACGGCCGATGTGTACGGTGATGGCAGAAGCGAGCGGCTGATTGCCGGAGTGCTAGGCGAACGCCGTGAAAAGGTGTTCGTCGCGACTAAGGCGGGCCGGCGACTTCAACCTCATACTGCTGACGGGTACAACCAGGAGAACCTCACTGCATTCGTGGAACGAAGTTTGACCAATCTGAAGCGCGAAACGCTAGATTTAGTGCAACTCCACTGCCCGCCCACCGATGTGTACTATCGCCCGGAAGTCTTCGCCGCGCTCGATGCTCTCAAGCAGGCCGGCAAAATACTGCATTATGGCGTTAGTGTGGAAAAGATCGAAGAAGCGATCAAGGCAACGGAGTTTCCCGGTATCGCCAGCGTGCAAATCATTTTCAACATTTTCAGACAACGGCCCAAAGAGCTGTTCTTTCCGCTGGCGCAAAAACGCGATGTCGGAATCCTGGTTCGGCTTCCGCTCGCCAGCGGCTTGCTTGGCGGCAAAATAACGAAGGAGACCCAGTTCGCGGCCGACGATCATCGCAGTTACAATCGACACGGCGAACAATTTGATCGCGGAGAGACCTTTTCCGGTGTCGATCTCGATGTCGCTTTGGCCGCAGTAGAGAAAGTGCGTCAAGTGGTCCCGCCGAGTGTGAATATGGCGAGTTTTGCGTTGCGCTGGATTCTTGAATTTTACGAAGTGAGCTGCGTGATTCCCGGAGCAAGAAACGAACGTCAAGTGCTTGAGAACATTAAAGCCGCAGAGTTACCGGCACTAACGTCTGCTCAAATGGAGGCGCTCACGCGTATCTATCAAGATCAGATTCGGCCACTGGTCCATCAACGGTGGTAGGCAATGAAAATAGCCGATAGCCAAATTTTCGGTGCCCGATTTCTTCTTCGCAGTGAGAGCAGAACTTAGTTTAGGAACGTGTCAGCGTGCGAGCGGCCCAGGGTGATGGTAGGCGAAACCCGACTCCGCAAGGCCTACGTCGCGGCCAACTGCATGGTCATCTTAAAACGGACAGCTAGGCGCGCCAAAAGCGCAGCGGCGGCGGCAGATCCAGCGAAGGCAGGATCTGTGAGCTTGGTTTGGTGATGGGATGATGCTCCGGCTCCCCGATAAGGGTATGATGAAATTCGGAATCGCTTAGGAAAATGGTTCACAACCTCGATGAAGATTATCTTCGCCGTATCGAATCCATTCACCTTGCGCTGCAGATTCCGTCCGACTACGGCGCACTTCGGAAGCTTACTCCATACCTCGAAACATCGGATCTTGTTCCGGTCGATGAACACGAGCGGCAACATTATCTAGCGCCCCAAGCTGCCCTGCAATGGCGCGCGATGAAGAGCGCCGCGGCCAAGGACGAGATTCAACTACTGCTCATTTCGAGTTTTCGCAGCGTAAATCGTCAATGCGAAATCATCGAACAGAAGCTGGGGAAGGGCATGGACCTCAACACGATTCTCACCGTAAACGCTGCGCCCGGCTTCAGCCAACATCACACCGGACTGGCTCTCGATATAGGAACCCCCACTCATCCAAATCTGATGAAGGACTTTGAAAATACCGTGGCGTTTCATTGGCTCACTTCCAATGCCGCAAATTTTGGATTTGTTATGCCGTACACCCGGGACAATCAACATGGTTTTATCTACGAACCTTGGCATTGGATGCTCGGCGAAGCGACGGACTGCTCCGCAACCGCCTAACAAGGTAGGGCGCGTTGCTCCGCAACCGCCGAATCGAGGACAGAATTGCACCCTCTCCGGAAGAAGACCCTCACGGAGATTTATGCGCGTTCATTTTCTGAGGCCTAACAAGGTGATGGCACACAGATGACCCGGCGGTCACGGAGCGACACGCCCTACCTCGTTAAACGCGCCCCACGTCATCCTTCGTAAATCGTGCATTGATTTGCCGCCAGATCCGCAGCTTGTTCACATCCTGCAGCTCCAGGGGCAATAGTTTCTCGGCAAAATCTTGGTAGCATACCGGTCGCGCGAACCGATGAATCGCAGCTGTGCCGACCGAAGTAAATCGGGAGTCAGTAGTCGCCGGGTAGGGACCGCCATGCTGCATCGACGCGCACACTTCGACCCCGGTAGGATAGCCATTGAGAATTACGCGCCCCGCTTTTTCGGTGAGCGCTTCGACAAATGCTCGGCTCGATTCCTCTTCGTTTGGCGTGAGATGTATCGTCGCGGTCAACTGTCCCGGCAACGATTCGATGGTTTGCAATACTTCCGCTTCATCGGTGCATTCCACTAGCAAAGTAGCCGGACCAAAAATTTCTTCCTGCAGCACATGGTTCTCTCGAAATTCTTTGGCGGTAGCTCTCAAAAGATGCGCGGCTTGGCTTACCCGCACGTAAGCTTGCGCTTTCCGAATTGAATCAGCCAATCGCTCCTCGATACCGCGATACAACATCGGCGCCGGTTCCACTTTGGCGAGTGCTGCACCAAGTGCGCTGCTAAACTCTTCCCAGTCCCGTCCATGTACGCCCAGAACTACTCCCGGTTTGGTGCAAAACTGACCGACCCCGAGAGTCACCGAACCAGCCAGACCATTTACAATTTCAGCCCGGCGCTCTCGCAGAGCCCCAGGCATGATCAGAACAGGATTCAGCGAGCTCATCTCCGCGAACACCGGAATCGGGTCAGGACGAGCAGCCGCCAGATTGAAGAGGGCGCGTCCAGCCCGAGTTGAGCCGGTAAACCCGACTGCACGAATGGCCGGATGAGTAACCAAATTCGTGCCCGCCTCGATCGAGCTATCTGTCAGCAGGTGGAAAATTGCTTTGGGCATGCTGGTGTCCGCTATGGCTCGAGCAATCGCGTCTCCCACCAGAACTGAGGTGCGAGGGTGTGACGGACGGAATTGGTTTGCGTTCAGGTTGAGCAGTATCGATACGCGCGTCGACCCACGATCCTTCCTCGATCAAATCGGCAAACATCGCGAGTTGATTGACCGTACGGGCGCGTTCTCCCCTCAGGCGATTTATCGGGAGCTTAGACTCCTCATGGCAAACTTGAATCAATTCGTCGCCCAGCGTCTCGATGTATTCTCCAATCCGACGAAGAAACGTCGCGCGTTCTTTGGCGCCCGGCGCGCGAAAGCCGGTAGCCAGATCCAAATGGGCAGCTAAGGAATCTTTCATAAGCGATTTTTATACAAAAGCTCCTGTGAGCACGAACGGACACAACGACATCATAAAGAAGATCTTTAACCACGAATTGACGCGCATGAAGCCTGCGATTCCTGGTCGCTGTTTGTGGTAGAACTGTTTTTCCGTGAGAATTCGTTTCACTGAAGGCAGGATCCTTGCGACCGGGAATATAGCAATCACTCTTCGGCCTTTGCATAACTTTGCTAATCTCTGTCTAAATTAAAGGCCTTTATTCGGGTCCATTTGTGTCCATTCGTGGTTCACGATTCGCAACGTCCATTCGTGGTTCTTCTAGGCAACTTCATTTACGAGTTCGCCGATCGGCGCCGCCGCGATCCTGACCGAATCTCCCGATTCCAAGGTGAAGTCATTGGGCGGAACGATGCCCGTACCGGTAAACAAAAAAGCACCAACCGGAAAACTGAGTTCTCGATACAAATATTCCACTAGCTCATTAAAGTCGCGACGAATGCGAAGCAGCGCCACAGTGCCCTGGAATGCCGAATTGCCGGAACGTTCGACCACCAAGGTTATCTCCGTGTTGCGGTCCAATGGCTGGTCACTGATCCAAATCGCAGGCCCGAGAGCGCAACTGCCGTTGTACACTTTGGCTTGGGGAAGATATAATGGATTTTCACCTTCGATATCCCGCGACGAAACGTCGTTGCCCAAAGTATAACCAATTATCTGTCGATCCGCATTGATCACTAGCACTAGCTCAGGCTCCGGCACACTCCACCGAGCATCTTTACGGACGCGAATCTTGGCATCTGGTCCGATCGCCCTCCATCCGGGCGCTTTGAAGAAAAGCTCAGGGCGTTCGGCCTCGTATACCTTGGAGTAAAATACTGCTGCTCCGCTTTCTTTTGATTCTTCCTGGCGGCCTTCCCGGCTTCGTTCGTAGGTTACGCCGGCTGCCCAGATCTCTTGAGTGCCGACCGGCGCAAGAATGTCTTCACGAGCAGGTGGTTCTGCCGCCGGCCCCCGATGCGAAACCGCAAGCAGATAATCATACAAATTGGGCAGATTTAAGAGCTCGTCAAAATCGGTGCCATGGACGGTGAAGTACTGATCGTTCGAATTGAGCAAAAAGCCCTTGGTGGTTCGGTAGAGAAGCATAAGAAATCAGAATACAGAATTTGGAATACAAGAGTCAGAAGAGAGAATTCAGGAGTATGGCGCGTTCGCTCAAGTCTTAGCGCCGAAGGCGCGCTTCAAGATAGCCTAGGACAACGCCCTAGGAAATTCGGGTCCCCGATGGAGCAGGCGCTGAAAGCGCGGTTCAACTTCCGGCCTGGAAAGACATCCCGTGGTTTCCTTTTTGTCACTCGCTTTCAGCGCTAAACGCTTTTTATTTCTGTTCCTAGGGCTACGCTCTAGGCTTTCCTGAGCCACGCCTTCGGCGTTACCGGCGTTACCGGTGCTTTAATGCGACGGTCGCGGCACTGCATGACCTCGCGTACCAATTAGAAAATCAAAATCGGCGCCGAGATTAGCCTGCATCACGCGTTCGCAGTACAGACGCTGATAACCTCCGGATGGCAGTTCTGGTGCGACCCATGTGCGCCGCCGCTGTTCCAGTTCCGCCTCCTCCACCCGCAAATGGAGAATTCGCTTCTCAACGTCTATCTCGATGATATCTCCATCGTGCACCAAGGCGAGCGGGCCTCCCACCGCCGCTTCCGGCGCGCAGTGTAGAATCACGGTTCCGTAAGCGGTCCCGCTCATCCGCGCGTCGGATAGGCGAATCATGTCGGTAATGCCGCGCTTTAGTAGCGCCGGTGGTAATCCCATGTTGCCGACCTCCGCCATCCCTGGATAACCTCGCGGTCCACAATTCTTTAAGACCAAAATCGAGTCTTCGTCAGCCCCCAAATCGGGGTCATTGATCCGCTCATGGTAACTCTCAATGTTCTCAAAGACGATTGCTTTGCCCGTATGCTTCAGGAGGTGCGGACTAGCAGCGGAGGGCTTCAGCACCGCTCCATCCGGAGCCAGATTTCCCCGTAGCACGGCAACGCCGCCCGAACGAACGAGCGGCTTGGACAGCGGCCGGATAACTTCGGAATTGTAACACTCAGCGTTCCGAACATTCTCCCAAACCGTACTGCCGCTCACGGTTTTGATGGAAGAATGGAGGAGCCCGGCCTCAGCGAGCCTGCGCATAACCACCGGAAGGCCTCCCGCATAATAGAAATCTTCCATGAGGAAACGTCCGGAAGGCATTAAATCCACAATGGTGGGAACCTCGCGGCCGAGTTTGTCCCAGTCATCAAGAGTTACTTCGACGCCAACTCTTCCCGCAATCGCGAGGAGATGAATGACGCCGTTGGTTGATCCACCTACCGCGCCATTCACGCGAATTGCGTTTTCGAATGCCTCGCGGGTAAGAACCTTGGAGAGTCGCAAATCTTCCCGGACCATCTCGACTATGCGACGCCCGGCCATCTGGGCGAGAACACCGCGCCTAGAATCAACCGCGGGAATCGCCGCATTGTGTGGCAGGGCCACACCGAGCGCTTCGACCATCGATGCCATCGTAGAGGCCGTTCCCATCGTCATACAATGCCCAGCGCTCCGGGACATGCAGGCCTCCGCTTCCGAAAATTCGCACATCGTCATTTGTCCGGCGCGCACTGCTTCCGAGAACTGCCAAACGCTGGTTCCAGATCCGATAGTTTGTCCCTTGAAGCGGCCGTTTAACATCGGTCCGCCGGATACCACGATGCTGGGAAGATCGCAGCTGGCCGCTCCCATGAGTAACGAGGGCGTAGTCTTGTCGCATCCAGTCAGTAAAACAACGCCATCGATCGGATTGCCTCGAATCGACTCCTCTACATCCATGCTGACCAGGTTCCGAAACAGCATCGCAGTCGGGCGCAGGTTTGACTCGCCCAGCGACATGACGGGAAATTCGAACGCTACCCCGCCCGCTTGCAAGACTCCCTGCTTCACCTTGTCGGCTAGCCCACGGAAATGAGCATTGCACGGCGTGAGCTCCGAATAAGTATTGCAGATGCCGATGACCGGGCGGCCATCGAAGACATCATCCGGCAATCCCTGATTCCGCATCCAACTACGGTGAATGAACACATCGCGACTGGTCCCTCCGAACCAAGCTTGTGAGCGAAAAGATCCGTTTGCTTGCTCCGTCATTGGGAACACCTCTCAAAATTTAATTTCTGTTTTTCTGTAATAATCATCGTAACTCACTTATTGATATACATTAGCGGCGTGACGGTTAGTGAAAGGCAGCGTTCCCCGCACGAGCAATCGTGTTGTTCGGCCCAGGATCATACCCACCAATCGGTCTCCGGTAACGTTCTTCCGCCGACCAGGGTCCAACTCCGTTCCCGACTCGATGGTCGCAGAGCGACCCACCCTACCAACGACTGCCCTCATGCGCTCGACCTTCTCCATTTTCATTGTTCAATGCGCTCCCGCCCGTACAACAGCAACATCGCAATGATGACAATTCCGTAAATGATCTGACGGCCAGCCTCTGGCATCTGCACGACCGAAAGTATCGACTGCAGAAGGGTTATCAAGATCACGCCCGCGATCGTGCCGAGAAAGGTGCCGCGGCCACCCAGAATCCTAGTACCTCCTAAAACTACGGCCGCGATCGCCGGAAGAAGGTAGGGATCACCCATTGCCTGATACGCATGAGTCGAGTAGCCCGCTAAGAGCACGCCAGAAAGCGCCGAGCAGGACCCGGAAATGGCAAAGCAGATGAGGATCACTCGACGCGTGTCGACGCCCGACAGGTAGACTGCGGATTCGCGGTTGCCGATCGCGTAAATCCGACGGCCAAAGACGGTTCGGGTCAACAATACGATAACGATGAGGGCAACGGTTCCCCATACCCAGAGGGCATTGGGAACGCCGAATAGCGACCGTCCCACCGCGATGAAATGCATAGTCGGAGTTGCGCGATCTTGCGGCGCGTAACCGCTCGTATGGACGATCATGAGCCCTTGGGCGAGAACATTCGTGCTGAGGGTGAAGATCATCGAGGGCACTCGAAGATAAGCGACCCCCACTCCGTTCACCAGGCCGACGCAGAGACCGCACATTATGCCGATCGGAATGGCCAGGGTGATTCCCACTTGGCCCCAGCCGCCTGCCGTGGTCGACATCATGCCGCCAATGGTCACCACCCAGGGGATCGATAGGTCGATCTGACCGAGCAGGATGATGAGCATCAGACCGGAGGCGATAATACCGAGAAAAGAAGCCACCTGCAGTTGTTGCAAGAGGTACTCTGGAGAAAGGAAATTGGAGGAATAGAACGAACCGATAAGCAGCAGCGCGACGATGCACCCGGAGACGGCGATCACGATTGGGTCGATATGCTTGAGTATCCGGGCTGGCATCGCCGATCAGGCTCCGAGGTAAGTATCAAGCCTATTCTTGATCCGAAGTAGCCGGAAGGAACTGAGACTCACCGCAACGAGCAGAACAGCCCCGAGGTAGAGTGGCTGCCAAAGGGGATCCAAATCAAAAGTGATGAGCAGGTCGCCGATGGTTCTCAGTACGAACGCGCCGAAGATCGAGCCAATGGCACCACCGGAGCCACCGAAAAGCGAGGTTCCGCCGAGCACAACCGCGGCGATCGAGTTCAGCGTATAGGTGCTGCCGAGGACCGTGTTCGCTTCGCCAGAGTAGGTAATGCAGGTCAACAGCAGGCCGGCAATTGAGGCGAGGACACCGGCCATCAGATAAGCCAAGAACTTGGCTCGCCCGACTGGAATACCAGACATGAAGGCGCCCTGCTCGGAAGAACCTATGGCATAAGCAGCGCGACCCAGAACCGAGCGCTGATAGGGCAGCCAAAAGAAGACCACCACCCCCAGCAGCAGAACCAAGGTAACCGGAATGCCACCGGGCAATGACCCTACTATAGCGTCAGCAAAATCGGTGTTGATTGTGCCGCCGGGAGCAGGTCTTAACCAAAGGGCCAAACCATAGTAGATCGCTCCGGTAGCAATCGTCGCAATGATGGGCTGCAACCGGCCAAACACGACTATCGCGCCATTGATCGCACCACAGATGATTCCCGCAAAAAGGACTGCTGCCACTCCGCAGGCTGTCTCAAGCGGCGAGCCGACCACCAGGATCGAGGCGATGCAGTTCGTAAGTACGAACACCATACCAACCGAAAGGTCGAGGCCGGCGGTAAGGATCGGGATGGTCTGTGCCATCGCCACCAGCGCAAGCAATACGCCTTTGTTAGCCGCCGTATTAAGAATTCTCGCGCTAAAACCGCCGGGATGTTTGGTTACGTAAAGAGTGAACATCACGAGGAAAAGCGCGATCGCGAAAAGAATTCTGCGCTGAGCGGCAATTTGAAAGTGCCAGTCGCTCTTCCGTCTGACCTTTGTCTCGGGGACGGATTGCGCCTGTCCGACATAGCCTTCGCTCTCTCTGGCGGAAGGAATATCCACTCGGCGACGTCGGATCCCCGCAATCCGCGGTGCACGAGGATCCGACTCCGCTAAATGCTTTGAGGTGGAATCCGATGGATCAGGAGCTATGTCGGACAGGCGCGATCCCTCCCGAGGTTTTGCCGACCGCACCTCCATTGACGCCGTCAGCCCGTTCTTCGCCTCAGCCACCGGTAAATTGAGCGCGCTTGCGACCAGATTGCGCTCGGTGATTGCATCCCCCTCCAAAACGCGAATCACACCGCCGCCGTAAAGAACCAGAACTCGGTCACAACAGCCGATCAACTCGTCGTAATCCGTGGAATAAAATAAGATCGCGGCTCCCTGGTCGGCCAGCCGCCGCAGGCTTTGATAAAGCTCTTGTTTCGTACCGACGTCCACTCCCCGAGTCGGATCGTTAAGGAGGATAATTCGCGGCTCGGTCATCAGCCATTTGCCGATGACTACTTTCTGCTGATTCCCACCGGAAAGTGAGCCCACCGGCCCTTCTATCCCATCACAGCGAATATTCAGGAGCCGGATGATCTCGTTTATCGCTTCCCCTTCGGTACTGCGCCTGATCAGGCCAAAGCGAGAGAATCGCTCGATTGCAGCAAAGGAAAGGTTATCGCGGACTGACATCGGTAGCATCAATCCCTCGGTCTTCCGGTCCTCCGGAATCAGCGCCATGCGGACATCCTTTCTCTTGGCTGCGCATGGGCTTCTCAGTGAGACGGATTTGCCGCCGACTTCAACGGTGCCGGAAACGCCCCTCAAAACCCCGAATAGAGCCAGCAGAAACTCGTGTTGTCCCTGTCCGTCGAGCCCGCCGAGACCGACTACCTCCCCCCGCTTGATCGACAGATCGATCTCTCTTAGCCGTCCGGCCCAAGAGAGGTTCTTGACATTGAGTACCGGCACGCCGTCGCTTTTGGGGGACGGCTTCGGCGGAAACACACTCTTGTATTCCCGCCCGATCATCATTTGCACGATCGCCTCGTCGCTCTTGGTTCCAGCTTCGAAAGTCGCCACGTATTTTCCGTTACGATAGACCGTGCAGTCATCGGCAAGCTCCGCGATCTCGTGCATGCGGTGCGAAATATAGACGATGGCCAGGTTTTCCGAACGCAGCTGTTTCAAGACCCGGAAAACTCTGGCGACATCGGCGGCAGTCAATGCCGACGTCGCCTCATCGAGTATCAGGATCTTCGGATTACGGGCGAGCGCCTTGGCAATCTCAACCATCTGCCGCCGAGATAGCGGCAGATCTTTAACGGGAGAAAGCGGATGAATGTCCTCGGCCCCGGCTCGGGCCAGTGCCGCTTCGGCCAGGCGACGTTGAGATCGGCGATTAATTAAGCCTAGCCGTGTCGGCGGGCGGGTAATGGAAATGTTGTCGGCGACCGACAATTCGGCGATTAGCGACAACTCCTGGAAAATACAAGCAATGCCCGCTGCCGTCGCTGCCGCCGGTTTGCGAAACGCAACGGGCTGGCCCTCAAGTTCCATGACACCGGAATCCGGCTGGACGACCCCGGCCATGACCTTAATCAAAGTGGATTTTCCTGCTCCGTTCTCGCCGAGAACAGCATGGATTCGACCGCGGAAACAGGCGAGGTGCGCGTCTTCGAGCGCTCGGACGCCGCCGTAGCGCTTCGAAATCCCCTCCATGCGGAATACGGGAGCTGTACCGGTATACGAACTAACGTTCACAAGAGATCGCAAAGACAGATTTTTTAACAGGAGATCACAGAGATCTCAAAGAAGGTGATCCTTCCTCGATCCACAATAAAGCTCCGATTGCCGCATCGTTTCGACAACGTTAGGGTCTTGGTACAATTCGGAATCCCCTCTTTGCGATCTTTGCGGTCTCTTTGTTTAGAATCTTTCTTCGCGCGCTCCTGTTGAAGTCACTGGTTGGCCTCAGACTTGCCCATTATCTCCTCCGCGGTGAAGCCGATACTACAGGCCGGAAAAGAGTTTCCTACGAAGAAGTTATCTTGGAGACTTGGATAATAGTCCTGGCCTTCTTTCATATTTGGCCATTCGACATACGAAACCGGCAAACTGATCGACTGCGGGACCGGATTACCCTGCAGCGCCAGAATCGCTGACTTAATGGTTACCGCAACCTGGGCTGGACCGGTACCGCCCGAGGAGCCATGTAACCCTTGGTCGGCGTATTTCGCGCATAACTTGCGATACCCGTTTTCCGTCTCGCCCGACACCGGGATCATTGGATGATGCGCATCAATCAGCGCTTGAACCGTGCCGGTGGAACCGCCTTGAGTGTAGACGCCCGCGAACTGCTTATGCACCGCAATCGCATCCGCGGTCACCTTCTGAGCCGTCCCGTCGTCCCACTTCCCTACCACTTCGATCACCTCAAACTTCTTGCCCGACTTATCGAGTACCTCGTGAAAACCATTATGGCGGTCGCGGTCAACTGAGTTACCCGAGGGCCCGCGTACCTCCAAGATCTTGCCGCCGTCCGCCTTGATTTCTTTCAGGAGCCAACGAGCCGCCAGCCGGCCGAGTTCAACCTGGTCGACATTGACGGTGATCGCATCCGGTGACTCGATCACGTTATCAAATGATAGCAGTACAACACCTGCGGCATTGGCCCGCTTAACGACCGGCGCGAACGCGGCCGGATTGAGCGCGTTGACGATCACAGCATCATAGCCAGAGTCGATGAAGTTATTGGCCGCAGCGATCTGGGCGGCGAGATCTTCACCGGTCGAGACTACTTTGAACTCCTTCAGTTGACTTTTGACGTCGGCCTTTTCGGCATAAGCCTTGGCCGTCTTGATCATCTGGATGCGCCAGGTATTTCCAATAAAACCGTTTACCAGTGCGATCCGATAGGGCCCGTCCTTCTTTGGCCATTGGAAATACTTTGTGTTCGAACTCCATGGTTTCAGGCAGTCGGCATCGGTACCTGGGCCGGAGACGACCTGCGGACCCGCTGCAATTGCCGTCACAGCGACGCCGCACAACAGCGACAGACCACTGACTATCGTCAGTACCCGAGCGCTGCGAAACGTATTTTTCTTCAGATTTCTTTTCACTTTGGGGGAGCGTATATTTTGCGCGTTGAATATTGTCGTGAGCGGAACGGCATTGGCCTCGCTGCCCGCAAGAACAACGCAGAAAATGGGAAAGGATTTTTCTCTCCTTTTGGCCACATATAAGCCGATGACGCCCGGGGGATGCTTAACTGGGCCAGATCTCGCTGGCCACGCCTCGAACATAGGAGGCAAAATTTGGTGGTGTCAATCATTTCATATGATTTAATGAGACGATTGATATACGACCAGCAACGCATACCGCCAATTAACCACAAAGACAGACAGAAAAACCACGAATGGACGCGAATAGATACAAAGTAAGCAAAGGTCGAGACGTGACCGAGACCGCGACATTTCCCAATTGCCGAAAGCATTCCAGCGCAACTAACTCTAATCCCGCGCAGCTCTGTTCTCCAAAAATGAGCGGTTCCTCAAAATCTTTGGCTTCGGGCAGGATTCGCCCTCACCAATCACTTTTTCGAGTTCGCGGTTAATCATGAAGACGAAGCGCGCTACTGCGAACAAAGCTCTTCCCAAGCGGAAACCGCGGGTTCAACGAGAAGTCGTGGCCACCCTGGCCCGTCGCATCTTATCCGGGGAAATCTCGGCACGCGAATACCTACCCAAGGAATCGGAGCTGTGCACTCAATACGGTGTCAGCCGCACGGTAATCAGGGAAGCGACCAAGATCCTTGAATCGAAGGGATTGCTTCGTAGCCGCAGCCGCGTTGGTACCCAGGTGCTCGATCCCAACGAATGGAATATGCTGGATGCCGATCTTCTGGCCTGGGCGGGTTCTGAATTCCACGATCCACGATTTGTCCACTCGCTGATGGAAGCGCGGTTTATCATCGAGCCGGCTGCAGCCGAACTGGCCGCTCAACGCGCAAACCCAGGCGACCTGGCAAGATTGGATGAAGCGTTCCAGCGCATGCAGGCTTCTTTACCGCCTAACGCCACCCATGACGTTCATCAATGTTCGGAAGCGGACCTGGATTTCCATACCGCGCTTCTAGTCGGTAGCCACAACCACGTGCTTATCCAGCTGGCCAGCGTGATTCGCGCGGCGCTGCGTGCATTGTTCGAGTTAACCACTCACCTCGGTTCAGCCCATGAGCAGGCTCTTCACCTGCACGGCGAGGTGGTGGAGGCAGTTCGCCTGCGCCGATCTGACGCCGCCCGTGCCGCGATTCTGAAAATCCTAGACGCAGCCGTTGCCGACTTGGACCTGCAACCATCACGGATAGTGCCGGAGATACTCCGCCCAAGCACAGTAAATCGGCAACGCCGCGACGGGCGAGCGACAACAGAACATCAAGCACGGAATACCGAACACGAACCACGGGTTCAATCGAATCCGGTAACGAGTCCAAAATCTCGGAAAAAGTTGGTTCGCAAACCAGACCGGTAGTGCCGATTGTCCACTTATATCCCTATCCTGCCCAACTTGAAAGTTCGAACGAAGCTGTTCGTTCCTCTTCCACAAAAAGCAGTCGCCATTGGATCTGCCACGGACACGCGTGTCCCTACCGATTTGCGATCACCTCCTTCTGGCTTCTAAGTTCTGTTATAATGAATCTTGTTCAATTCCTGGATGTTCACGGCAATCGACTCATCGGCAGCCCAAGCGATGATCAATCGACTCTCCGGATTTTGGATCGGTTTTACTCAGTGTATGAGCTTGCCAACGAAGCGATTCGGGCCGGAGGCACACTAGGCGAATTGGCTACGAAGCATTTGTCCGGCCGAACCGAGCTCTACGATCAAGTCATTCGGGAACGACGGGTGCTCGTACCGTTTGACCATCCCGATCCGGCTCGATGCTGGGTTTCACTCACTGGTCTCACTCACCTGGGAAGCGCCAATTCGAGAGATGCGATGCACGCAAAGCTAGCTGGCGAACCCGACCAAATGACTGATTCGATGAAGATGTTCCGTCTCGGATACGAAGGAGGCAAACCGAAATTGGGAGAGGTCGGTGCGCAACCTGAATGGGCCTTCAAAGGAGATGGCCAGTGCGTCGTAAATCCGGAGCACACGGTCATGTCACCGGCCTTCGCCGATGATGGCGGCGAAGAAGCAGAGTTAACCGGGTTGTACCTGATTGACCCGGAAGGGACTCCAGTCCGGCTGGGATTCGCGATCGGTAACGAGTTCGCTGATCATGCCTTGGAACGGCAGAATTATCTCTATCTCGCACACTCAAAATTGCGCGTCTGCTCCTACGGTCCCGAGCTATACCTGGGTGAACTACCGCCGAGCTTGGTTGGAACGGTACGCATTCTGCGAGACGAAAAGGAAGTTTGGAGCGGCGCAATGCTGACCGGCGAAGAACACATGTGCCATTCGATCGCGAACCTGGAACATCATCATTTCAAATATCCAATCTGGGCAGCGGACGAAGGATTTGTTTCAGTTCGGGTGCTATAGGTTGGTAGCAAGACGCCCAAGGCGAGCCGAGATTTAAGGCTGGGGGCCCGTCGGACTTGGGGCCGAATCGCGGCGGTACAGCAGAAAGGCGCGAAGCGCAGAAAAGATTTGAGCCTGGGCTGCAGGCCCAGGATACGATTTTTAAAAAGGGAGCGCTGAAAGCGTGAAAGAGCGGGCTTTACCTCCGATGGATTCTCTACGCACCTTCGGAGCTCCCTCCTCCTTTAACCCTATCCTGGGCCTTCAGCCCAGGCGCACTTCTTACCGCGCTTCGCGCCTTTCCTTGCCCCTACGCCTCCGATTGTTTCGGACCCACCCAATCACCCTCCAGCGGATACCCGGCGTCCTCCCAGTCGGCTATCCCACCCGCGTAATGCCAAACATTCTGAAAGCCATGCTCGATTAGTTGTTGATAAACAAGAACACTGGCCGTGCAACCCGGGTTCGAACAGTAGACGATGACCTCCTCCGTGGGATTGAGCGTTTCCCAAGTATTTTTCTCGAAATGGATCGAGCCAGGAATACGTTTGATACGAAATGCCCAATCGTCCAAACAATTGACCAATCTGAAGTTCTTTTCCCCATCGAGCTTCGCCTTTAACTCCGTCCGGGTAATTCTATTCATAAAAGTTGATCGCAAAATCTGGCTCGGCTGGCAGTTCGTTTCCATTACATTTTGCAAAGAGAACAAGAATCGAAGTGTAACTCAGATGCGACAATTCCCAATCACGGTAAGGGTGTTCCGGAAAACGAAACCTGGATTCCAGTGGGTTCGTCGCCAAAAGGGTCAATCTTTGTTGCCTTTTCGACTCCGTCGAAGGCTTTTCGCTGGATCACAACGAAAAGTGCGCCAAGGTACAGGTTTCGCGCGCCGAATTCATAGAATTTACATGGAGGTTCATAACGCTTATGTCCGGAGCCCCAATTCCGAGAGCGATCGAGCTCGTTGCCACATTGTTGATCTCGAAAAAGGGCGAAGATCCGGACCAGTTGAAAAAAGGGATTATAAACACAGACGGCGCTGTCACCGGATCCCGATTGAACGGCCAAGTGAGCAGAGCCTTCGTGAGAGGCGAGTCGGGTAAGCGAGCCCTCCTCTCAACCACTGCGGAAGTGCGCATTCTCACTGATGATGGCGCCGAGATCTTGATGATCGATCGTGGTGAGTGGCGCGGATCCAAAGATGCCTTGGCTCGCTTCATGGCTAACCAGCTGGTAGCCCCCACCGAACTGTACATGGTCGGAGTGGTCAGGTTTCAAACCTCGGATGCTCGATATGCCTGGCTGCAGGAAGGCGAATTTCTTAGCCACGCGGTCGGCGAAGGCGATCGGATCAGAGTCTCGGTGTACCAGGCGCGCGCTGCGCGCGAGTGACAAATGACAGATTACAAATATCAAATAACAGTTAAGCGAAGCAAAGGCGATCCTGAGCTCGCAAATGTGCACTGATCGCTGGAAGAACTGTCACGATGGCTCTCCTTTTACCGTCCTCGTTTCCCTTCGTCAGTTTCTCAGAAAAGCTTCTTTGCTAAACTTCGGTATTTGCGGTGCTTAAAAGCCACGAAACTCTAAATTTACCGCCCGCCGGAGAGGCTTGGCAATTTGTCATCCGTCATTTGTCATAGGCGCGCAGCGCGTTTCGAGCCATCCGTCCTTGAGTCGAATGATCCTTTTTCCGTAGCCGGCGTTCGTTTCCGAATGCGTCACCTGGACGATCGTGGTGCCGGCAGCATTCAGCTTGCAAAACAATTCCATGATTTCCTTGGCTTGATCGGAATGCAGGTTACCAGTCGGTTCGTCCGCCAGGAGTAGTTCAGGTTTGGCGACGGTAGCTCGCACCACACCGATCAGTTGCTGTTGGCCACCGGAAAGCTGAGCAGGAAACAGATCGCGTTTTCCGACGATGTTGAATCGGTCGAGCGCATCACAGACGATCGCTTCCCGTTCCTTCTTCGGAACGTCGCGATAGGCCAACGGCAGTTCGATGTTTTCGTACACCGTGAGATCGTCAAGCAGATGATAGGACTGAAACACAAATCCAGTATGCTTTTTTTGCAACGCAAGTCGTTCTTTGGGAGGTAATTTCTGCACTGCGTGTCCCAGCAAATGATACTCCCCTTCCCAATTCGCATCATGCAAACCGAGAATGTGCAGAAGCGTCGATTTACCAGCTCCGGAGGGACCCATAATTGAAACAAATTCCCCTTGTTCAATCGTGAAGTTGATTTGTTGCAGGACGTAATAGAAACCGCCCTTCAGTTTGTAACATTTCTCGATGTTTTTTACTGTGATCATGGAGAGGTTGCGGGTTACGGGTTGCGAGTTGCACGCTTTCAGCGCTTCTCGTAGACGGAGCGCGGTTTGCCGTTGTGACGCGGTCGGGCGGTCCGTCCCGGACCGCCGCAGGCGTCCCGTGAGTGTGCCTTCTGTGTTCCAGGTTGCTCTCCACTCAATCTCTTAGTGCAGTAATCGGATTAATTCGCGTTGCCCGAAAACCCGGTAACAAACAGGCTAATAATGCGGCCAAGCTAAGCACAAGTACGCTGGTGCCGAGTGCAACCGGGTCGGTGGCTGACACACCATATAAGATACTGCCGATAAAGTGGGCAAGCGTCAGCGCTGCTGTGACTCCGACGATCAGTCCGATACACACGATCTTGAGGCCCCTGCGAGTGATTAGCGCTAGAATATTTGAAGACTGTGCACCCAAAGCCATTCTCACACCGATCTCCCGCGTCCTCTGACTAACCGAATAGGAAAGAACGGCGTACAGCCCAATTGCTGCCAGCAGCAAGGCTGCGCCGGAAAAGATACTCACTACAACCACCGCGAGACGCTTGGTCGCAAAGGTTACGGCGATGAGATCGTCGTATGAGCCGATATTCGAGAGCGGAAGGTCTGGATCAATTGCCGCAACGGTTTTCCGCAAACCAGTTATTGCCGATAGAGGATCGCCCTCCGTACGCAGCACCAGGGTTCCGAATTTCAGTGTTCCGAAACGGCCTGCTGACTGAGTATATGGATAATAGACCTGAAAAGCAGTTTGCTGAATCTCCGGATTCTGATGCTGCACGTTTGCAACGACGCCGATGATTGTGAAGTGATGACGTTCCTTGCCAAAAAGATTGCCGAGATCATCGGTCTGTTTCCCGATCGGATCCTCTCCGGCGAAATAGCGTTGCGCAATGCTTTCGTTAATGATGACGACGTTCTCTTTGCCGGATTGGTCTCGCTCATCAAAGAGTCGCCCTCGTCGCAGCGCAATTCCGAGAACGCGAAAATAGTCCGGAGAAACGATCTGCCTTGCCATCCAAGCTAAGTGGTTTCGGTCAGGTTCTGGTTGACCAACGATGGCTATTCGCGGAGCGCTGGCTATTCTCGCAGCGCCGCAATCGGATCGATTCGGGTGGCGCGTAAAGCGGGTAGCAGACAAGCTAAAAATGCCGCCAGACCAAGAATACCGACCGCGGTCAAAAGCGCGACGGGATCGGTGCCGGATACGCCATAGAGCATACTTTGGATGAGGCGAGTTAAGCCAATTGCACCGACTATCCCGAGGGCTAAGCCAATCCCGACGATTTTGAACCCTTGTCTGATTATCGAGCCGAGAATATTTTGCGGCTGCGCACCCAGAGCCATGCGAACCCCAATCTCACGTGTCCGCTGAGCAATAGAATACGCCAGCACGCCGTAAAGGCCGACTGCCGCCAGGATCAATGCGAGCAAAGAAAAAAGACTCACCAAAATTACCGAGAGCCGCTGGGTCGCAAGCCCATCCGCTACCCGACTCTCCATTGTCTTGGCGTCAAAGATTGGTAGATCCGGATTAACCGATTGGACCGCCTGCCTGACAACGGAGAGCAGTCCAAAAGGATCACCTTGAGTACGCATTAGAATGGTCGCCTGAAGGTCCGGTTTTTGGGTCACCGGCATATAAAGCTGAGCATACGGCTGTTCGTCGAGCTCATTGTGGCGCACCGTCCGTACAACACCAACGATGGTATATCGCACGCGCTCGCGCAACTGGACAGCATCACCCAGCTGTTTACCCAGGGGATCCTCGCCCGGAAAGATGTGATTCGCGAGACCTTCGTCGATGACGACTACCGGAGTACTGTTGACTGTATCCTCTGCATTGAAGGTACGTCCCCGCAGCAATGGAATACCCAACGTACGAAAGTAATCAGGAGAAACCGATGCGTATTCAGCTGACGGTTCTTGGCCTGGTTTCGGATCGGGGCGTCCTACCACAACGAAACCCATCTGCGAATCATTACCGGTAAACGGAATATTGGTATTCAACGCGACAGCGTCTGCACCCGGAACGCGGTGGATCTTTTCCAGGAGTAAGTTATAAAAGTTAACCATCGGTATGATATTCGCCGGTTCGCCAGGTTCGTTGCGGTATTTGGAACCGGGCAGCTTAATTCCAACCGTGAGTACATGATTAGGATCAAAGCCGAGAGGAACATTCTTCAGCGCCTGGAAACTTTGGATAAGTAAGCCCGCACTGACCAAAAGGAGACTGGCCAGTGCGACTTGACAGATAACCAGCAATCCCTGGCTACGCTGCCGAACGGCTCCGGCTGTGCTGCCACGGCCACCCGTATCCTCGAGCGCCACGCCAATATCGGCACGCGAAATCCTCCAGGCCGGCCAGAGGCCAAACAAAAGGCCACTACCCAGCGTCACAATAGCAGTAAATAGAAGCACGGGTCCGTTCACGTGGATTTGCCGAAAGCGACCTACATCATGGGGTGCGAGAGCGACAATTGCGTCGGTACTCCAGGCCGCAAAAATCAACCCAAGTGTGCCTCCAAGCAGAGCTAGCAGAATACTTTCCGTCAAGAGCTGGGCTATGATTCGACCACGGCTCGCCCCTAGCGCGGCACGCAGCGCTATCTCCTTTTGCCGCGCAATTGCTCTCCCGAGCAGGAGGTTCGCTATATTCGCACAGGCGATCAGAAGTACTAGTCCTACCACGCCCAAAAGAACCAACAGCGTCATCCGGTAGCGACCGACGGTGCCATCAAGAAGCGATTTGAGTTTAATCGCGCTACTGGAGTTGGTCTCGGGATAGCGTGATTCCAGGTTCTTTGAGATCACAGCGAGATCAGCAGCCGCTTGCTCAACCGAGATATCCTGCTTAAGACGTCCGATGCAATACAGGCCCGGGTGATCGTCTCTATTGTTCAAGTACGGTCGATCGGCGTAGAACCCGAACGGAACATAAACATCTACCCTTTCCGGATTCGTTAATTCAGCGGCGCCCACCCCAATAACCTCATAACTGATATCGTTCAGGACCAGTTTCCGGCCGATCACCTTAGGATCAGCTCCAAAGCGCCTTCGCCAGAATCCTTCACCCAAGACAACGACATTCGCGCCTCCAGTTCGATCGTCGCTTTCGGCGAAAGTCTGACCTACTCTTGGCCCAAGACGAAGAGCCCGAAAATAGCTGGCCGTAACAAAGGCGCCGCGAATTCGCTCCGGTTCGCCGCTGCCAGTTAAATTGAAATCGTCCAGACGATACGCTGAAAGATCTTCGAAGGAATGTTGAGCGGCTCGCCAATCAAGATAGTTCTGATAAGCCACCGACATCTCAGGAAACGCCGGATTTGTTTCCGATAGCATGAAAAGCCTTCCCGGGTCAGGATACGGGAGTGACTGCAACAGCACCGCGTGAACCACACTGAAGATTGCCGTGTTCGCACCGATACCGAGTCCCATGATTAAGACGGTAGTAATGGTAAATCCGGGGGCCTTAAGAAGTACGCGGATCGTGTAGCGTAGGTGGGATAGCAGGGCGGTCACAGTTAGCGGTTGGCAGTTGGCGGTTGCCGGTTAGGTCCGGCACCGTCCTCGTTCTCGATCGGATAGTCGTTACGGGTGCGGTCGGTGCTCATTGTCCTCGTCATCCAAATCGTACAAATTGCTGGTCTGTCGTTCGTGGTCTCCTCGGCTATTCGTTATTGGTTATCGGCTATTCGCGAAGCGCTGTCATTCTCTTAGCGCCGTTATCGGGTTAGTTCGAGCCGCGCGCATTGCCGGCAGCAAGCAAGCGAGCGACGCGGCCAGCCCGAGTGCCATCACAGCCGACACAAGCGCGAAACCGTCGCCGGCCGAAACGCCGTACAATACGCTCTGTACAAACTGGAGCAGAATGAGTGCAGCTGCGACTCCCACCGCTAAACCGATGCTAACGACTCGGATTCCTTGCCCGATAACTAATCCAAGGATATTTGCTGCTGGCGCGCCTAGCGCTATTCGGATACCGAGCTCGCGTCTTCTCTGGATAACCGAATTGGATAGCACCGCGTACAGACCAATCGCCGCAAGCAATAGGGCCACGATTGAGAAGACGCCCACTACCATCATTGCGATCTGACGTATCGTGAAACTGCTGGCAACCAAGTCGTCAAAGGAACCGACATTGGACAGTGATACGCCGGGATCCAGCGTTACAACAATCTTCCGGAGCGCAGTGGCCATCACGTGAGGATCAGCCGTCGTCTTTAGGATCACGGTTGCAGAATTCACTGACAAGGGCGGTGTTGGATCCTCAGCGTAAGGATAATAGGCCTGGAAAGGCGTCTGTTGAGTCTCCGGACTATCACGCTGAATGTTGGGCACTACACCCACAATCGTGTAGTAGTTACGTTTAAATCCAGAGAGATCGTTGATGTCATGGATTTGCTTACCAATCGGATCTTGTCCCGAAAAATACCGGTCAGCAATGCTCTGACTAATGATCACCACTTTTTCTTGGTTGGTTTGATCCCGCTCATCAAACCTGCGACCACGTAGAAGTGGGATTTGGAGCGTCCGGAAGTAGTCAGGCGATATCACTTGAGGATCCAGCAAAGGCGTGTGCGCTAAATCGACTGCGGGCTGGTCGGTTACGCCGAAGCCATTGAAGTCCCGGTTGTGGAACGGTAAACTATCGTTAATCGCTGCTGACGTAACCCCGGGCAGGCGACTAACCTTCTCAAGCAGCGTATCAAAGAAGGTTTTGCACTTGGCTTGATCGGCATACTTAGCGTCGGACAGAAAAACATCGGTAGTCAGCACATTCTTGGGGTTAAATCCAAGCGGAACGTTTTGCAGTTCCTGGAAACTGCGGGTCAGAAGCGCGGCTCCAATCAAAAGGATGACTGCCAGCGCAACCTGTCCTCCTACTAAGAATGCCTGACTCCGTTGGCGCTGTGGACCGGCGGTCCCGCCTCGTTCGCCCTCCTCCTTCAGCGCAGAGAGCAGGTCGCTCCGAGAACCCGCCCAGGCCGGAATTAGCCCAAACAGTAAAGCGGTAAGAAAGGTCGTGGCCAGAGCGACAGTCACCGACACGGCATCCACGCTAGTCTCCTGAAAACGTGGGAGATCCGGTGGGCCAAGTGCTTTGATCGCTTCGACGCCCAAAAAGCCAAGGAGTAGACCAAGCCCTCCGCCGGTTAGCGCCAGCACCAGGCTCTCAGTTAACAATTGCACAATCAGATTCGATCGACTAGCACCTAGGGCCGCTCGAATATTCATTTCCTTGTGGCGTTCTTTCCCTCTGGCCAACAATAGACTCGCCACGTTTGCGCAGGTAATGAGCAGCAAAGAAGCGACGGCTGCCTCTAGAAGCCACAGGATAGCGGAAAAACCACCGATAACGGCGTCTAAATAAGGCGTCACGCGGATGCTGAACCCAGCATTGGTAGCTGGGTAACGTGCGATCAGGTCTTGATTAATCGTCGCGAGATCTGCTTGTGCTTGTCCCAGCGCAAATCCGTCTTTTAGCCGGCCGAAACAAAGGAAGGAGCGATTTGGCCGCACGCTCATGAACTGTTGGAAAAACCGGCTCGAACTCACCGGAACGTAAAGGTCTGCGCGGCCCGTTTCATCTGCTTGCCCACGGGTCACACCAATCACCTGCAAGCTTTCCCCATCGAGCACCAGATTCTTTCCCAAGACTTTGGGGTCGGACTGAAAATGAGTCCTCCAAAAATGCTCGCTGATAACGACCACACTTGATGAGTCGGATTTGTCCGCAGCACGGTCAAATGGTCGTCCGATAACAAATGTTCGATTGAACACGCCGAAAAAAGATCCGTCAACATAGAGACCGTTGATTCGTTCCGGATCGCCCTGTCCTGTCAGCGTGAAGGTATTCTGGCTAGAGACGGCCAGATCTTCGAAACTATGTTGACTCGCTTTAAACTCCAGATAGTCCGCATAGTTGAGTGGCGCCGTGTCAAAGTTTCGAAAAGTCTGGACGATCAACACCAAATGATCAGCGTTGGCATAAGGCAGCGGCTTGAGCACGACACCACGAATAAAACTGAAGATCGCTGTATTTGCTCCAATGCCGAAGGCCAGGATAAGAATCGTAGTTAAGGTAAATCCAGGCGATTTCAACAAAACACGAACGGTGCGACGGAGGCGTGATAGCATGGGACAGGTCGTGGTTAGCGGTTGACGGTTAGCGGTTGGCGGGATTGCCCCTTGCTGCTACTACATTCAGTATTTTGCGTTCTTTGGTTTCTTTTGCGGCTATTCCCTAAAAGAGCTATGGCTCGTTCATCTGTTCTGACCGGCGGGCCTGCCTGACGAAGCCATCGCTGATGAATATCATCGTCATTAACTCTGGCGTAGTTGGGAGCCGCTCCCTACCGATTCAGCAGCGGATCGCGCGGATGCGATACCTTCCGGATGATCCTGGTCTTCAGCTACGATCTGTCCGTCAAACAAATGCACTGTCCGCTGGGCGTATTGAGCAAACCTGCTATCATGGGTAACCATGCAAATGGTTGCTCCGCCCTGGTGCAGCTCGGAGAGAAGCTCCATGACCGCGTCACCGTTCTTACTATCCAAATTACCAGTCGGCTCGTCGGCCAATAGAATGGAGGGAGAACCAGCTAATGCCCGAGCCACTGCCACGCGTTGCTGCTGGCCCCCACTCAGTTGGTTTGGGTAGTGCCGCTGGCGATGGCTCATCCCGACCCGATGCAGCGATTCCAGAACACGCCTTTTGCGCTCTGGTCTCGGCATTTCACGCCGATAGGTTAAGGGCAGCTCGACATTCTCATATACCGTGAGATCGCCGATTAGATTAAAACTTTGGAAAATGAATCCGATCTCGCGATTGCGAATCCGAGCCAGCTCACCAGCGTTCAGTTCTTCGACCTGTTTACCGTTGAGCAGGTAAGTGCCTTCAGTGGGTGAATCGAGAAGTCCAAGAATCGACAATAGCGTCGATTTGCCACATCCGCTCGGACCCGCGATTGCAACATATTCCCCCGGCAAAATCTCAAGATAAATCCCAGCTAACGCATGAGTCTCGATTTCGTCGGTGAGAAACACCTTCTTAAGACCGTGTAGATGGATTAAAGGGGCGGGCGTCATGGTTAGCAGCTGGCAGTTGAGGATTACAACTTGCAGGTTGGTTATTCATCTCGCAGCGCCATGGTAGGATTTATACTCATTGCTCGTCGAGCCGGTAGGTAATTGGCAACCAGACCGATCAAGACCAGCAGCACGATTACTCCAAGAAAAGTTTGTGGATCGGCGGTGCCGACGCCGTAAACGAGGCCTTGCATCAATCGGGTCAAGAAAAGTGAAGCGAACAGGCCGGCCCCGATTCCGATCGCCATCAACTGCGTTGCTTCGGCCAGAACTAGCCGAAAGATATCGAGGCGTCGAGCCCCCAGCGCGGCGCGTACCGCAATTTCTCGCGTTCGCTGGGCTACACCATAAGAAATCACACTATACAGACCCATTGCCGCCAATATGAGCGCGACCAACGCGAAACTGCCAATAAACCAAAGATTCAAGCGACGATCGCCAATCGAATCGGAGATTAATTGTGACCAGACATTGATACGGGAGAGCGGGACCGCAGAATCAATTTCCTTTATTTTCTGACGTAACGGCCCAATCAGTGTTTGCGGATCGACAGCATCTTCGGCCCGGAGTACAAGAACCATTCCTTGAGCCAAACTTGCTCCAGGTGCTCCATATCCCGGAGCTTCGTTCACTGAATAATAGAATTCATCGCGAACCGGTGCCGCCAAGCCGAAGTGGTGAACATCACCCACTACTCCGACAATCGTTCCGACCCACCCGCTTTCATTATCGATCTTGTTTCCGATCGCGTCTTCTGCGCTCTTCCAGAAGCGAAGCGCCATGGAGCGATTGATCAGAATCGTCGCAGGAGTATCAGGTCCATCTCGTTCAGCAAAAAAACGTCCTGCCACGAGCGGAATACCAGCAGCCTGAAAATAGTTGCCGCTGATCACACGGACTTGCGCGACTGGTTGTTGACCTGGAGGGAAAGGGGTTCTGCCGACAATCTGAAAACCGGTATCAGTATCTCCCGGAGTCAACGGAAGCACGCTAATGGCTCCGGCTGATCCGACCCCAGGTATTTGAACCATGTTTTGCTGGGCAATCTGGTGGAACAATCGGACCGAGGGATCAGTCGGGTAGAGTGCCGGCGGCAACGAAAGCGAGGCAGTCAAAATTTTTTCCGCGTGCCCAATGCCCGAGTCCGTTTCCTCCAATTTCAGAAAAGATCGGAGGAGCAACCCAGCGCAGCTAAGAACCACCAGAGCGCAGCCAATTTCTCCAATGACCAAGGCGTTTCTCAACATCGCTTGGCGGACCCCGCCAACCGAGCCCCGGGAATTGTCGCGGAGCGTATGTTGCATACCGTCGGATATAGCCAAGGCAGGTAGTAATCCACAGAGGGTTCCGACCAAGAGCGACAGAAGAAGCGTAAAGCAAAGAGCCCCGGTGTCGATCCGAATCTCCGATGAACGCGGCAGCAGGGCGTTGGCCGAGAGAGTAAATAACTCGATTCCCCAATTAGCAAGTACGACCCCCAAAATCCCGCCGACCGCGGCGAGCAAAAGACTTTCCGCCAGCAACTGCTGCACTAATCGCCAACGGCTTGCTCCCAACGAAGCACGAATGGCGAGCTCCCGCCGCCGGCTCAGAGCTCGCGACAATAATAGATTCGCTAAATTGAACGATGCCACCAAGAGCATGCAGCCAACCGATCCCTGCAGTAGTAGTAGCGCAGGGCGCTGTTTCCCCACCATGTCTTCGTGAAGTGATACCAGGCGGATTCCGAAGCCAGTATCATCGTTCGGATATGTACGCGCGAGATTCGCCGCGATGGTCGACATCTCCTGCTCAGCTCGCGCCATGGTGACGCCCGGTTTGAGCCTCCCATAAATGCTCAGCCAACGGTTTCCGCGATCACTCAATTGCGCCCTGGTGAAATCTACCGGAATCCAAAGCTGAACTGTTTCGTCCGGAAAAAGACAATCGGCCGGCATAATGCCAACCACAGTGTAGGACTCCGCATCCAACTGCATCGAGCGGCCCAATACTCTGTCCGTTGACCCAAATACGCGCCGGCAAAGACCCTCACTCAGAATGACAACATGAGAATTACCTGGCTGATCCTCGTTCGTTAGAAAGGCGCGTCCCAACTTTGGCGTTACTCCGATCAATTGGAAATAGTTTGCGGACACCAAAGCCGCCATAATTCGTTCGGCTCGATCGGTCTGCTGGAACGTAATACCTCTGACTCGGCACGCGGCGAGGCTGGCCAAGGTTGTGTTTCTCTCTTGCCAATCCAGAAAGTCCGGAGCGGAAACGGCGCTAAACGGCCACGCCGGCTCCCACTCCGAATACAGTCGGACAAGTTGTTGCGGTTGTGGCAACGGCAAAGATCGAACCAGGACAGCATTAAGAACACTGAAAACGGTCACATTCGCTCCGATACCGGCACCCAAGGTCAAAACCGCAACCACAGTAAATCCGGGCGACTTTAACAAAAGCCGAAAGGCATACCGGAAATCTTGGATGACAGAGGCCATGCGGTTAGCGGTTAACAGTTGGCGGCTTGCGGTTCATGTTTAATTGCTGTTCTTAACTATCATTATCCAATCACCAATCACTGATTACTGATTACTGATTACTGATTACCGTAGCTGGATCCGGTCGTGACTATCAAAAGCGCTGGTATCAGATAAAACCACGCAGTCACCCGGTCGAAGACCCTCTTCAATGACTGCTTTGGTGGCGGAGCCGCGACCCAAGCGCACCTTCACCCGTCCAGCCAACGTTCCATCCGGGTCCAGCTTGAACAGGCTGATCGTCGAATCATCCTGGCCAAACGCGGGCCGGCCGACGTAGACGGCGTCATTCAAGTGTTCTAATTCAATCGTTCCCTCGACGCTCAGGTCCGGTCGTGCTCCCCGCGGCAGAGTTGCACCGCTAAAAGTCACGTCAACCAGTACCGTCCCCTCTCTTACCGCGGGATCAATTCGTGAAACCGTGCCGGCAACGATGCTGCCATTCCGCATATCGATTTGCCCGATCTGTCCGAGTCCGACATCTCGCGCTTGGGTTTCGGGAATTTTGATCTGCGCTTTCAACTTCGTGTTGTCTGCCGCGCGCGCCAGACTGATGCCGGCCGACACGCGCTGCCCGACGTCGACCGCAATTTGTTGGAGAACTCCGTTCATTCCGGCCCGCACTTGCAGAGCGTCGACCTGGCTATGACGCAAAACCGCTTGTGCTTTGGCCTGATCCAAATCCCCCTGAGCAACTGCCAGGCGCGGCTCAATCGACTGCTTAGCAAAATCGTATCGCTGCTTCTCGACCTCGAAATTCGCAGCGAGTTCTGTCGCTGTGATCTGCGCCTTCTTGAAATCAAGAGACGCGATCAATCCCCGTTTGGCCAGCCTTTCGTCGACCTCCATCTCGACCGCGGCGGTATCGCGATCGGCTTTCGCCTTGGTTAAGGCTGCTTGGCGTTCCAGTAACTCGCCTTCGAGTTCGGCCTGCAACTGGGTGAGTTTGGCTCGCGCACTCTTCACCGCCGCATCGGAGTCCAAGGCCTGTTGTTCGAGCTCTGCGCTGCTCAACACCAGGAGCACCGTGTCTTCCGTCACTTGGGTTCCTGGCCATACGACGATCCGCTCAACCCGTGCGTCCGTACGCGCTGGTATCCAACGCACATCCTCCGGCACCAGCGTACCGATACCTCGTACGTCACGAACCAACGGTCCGCGCACCACGGTATCGATCCAGACCGAGTTTCGGTCCACCGAAGGTAATGCCGGCTTCAGCCGCGAGACGAAGAACGTTAAGCCCCCAATAATCACCACCAGGCCCACGGCAAAGAAGAGTCGATTGCGCCAACGGCGTTTCTGATAACCCTTTCTCGGGATATCCATCCGCGACGATAGAGAGCTCGGACGCGGATCTATCCCTCTGCCGTTGCTTTGGATGCCGGGATTCCTCACAATTGTTTCGAGACCTCAGCCGCGCAGGGAGTTTCATCGGCCAGCTGGCTCGCGCTGATTCGATCCAGGTGGGTACGCTGAACGCGGCTCACATCATTCTGGAGTTGGCTAACCGAGAGAACAATGGACGCGATAGCGCAAAAGACACAAATAGCCCAGACCAACAATTCACCATGCGCACCGTCTCGATACTGGAAAAGCAGAGGAGCGGTTGGATGATTGCTTACTGAGGGGTTCTCGTTCCTTTGAATTGATGGAAATCGGATAATCTTCATGGTTTTTCCTTGATTCTTCTCGCTCTATAGGCACGAGCCGTGCCAAGGTGAAATAATCGTTGTAATATGCTTATAAAGAAGCACTTACAACGCATGATGCTTTGGAAAGAATTCGCAAATCCATCTCAAAATAGGATTTGTCGTCTCAATATGAGACGGACGGGACGTCGACTCCGGTAGGGATCGGCTCCGGCCGGTCCGCACACGTCCGCCTGGCTTGATCATCTACTATTTGAACTGCACCTGCGCGGCGTCAGCGACGCGTCGATCCAGTCCGCGGGAATTACCTGGGACTCGTGCCAGCGCCCATTATTTAAATAGAGCGAGGCAAATTTTGCCAAGTCGCGTGGACGTAATCTTAGACCCGAAGCGGCAATTGGCGTTCCACGAGCGTCCTTCAGCCATTCGTAATTAGAAATACCGAGTGGCCGAAATAGCTTCTGTTCAGCGAATTTTATCCAATGGCATCTTGGTCCAACGTTCGATGACGGCGGCAATAAGGGCAGTACATCCGCCGTTGTAGGTAAATTGCTGGCCCGGTTTCGCGACAATCGGGCGAGCAAGGGAATCTCGCGTTGATACAATTCAGTCTTAGGAATCTTTTCCATGCTTGCCAGGACACGCGGCTCGCCCAAAATGTTTCGAAGCGTTTGCCCGTCGCCGAAATCCGGATCGCGGGATCTTCAGCGGCGACTGTCCCTTCGAAGCCGAGGGTACGGACTGATGGCAACGGTTGCTCGAAGTCCCGGAGAGTGAATCGCCAAAAAGCGCAGTCGCCATGGGGACGCTTTGGATTTGCGTGTCGCTTCTTCCTTGTGTTTAGGAGCGGTCAATCAACAAGCCAGAAACCATCCGCGCGAGGGGAAGCTGTCGGCGGGTGTATCGCCATATCGGTGCGAAAATGGTGGCGACTGCGTTTTTTGGTTATTCGCTCCCAGGGGCTTCGAGCAGCCGTCGCCATCGGCGAGCACGGCCAGCTCCGGTGGGATCCGACGTCGTCCCGATGAGGCAGGCCAACCCTGTTATCGTCAGACTATGTCGGACAGGCTAGTCGCCGCTACCGAAGATTCCGCATTCTCTCCTACCGTCTCCGGTCGCTCCAGCGCCGGCTGAGCTTACGTACGAATCGGCGTGGTTTTTTGGCAAAAATCTTTTCGCCGAGCGGCTCGGCCGCGTGACGCAGTTTTCGGCTTTCTCCGTCCAAACGGCGGATGACACGTTCGACTGCTTCGATACCACCAAAAGTCTCGGGCGTTTTCCGCAACAGAGCTTTCAAGACGGCGATATCGTGATCGAGACCAATTTTGTCTTGCAGCTTGGCCAGCCGCGAAGTCATCTTGTCCATCCGCTTGGGCCAAACCGGCTCCAGTAACTCGAGCTCGTAAAAAAGGTTTTTCACCCGGATGCGCCATTTGTGAAAGGCCTCGTCTCCGCCATCCTGAAGCGCTGTATTCATCCGTTTACGACTTTGGCGGTAAACGTCCTGCAGCCCTGCCTCAACGACTTCCCATTCGCCGTCGACTAGCTGCAATCGCTGAAGATTTCGTTTCGTCTGTTCCAGATCTGCTTTGACCTGCGTGAGGGCTTCGCCAATGTCGGTCCCGGGTTGGGTCCTGCTTTCAAGACCGGTCAGTGCCGCCGCCACCGCCTTCTTCTCGGACTCGCCTGTCACCGATAGAGTCTTCAAAGTTTCGCGGGCGACTTCCGCGTCGCGGGCGACGACCAGGCGTCGCCCGGCCTTCCGCAAACGTGCGTTTTCTCGATTAAAGAACTGCTCACCGACCACTGGCCGAATCAGGCGCAACAACGCTCTTAACCGTTTAATTGTCGTTCGAACGTGATGAATATACTCGCCCTCTTCTTGTTTTGGGTGTTGGCCAGAACCCACTATAGTATTAATAAGGTCCTCAGCGACACGAAGTACCCCGATCCCGAGCGATTTATCGGTGTGCAGGCAAACATCAGGCTTCTTCATACTCAAAATGCAAAAAGGGTCAGGAGGCCGCTGTCACCGGGGGGGCTCGTTGTGTTTTCGCCGGCCTCCCAAGCAAGTACAGCCGTACGACTTTGCCTGTCAACGGCTGGCCGTCGCTTGGTCGTGGTCTCGAACCGCTTGTATCTATCCGCGACAGGGGTGATGTTTGGCGACCCCCGCGGCCTATGTCCAGCTCCGAATTTCGTCCTACGATCCGTGACATTGCGCGGAAGGCTGGCTGTCACTATTCCACGGTGTCGCTGGCCCTCCGCAATCATCCCCGGATTCCACTACGGACAAAGGAAAGAATCAGGGAGATCGCCGGCCAATTAGGGTACCGAGCCGACGCCATGCTGGCGGCGCTGTGCGCTTATCGCGAAATGAAGCGGCCGCTCAAGGAGAAGGGCGTAATCGCGTGGCTGACGAACCACGGTAGTGCGAAGGGCTGGACCGCTTCCGCCTGCAACCGGGACTATTTTCAGGGAGCTTCGGCTCGTGCCGCCGAACGCGGCTATCGGCTCGAACAGTTCTGGCTGGGTGCGCCAGGTATGAACGGGCACAGAATGAGTAAGATATTTTGGGCCCGTGGAATCCAGGGAGTGCTACTTCCGCCACAAGAACGGTTGGGTTCGATCGATCTCGAGTGGAAGAATTTCTCCGCCGTCACGTTCGGCTACACGCTCACTCACCCGCGGTTGCATCTCGTATCCAATCACGAATACCGAACCATGGGCACGCTCTTTTCCGAACTGAACCACAGAGGGTATCGTCGCGTAGGATTAGTGAATCTCCGTAGTCAAGATGAACGCGTTGATCACAACTGGTTAGCGGCATACCTGGTGGAGCAGAATCGTTTGTGCGCTGATCAGGCCATTGCTCCACTGATTTTGGAAGGATGGAATGACCAGGATTTCTTGTCTTGGGTCGAGCGTTTTCAGCCTGACGCGATCGTCACGAAGCTAGTGGAGGTGCTCACTAGTTTGCAAAAAGCAGGCTATCGAGTTCCCGAGGATATCGGCGTTGCTTATCACTCGCTAGATGAAGGCCGGCTTGGCTTATCCGGCATGAAAAAGAATTCGTTCCAGATCGGAGTCATGGCCGTAGATCTACTCGTCGATATGTTGCACCGCAACGAGCGGGACGTTCCCGCACGAGCTTATCTCCTGATGGTGGAAGGTACCTGGTACGAAGGCTGCACGGTGCGACCGATTGGACGCAGGTAGGGGGTGTCTCTCCGAGACCGCCGGATCGCGGATGTAGCTGCACCCTGTTAGGCCGAGAACCGTTGCTCGAGGCAAAAGCATGGGCCTAACGGGGCAATGGTTTGCCAGTGATCCGGCGGTCTCGGAGAGACGCGCCCTACCCGCGCGGTCACTAGACCGCCACTTTATGTTGACGTGCATGGGCAGCCGCCGGACGCGCCGGAGCGCGTCCCTACCGACGTCAGTCAACAATTTGAGCACCGCGCAATTTTACGGCGACGGCGCTATCATCTTAACTGCTTATGGGAACCAGCCGCGCTTCAGGTATCGGCAGACTCAAGGCTGTCGGCGCAACGCTAGAACCCTAAGTTCGTATGCCTCTCGTTAGCATGAAACAGATGCTGGCTGTCGCACGGCGCGACGGTTGGGCGGTAGCGGCCTTCAATCCGGTCGATTACGGTTCGATGAAAGCGATCATCGCGGCCGCAACCGGTCTAGAGGCTCCGGTCATTCTCCAGACGTCCGCCAAGACGGTCAAGTTCTACGGGCACGAACCAATTGTCAGCTGGGCGCGCGATCTCGCTGGCTCGTCGCCGGTGCCGGTGTCGTTGCATCTTGACCACGGAAAAGACCCTAAGATGATCGCTCGCTGCATCGAGACCGGGTGGACCTCGGTCATGATCGATGCATCCGACAGACCGTACGAAGAGAATCTCGCATTAACGAAAGAAATCGTGGCTTTGGCCGGCAAACGCGGCGTTGGCGTCGAAGCCGAGTTAGGCGAGATCGGTGGGGTTGAGGAAGACGTGATCGTTGCCGAAGGCAAGGAGCGCACCGCCGACGTCGAACAGGCATTAGCCTTTTGCCGCGAAGTCGATCTAGCTGTATTCGCTCCGGCAATTGGCACCGC
>WNFI01666231.1_pt1 | contig 32714 bp, 43 predicted proteins | sample 5400471 | NCBI WGS metagenome assembly WNFI01 (sample SAMN13153348, study PRJNA577476) | soil metagenome | isolation source: 100 cm saprolite on Douglas fir-dominated hillslope | place: USA:California | collected 2013-09-17 | reverse complement strand
GATCGACCAGTCGGCGCTCGAGATCGTGGAGACGGCCAAGCGCACCGGCGCGGTGGTCAAGGGCCCGGTGCCCATGCCCACGCGCATCGAGCGCTTCGATATCCTGCGCTCGCCGCACAAGAACAAGACCTCGCGCGACCAGTTCGAGATCCGCACGCACCTGCGCCTGATGGACATCATCGAGCCGACCGACAAGACCGTCGACGCGCTCATGAAACTCGACCTCCCGGCCGGCGTGGACGTGGAGATAAAGCTCTAAATTATTGTATAATTAACGGTTTACTGCATCCAGGCCGCAAGGCTCGGTTGCACAAGGTGAAGGGCCGGCCAATCGCTGCCGGCACTCCGCGAGAGGTTCGATGGGCGCGAGCTCGCGACGCGGGGCAATTAGAGAAAGGAAAGATCCATGAGTCTCGGTCTCGTCGGCCGCAAGGTCGGCATGATGCGCATCTTCAAGGATGACGGCACCTCCGTCCCCGTGACGGTGCTCGATTGCTCCGGCAATCGCGTCACCCAGATCAAGTCGAAGGACACCGACGGCTACGTCGCCGTCCAGATCGCCTTCGGCAAGCGCCGCGCCACTCGCGTCACCAAGGCGATGGCGGGCCACTATTCGAAGGCGGGCGTGGAAGCGGGCAGCGAGCTGCGTGAGTTCCGCGTGGCCCAGGAAGCCGTCGGCGAGCTCAAGGTGGGCTCCGAGCTGAAGGTCGACATGTTCCAGCCGGGAATGAAGGTGGACGTGTCGGGCTCCACGCTCGGCAAGGGCCACGCCGGCGTCATCAAGCGCTACCACTTCTCGTCGAACCGCGCCTCGCACGGCAATTCGCTCTCGCACAACAGCTCCGGCTCCATCGGCATGGCGCAGGACCCGGGCCGCGTCTTCCCCGGCAAGCGCATGTCCGGCCACCTGGGCGACGTCAATCGCACCGTGCAGCTGCTGGAAATCGCGCGCGTCGACGCCGAGCGCTCCCTCATCATGGTGAAGGGGTCCGTGCCCGGCGCCAAGAACGGCGCGGTGATCGTGCGCCCGAGCGTGAAGGCCAAGGCGACCAAGGCGGCGAAGGGAGCCAAATAATGGAACTCAAGGTCATCAACGAGAAGGGCGAGGCGCAGAAGTCGGTCGACGCTTCCGAGACCCTCTTCGGACGCGCGTACAACGAGGCGCTGGTGCACCAGATCGTCGTCGCCTACCAGGCGAACGGCCGCCAGGGCACGCGCGCGCAGAAGACGCGCAGCGAAGTGCGCCACTCGACCAAGAAGCCGTGGCGCCAGAAGGGCACCGGCCGCGCGCGCTCCGGCATGACGTCTTCGCCGCTCTGGCGCGGCGGCGGACGCACCTTTCCCAACAAGCCCGACGAGAACTTCCACCAGAAGGTGAACCGCAAGATGTACCGGGCGGGGATGGCTTCCATCCTGTCGCAGCTGGTGCGCGAGGAGCGGCTCGCCGTGATCGAGGCGCTCGCGATCAGCGAGCCCAAGACCAAGCTCCTCGCCGGGAAGCTGCGCGACCTCGGCATGAGCGACGTGCTGATCCTCACCGACAAGATGGACGACAACCTGTCGCTTTCCGCGCGCAACCTGCCGAACGTCATGGTGCTCGAGGCGCGCTACGCCGATCCCGTGAGCCTCATGCGTTACGAGAAGGTCCTGGTCACTAAGGCCGCGGTCAAGTATCTCGAGGAGGCCCTGGCATGAACCAAGAACGCCTGATGAAAATCATCCTGGCGCCGGTGATCTCGGAAAAGGCGACGCTCGTCGGCGAAATGCATCGCCAGGTCGTATTCGAGGTCGTGCCCGACGCCACCAAGGCCGAGATCAAGGCCGCGGTCGAGCTGCTCTTCAAGGAGCAGAAGGATGGCGCTCGTAAAGACCAAGCCCACCTCGGCCGGACGCCGGTCGATGGTGAAGGTGGTGAACCATGACCTGCACAAGGGCGACCCGCACTATCCGCTGGTCGAGGCGCTGCACAAGCGCGCCGGCCGCAACGCCATGGGCAACATCACCACGCGCCACCAGGGCGGTGGGCACAAGCATCACTACCGCATCGTCGATTTCCGTCGCGACAAGGACGGCATCCCGGCGAAGGTCGAGCGTCTCGAATACGACCCGAACCGCAGCGCGAACATCGCGCTGCTGATCTACGCCGACGGCGAGCGCCGCTACATGATCGCGCCCAAGGGCCTCACGGTGGGCCAGAAGATCGAGAGCGGCTCGGAAGCGCCGATCAAGTCCGGCAACGCGCTGCCGCTTCGCAACATCCCGGTCGGCACGACGGTGCACTGCGTCGAGATGCTGCCCGGGAAGGGCGCGCAGATCGCGCGCGCCGCGGGCGCGGGCGTGCAGCTTCTCGCGCGCGAAGGCGAATACGCGCAGATCCGCATGCGCTCGGGCGAGATTCGCCGCGTGCACGTGAACTGCAAGGCCACCATCGGGGAAGTCGGCAACGAGGAGCACAACCTGCGCGTGATCGGCAAGGCCGGCGCCAACCGCTGGCGCGGCATCCGCCCGACGGTGCGCGGGGAAACGATGAACCCGGTCGACCACCCGCTCGGAGGCCGCACGCGCGGCAACCGCCACCCGGTGTCGCCATGGGGACAGCCGGCCAAGGGCAAGAAGACACGCAGCAACAAGCGCACGCAGACGATGATCGTGCGCAGCCGCCACAAGAAGGCTTAAGGGGTAAGCGATGGCACGTTCAATCAAGAAAGGCCCGTTCGTTGACGGGCACCTCATGAAGAAAGTGGAGGCGGCCTCCGCCTCGAAGGACAAGCGCCCGATCAAGACCTGGTCGCGCCGCTCCACCATCCTTCCCGACTTCGTCGGCCTCACGATCGCGGTGCACAACGGCAAGCAGCACATCCCCGTGTACGTGACCGAGAACATGGTCGGCCACAAACTGGGGGAATTCGCCCTCACGCGCACCTTCAAGGGCCATTCGGCCGACCGCAAGGTGCAGGCGCCCCCCGGCGGCGGTACGCCCGCCCCGGCCCCGGCCGCGGCCCCTGCGCCGAAGAAGTAAGGAGACAGCGAGATGAACGTCCAAGCAAAACTCTACGGCGTGAGGCTTTCGGCCCAGAAGGGGCGCCTCGTCGCGGACCTCGTGCGCGGCCAGCCCATCGGCAGCGCGCTCAATATCCTTTCCTTCACGCCGAAGAAGGGCGCCAAGATCATCAAGAAGGTCCTCGAGAGCGCGATCGCGAACGCCGAGCACAACAACGGCGCCGACATCGACGAGCTGAAGATCACCGAAATCTGCGTGGAGAAGGGCCCGGTGCTCAAGCGCTTCCAGGCGCGCGCCAAGGGCCGCGGCAACCGCATCGTGAAGCCCACTTGCCACGTGTTCCTCACCGTCGGCGACGGGAAAAAGGACTAGCCATGGGACAGAAGATCAATCCGATCGGGTTTCGCCTCTCGGTCAACCGCAACTGGGCCTCGAAGTGGTTCGCGAACACCAAGAATTTCCCCGGCATGCTGGCCGAGGACATCAAGGTGCGCGAGTACCTGAAGAAGAAGCTCTCGCACGCGGCCGTGGGCCGCGTCGTGATCGAGCGCCCGTCGAAGAACGCGCGCATCACGATCTACTCCGCACGCCCCGGCGTGGTGATCGGCAAGAAGGGCGAGGACATCGAGGGCCTGCGCACGGCGCTGCAGAAGCTGATGGGCGTGCCGGTGCACGTGAACATCGAGGAGATCCGCAAGCCCGAATTGGACGCGCAGCTCATCGCCGATTCGATCACGGGCCAGCTCGAGAAGCGCGTGATGTTCCGCCGCGCCATGAAGCGCGCGATGCAGAACGCGATGCGCCTGGGAGCCCAGGGCATCAAGATCACGAGCGCGGGCCGGCTGAACGGCGCCGAGATCGCGCGCACCGAGTGGTATCGGGAAGGGCGCGTGCCGCTGCACACGCTGCGCGCCGACATCGAGTACGGCTTCTCGGAAGCCAAGACCACCTACGGCACGATCGGCGTGCAGGTGCTCGTGTTCAAGGGTGAGACGCTCGGCAAGGGCGAGCAGCCCGCCGCGCCCCCGCCCGAGCCCGAAAAGAAACCCAGAGGCAAACCGGGAGTGAAACATGCTGCAGCCAGCTAGAAGGAAATACCGTAAGGAGCAGAAGGGCCGCAACAGGGGTGTTGCCACCCGCGGCGCCAAGCCGAGGTCCGCATGGGCAACGGCAAGGGCTCGCCCGAGTACTTCGTGGCCGAGATCGTGCCGGGCAAGGTGCTCTACGAGATGGATGGAATCGACGAGGCTACCGCGCGCGCCGCGTTCGCGCTCGCCGCCGCCAAGCTGCCGATCCGCACGACCTTCGTGCACCGGGCGCTGGGCTAAGGAGACATAGATGAGCAAGAACGACGAGCTGCGCTCCAAGAGCGCGGAAGAGCTGGGGAAGGAGCTGTTGGAGCTGCGCCGCGCGCAGTTCGGCCTGCGCATGCAGCTGGCCACGCAGAGCCTTACCAAGCACAGCGAGGTCGAGCGCCTTCGCCGGCAGATCGCGCGCGTGCATACGTTCCTCAACCAGAAGGCGAAAGCGAGCGCCAAATGAGCGAGCCCGTGAAGAAAGAGCAGAAAGCCCGCGCCAAACCGGCGCCCAGGGCCCCCGCCGCGGGCGAGGCCGTGGCGCCGGCGCGCAACCAGCGCAGCCTCACCGGCACCGTGGTGAGCGACAAGATGGACAAGACCGTCACGGTCGTCGTCGAGCGCCAGGTAATGCACCCCACCATCGGCAAAGTGGTGAAGCGGACCAAGAAATACCACGCCCACAACGAAGGCAACGACGCCAAGATGGGCGACCGGGTTGTGATCGAGGAATGCCGCCCCATCTCCAAGACCAAGGCCTGGAAAGTGGCCCGCGTCCAGGAGCGCGCCCGTCCCGAGTAGTGCCGCGGGACTGGCAGTAGTGGCGCGAATCGTGCTATAATTTTGGTCTTTCTGCTTGCGGCCCGGGCTTCGTGGCCGCAAGTCCAGTGAGAGAGCCCGGAGGGCAGGATCCTTCGGGGGCCGCCCGGCCGCCAGCCGAAGCCAGCAGCACCCAAACGCCCGGGCAAACAGCGGTTGCTTTTCGACCCTCTCTGTTTTTGCGGTTGCTCCAACCCAGTTGGCGCGTCCCGAAAGCAGGGGAATCTAAGACCAGTCGCACGCGCATTCCTTCGGAGGGCGCATGCGGCGGAAGACGGATCCAAGACTGGCCGGGCGGCTTCGCCCCCGGGTCAAGTTGGAGAAAGAACAATGATTCAGATGCAATCGATTCTCGACGTCGCCGACAACACCGGCGCGCGCTCGGTGATGTGTATCAAGGTGCTGGGCGGCTCCAAGCGCCGCTATGCGGGCATCGGCGACATCATCAAGGTCAGCATCAAGAGTGCTGCGCCGCGCGGCCGCGTGAAGAAGGGCGAGGTCTACAGCGCGGTGGTCGTGCGCACCGCGCACGGCGTACGCCGACCCGACGGCTCGGTGATCAAGTTCGACACCAACGCCGCCGTGCTGCTGAACCCCAAGCTCGAGCCGATCGGCACGCGCATCTTCGGACCGGTGACGCGCGAGCTGCGCACCGAGCGCTTCATGAAGATCGTGTCGCTCGCGCCTGAAGTGCTGTGATCATGTTCGCGCGACTGGCCTGAGGAAGGCCGAGCGCGCTAGAGGAAGCCGACTATGCAGAAGATCCGCAAGGGCGACACCGTCGTCGTCACGACCGGCAAGGAGAAGGGCAAGCGCGGCACCGTGCTGCGCGTGCTCGAATCCGGCAAGGTCCTGGTCGAAGGCGTGAACCGCGTGAAGAAGCACCAGCGCCCCAACCCGGTGAAGGGCCAGACCGGCGGCATCATCGACAAGGAGATGCCGCTCGCTCGCTCCAACGTGATGCTGCTGAACCCCGTGACCGGCAAGGGCGACCGCGTGGGATTCAAGTTCCTGGAAGCGCAGGGCGCGACACCCGCCCGCAAGGTGCGCTTCTTCAAGTCCAACGGCGAAGTCGTGGACGTTTGAGGCTGACACATGGCTAAAGATCAGAAGTCCGACAAGGACGCCAAGCACGACAAGGGCGCGAAAGGCGCGCCCAAGGACGCCGGCAAGGACGCGAAGCCCGCGCCCGCGCGGCCCGCCGAGGGCAAGCCCGCCAAGGAGCCCAAGGGCAAGGACAAGCCCGCCAAACCCACGGCGAAGGAAGCCGCGCCCACGCAGCCTCCGCGCCTCGCGGTCCAGTACCGCGAGAAGATCGTGCCGACGCTCATGAAGCAGTTCGGCTACAAGACCGTGATGCAGGTGCCGCGCGTCACCAAGATCACGCTGAACATGGGCGTGGGCGAGGCGGGCGCGGACAAGAAGATCCTGGAGCACGCCGCGGGCGACATGCAGAAGATCCCGGGCCAGAAGCCCGTCATCACCAAGTCGAAGAAGTCGGTGCGCGCGCGCCTTCGACGGCCGCGGCAACTACAACATGGGCATCAAGGAACAGATCATCTTCCCGGAGATCGAGTACGACAAGATCGACGCGCTCCGGGGCATGAACATCTCCATCACCACCACCGCGAAGACGGACGAAGAGGCGAAGGCGCTTCTCGCCGCATTCAGGTTCCCCTTCAGGACTGAGAGGGCCGCGTAATGGCCAAGCTTGCCGTCATCAACCGCGACGCGAAGCGCCGCGCGACCGTGAAGAAGTTCGCCGAGAAGAGGAAGCAGCTCCTCTCGATCATCCAGGATTCGAAGGCCACGGAAGACGCGAAGGAAGAGGCGCGCTCGAAGCTGCAGGCGCTGCCCCGCAACGCCTCTCCCGTGCGGCTGCGCAACCGATGCGCGATGACGGGCCGCCCGCGCGGCACGTTCCGCAAGTTCGGGCTGGGCCGCAACAAGATCCGCGAGATCGCCATGCGTGGCGAGATCCCGGGAATGATCAAGGCGAGCTGGTAGGAGCCGAACATGAGCATGAGTGATCCCATCGCCGACATGCTGACGCGCATCCGCAACGCGCAGGCCACCGAGAAGGTGAGCGTCGTGGTGCCGGCATCGAAGGTGAAGCACGCCATCGCCCAGGTCCTGAAGGACGAGGGCTACATCGAGGACTTCGCCCGGCGCGACGTCGACGGCAAGCCGGTGATCGAGATCGGCCTGAAGTACTACGCGGGCAAGCCCGTGATCGAGAAGATCGAGCGCGTCTCGCGACCGGGGCTTCGCATCTACAAGGGCCGCGACGACATTCCGCCGGTCATGAACGGGCTGGGCGTGGCCATCGTCTCCACCTCGCGTGGCGTGATGACCGACCGGCGCGCGCGCGAAACCGGCGTGGGCGGCGAAGTGCTCTGCATCGTCGTGTAAGGAAGGCGAGACATGTCCCGAATCGCGAAATACCCCGTGACCATCCCCGAGAAGGTGGAAGTCTCCATCGCCAACTCGCAGATCGCGGTGAAAGGCCCGCTCGGCACGCTGAAGAAGGCGATCGGCGCCGGCGTGGTCGTGAAGATCGAGAACGGCAAGGTCACCTTCGCCGCGGCCGACGAGAGCAAGGAATCGAACGCGCTTTCCGGCACCACGCGCGCCAACGTGGCCAACATGGTCCAGGGCGTGCGGCAGGGCTTCGAGAAGAGGCTGCAGCTGGTGGGCGTGGGCTACCGCGCGCAGGCGCAGGGAGCCAAGTTGAACCTCACGCTCGGCTTCTCGCACCCGATCGTGTACGCGCTGCCCGAGGGCGTGAAGGCCGAGACGCCGACGCAGACGGAGATCGTGATCAAGGGCGTGGACCGCCAGAAGGTGGGGCAGGTCGCCGCCGAGATCCGCGCCTACAAGCCGCCCGAGCCGTACAAGGGCAAGGGCGTGCGCTACGTCGGCGAAGTGGTGACCCTCAAGGAAACGAAGAAGAAGTAAATGAGAGCGAGAGAGACTAGACAGCGGGGCGATCGTTGGAGCGGACAACAAGTTGCCGCTCAACTCCTCGAGCAGGTGAACCACCGGGGCGATCGCTACGGCGGACAACCCGCTCAACTCCTCGGGCAGCGGAGCTAAAGACATGGACAAGAGAACTTCGAGACAGCGGCGCGCGGCCAAGACCCGCATCCGCATCACGCGCCAATCGGCGGCTCGCCTCACGGTGCATCGCACCAACCTGCACATCTACGCGCAGGTGATCGACGCGACCGGCGGCAAGGTGCTCGCGGCCGCCTCGACGCTCGAGAAGGACGTGCGCGCGACCCACCCCAACGGCGCCAAGAAGGAAGCGGCGGCGGAAGTGGGCAAGCGCATCGCCGCGAAGGCCAGGGCGGCGGGCGTCACCGAGGTGGCGTTCGACCGCGCCGGCTTCGCCTACCACGGGCGCGTGAAGGCGCTCGCCGAGGCCGCCCGCGAAGGCGGCCTGAAGTTCTAGAGCGAACCCGGAATACGCAAGGACAATCATGGCGAAAATGGATCAGAGAAACACCGGCGGCGACGAGCGCAGCGACGGCTTGCGGGAGAAGATGATCTCCGTGAACCGCGTCACCAAGGTGGTGAAGGGCGGGCGCATCCTCGGCTTCGCGGCGCTCACGGTGGTGGGCGACGGCGACGGCTCCATCGGCATGGGCAAGGGCAAGGCGCGTGAAGTGCCGGTCGCGGTCCAGAAGGCGATGGAGCAGGCGCGCCGCAACCTGGTGAAGATCGCGCTGAAGAGCGGAACCATCCACCACGAGGTGCTCGGCCGCCACGGGGCCACGCGCGTGATGATGAAGCCCGCGCAGGAAGGCAACGGCATCAAGGCGGGCGGCGCCATGCGCGCGGTGTTCGAGGTGATGGGCGTCACCAACATCTCCGCCAAATGCCACGGCTCCACCAATCCCTACAACGTCGTGCGCGCGACCCTGAACGGCCTGCTTCAGCAGCGCCGGCCCTCGGAGATCGCGGCCAAGCGCGGCAAGAAGGTCGAAGAGATCGCGGGCTAGAGGATCGAACGATGACCAAACAGAAGACGCCGGTGCAATCGCGCAAGGACGGGACCGGCAAGAAGATCCGGGTGACCCTCGTGAAGGGCCTGCGCGGCGCCATCAGCGGCCATCGCGCGTCGGTGCGGGGCCTGGGGCTCAAGCACCGCGAGCACACGGTCGAAGTCGAGGACACGCCTTCCATCCGCGGAATGATCAGGCACGCGAGCTACCTCCTGAAAGTCGAGGAATAGGACGATGGAACTGAACACGATCAAGCCCGCCGCGGGCTCGAAGAAGAACCGCAGGCGCGTCGCGCGCGGCGGCGGCTCTGGCCTGGGCAAGACGGCGGGGCGCGGCCACAAGGGCCAGAAGTCGCGCGCGGGCGGCTATCACAAGGTGGGCTTCGAGGGCGGCCAGATGCCGCTGCAGCGGCGGCTCCCCAAGCACGGCTTCGTCGCGGTGACCATCACCAAGGCGGTCGAAGTGCGCCTGGGCGACCTCGTGAAGGTGGGCTCCGAGGCGATCGACCTCGCGAGCCTGAAGAAGGCGGGAATCGTTCCGGGCAACGCCGAGCGCGCCAAGATCATCCTCGCGGGCAGCGTCGACAAGGCGTTCAAGATCTCCGGCATCCCGGCCACCAAGGGCGCCAAGGCCGCGATCGAGAAGGCGGGCGGCTCGGTGGCCGCGATCGAAGAGAAGGCCCACGTCCGCAAGCTCGCGGCGAAGCCCAAGCAAGCATCGGCGTCGTAATCGGAGACCCACGCATTGTCCGCTAACCCCCTCGCGTCCTTCGGAAAGTTCGGCGACCTCAAGCGCCGGCTGCTTTTCCTCGTGGGCGCGCTGATCGTCTACCGCGTCGGGGCGCACATCCCGGTGCCGGGCATCGATCCGAACGAGCTCGCGAAGCTGTTCCAGCAGAACCGCGGCGGCATCCTGGACATGTTCAACATGTTCTCGGGAGGGGCGCTGTCGCGCTTCACCATCTTCGCGCTCGGCATCATGCCGTACATCTCGGCCTCGATCATCATGCAGCTGATGACCGTGGTGTCGCCGAGCCTCGAGGCGCTGAAGAAGGAAGGCGAGGCGGGCCGGCGCAAGATCACGCAGTACACGCGCTACGGCACCGTGGTGCTGTCGCTCTTCCAGGCCCTCGGCATCTCGATCGCGCTCGAATCGCAGCCGGGCCTGGTGCTCGACCCGGGCCTCGCGTTCCGCTTCACGACCGTGATCACCCTCATGACCGGCACCATGTTCCTCATGTGGCTGGGCGAGCAGATCACCGAGCGCGGCATCGGCAACGGCATCTCGATGATCATCTTCGCGGGCATCGTCGCGGGGCTCCCGCCGGCGCTCGGCGGCACGCTCGAGCTCGTGCGCACCGGCTCCATGTCGCCCTTCATCGCGCTCGTGGTGTTCGCGCTCGTGGTCGGCGTCACGATGGTGGTGGTGTTCGTCGAGAAGGGCCAGCGGCGCATCCTCGTGAACTACGCCAAGCGCCAGGTGGGCAACCGCCTGTACGGCGGCCAGAGCTCGTTCCTGCCGCTCAAGCTCAACATGTCGGGCGTGATCCCGCCCATCTTCGCCTCGTCGATCATCCTCTTCCCGGCGACGCTGGCGAGCTGGTTCGGCTCCAACGAGCACATGGTGTGGCTGAAGGACATCTCGGGCGCGCTCTCCCCGGGGAACGCGCTCTACATCATCATGTACGCCTCGGCGATCATCTTCTTCTGCTTCTTCTACACGGCGCTCGTCTTCAATTCCAAGGAGACCGCGGATAACTTGAAAAAGAGCGGCGCCTTCGTGCCGGGCATCCGCCCGGGCGAGCAGACCGCGCGCTACATCGATCGCATCATCACGCGCTTGACGTTGGTCGGCGCGATCTACATCACGCTGGTGTGCCCGGGCTGGGCATCCGCTGATGGCGAAGGAAGAGACGATCCAGATGCAGGGGGAGATCGTGGAGACCCTCCCCAACGCGATGTTCAGGGTGAAGCTGGAAAACGGGCACATCGTCCTCGGCCACATCTCCGGAAAGATGCGGATGCACTACATCCGGATCCTCCCCGGCGACAAGGTGACCGTGGAGCTCACGCCCTACGATTTGACCAAGGCGCGGATCACGTTCCGCGCCAAGTAAGGAGAACGGCAATGCGAGTGCAAGCTTCCGTCAAGAAAATCTGCCGCAAGTGCAAGATCGTGCGGCGCAAGCGCGTCGTGCGCGTGATCTGCACCGACCCGCGCCACAAGCAGCGCCAGGGCTGATCGGCAGCATTGGCGACCCCGTAATCGAGGAAAATACATGGCCCGTATCGCAGGCATCAACATCCCGAACCACCAGCACGCCGCTATCGCGTTGACCGCGATCTTCGGCATCGGACGCTCGCGCGCGCGCAGCCTCTGCGACGCCGCCGGCATCAAGCAGTCCGCGAAGATCAAGGACCTCACCGACGCGGAAATGGACAAGCTGCGCGAGCAGGTGGGCAAGTTCACCGTCGAGGGCGACCTGCGCCGCGAGACGTCGATGAACATCAAGCGGCTGATGGACCTGGGCTGCTACCGCGGCGTGCGCCACAAGAAGGGCCTGCCGGTCCGCGGCCAGCGCACCCGCACCAACGCGCGTACCCGCAAGGGCCCGCGCAAGGCGGTCCGGCTTTCCAAAGCCGCGACGGTCTAACCGAATAGAAACGCAAGGAAGATCCGAATGGCCAAGGCACCCACCGCAGCGCGCGCGCGCAAGAAGGCGAAGAAAGTCGTCTCCGAGGGCATCGCGCACGTGCACGCTTCGTTCAACAACACCATCATCACGATCACCGACCGCCAGGGCAACGCGCTCTCGTGGGCGACTTCCGGAGCCGCGGGCTTCAAGGGCTCGAGAAAATCGACGCCCTTCGCGGCACAGGTCGCCGCCGAGTCCGCGGGCCGCGCCGCCCAGGAGCACGGCGTGAAGAACCTCGAAGTGCGCATCAAGGGCCCGGGCCCGGGCCGCGAATCGGCGGTGCGCGCGCTGAACGCGCTGGGATTGAAGATCGTGTCGATCGCGGACGTGACGCCGGTGCCGCACAACGGCTGCCGTCCGCCCAAACGCCGCCGCATGTAATGCGAGCCCTCGCTCGTATCGCGACTCGCAGGAATTGATTAGGAGAACACCGTGGCACGCTATATCGGACCCAAATGCAAGCTCTCCCGCAGGGAAGGCACCGACCTTTTCCTGAAGAGCGCACGCCGCTCGCTCGACACCAAGTGCAAGCTCGACTCGCGCCCCGGCCAGCACGGCGCCAAGTCGACGCGCATCTCGGAATACGGCACGCAGCTGCGCGAGAAGCAGAAGATCCGCCGCATGTACGGCGTCCTCGAGCGCCAGTTCCGCACCTATTTCGACAAGGCGATCCAGAAGCGCGGCGCCACCGGCGAGAACCTCCTGCAGATGCTGGAGAGCCGCCTGGACAACGTCGTCTACCGCATGGGGTTCGCCTCCACGCGCGCGGAAGCCCGCCAGATCGTCTCGCACAAGGCGATCGAGGTGAACGGCAAGCCGGTGAACATCCCGTCCTACCTGGTGAAGGCGACGGACACGGTGTCGGTTCGCGAGAAGTCGCGCGCGCAGCTGCGCATCAAGGCTTCCCTGGACCTCGCGGAGCAGAACGGCTTCCCCAGCTGGGTCGAGGTCGACGCGAAGAACTTCAAGGGCGTGTTCAAGGCGCTCCCGGACCGCGCCGAGTTCGCCAACGACGTGAACGAGCAGCTGGTCGTCGAACTTTATTCGAAGTAATCGAAGTAACGCGCGAGGGGTCGCTCCCCGAGCGCCTTCTGGCAGAGGTACCTGCGAATGCAAAGCAACGCCACGACTTTCCTGAAGCCCCGAATCATCGATGTCCAGAACCTGTCTCCGACCCACGCGAAAGTGGTGATGGAGCCGTTCGAGCGCGGCTACGGCCACACGCTCGGCAACGCGCTGCGCCGCATCCTGCTGTCCTCGATGCCCGGCTACGCCGCGACCGAGGTCAAGATCGCCGGCGTGCTGCACGAGTACTCCACCATCGAAGGCGTGCAGGAGGACGTGGTCGACGTCATCCTCAACCTCAAGGGCGTGGTGATGAAGCTGCACAACCGCTCCGAGGCGACGCTCAAGCTCAAGAAGAACGCCGCCGGCCCGGTCACCGCGGCCGACATCGAGCAGACGCACGACGTCGAGATCATCAATCCCGACCATGTGATCGCGCACCTCACCCAGGGCGGCAAGATCGACATGACCATCAAGATCGAGAAGGGCCGCGGCTACGTGCCGGCCACCTCGCGCCGCCAGGATGATTCGCGCTCCATCGGCTCGATCCTGCTGGACGCCTCGTTCTCGCCGGTGCGCCGCGTGAGCTACCAGGTGGAGAGCGCGCGCGTCGAGCAGCGCACCGACCTGGACCGCCTGGTGATCGACATCGAGACCAACGGCGTGATCGAGCCCGAGGAAGCGGTGCGCTATTCGGCGAGCGTGCTCGTCGACCAGCTGTCCGTGTTCGCCTCGCTGCAGTCGACCAGCGAGGAGCGCGTGGAAAGCGCGCAACCGCAGGTCGATCCGATCCTGCTGCAGCCGGTCGACGATCTCGAGCTCACGGTGCGTTCGGCCAATTGCCTCAAGGCCGAGAACATCTACTATATCGGGGACTTGATCCAGCGCACCGAGAACGAGCTGCTGAAGACCCCGAACCTGGGCCGCAAGTCGCTGAACGAGATCAAGGAAGTGCTCGCCTCCAAAGGCCTCACCCTCGGCATGAAGCTCGAGAACTGGCCGGTCGCAGGTCTTACCAAGTAAGTACCGTCCCCGCTTCGGCGGGGGCTTAGTTTCCAACCCACAATACTAATAAGGCCGCATAGGCCAAGAGACGAAAGGAAAGCACCATGCGTCACCGTCACGGGCTTCGCAAGTTGAACCGCACCAGCAGCCATCGCCTCGCGATGCTGCGCAACATGACCGTTTCGCTGCTGAAGCACGAGGCGATCAAGACGACACTGCCGAAGGCGAAGGAGCTGCGCCGCGTGGCCGAGCCGATCATCACCCTCGGCAAGACCGACACGCTGGCCAACAAGCGCCTTGCCTTCGACCGCCTGCGCGACCGCGACATGGTGGTGAAGCTGTTCGCCGAGCTGGGCCCGCGCTACAAGGCGAGGAACGGCGGCTACCTTCGCATCCTCAAGTTCGGCTTCCGCCAGGGCGACAACGCGCCGATGGCGCTGGTGGAGCTCGTCGACCGGCCCGCGCCTGTGGAGGAGGCGCGCGACACCGGCGATTCGCGTGTCAGGAGCTAGCCCGGAAATCCTCCCAGGAAAGCCGGCCGTCGGCCGGCTTTCCTTTTTGCGCCGGCACATCGCGTTCCTCGTTCTCGCCGCCATCGCGATCCCCGCGACGGTCGGTTTCTGCTGGCATTCGGTCGTCGCCACGATCGGCGACGACAGCGTGAGCTACCTCACGCTGGCAAGGTACCTCACGCCGTGGCGCGACGATCCGCTCACCGCGCCGTGGGCCGGGTACTTCTCCAACTTGCCTCCGCTTTTTCCCCTCCTGCTCGTCTTCACCGGCGGCGCGTACGACCTCTTCACCGGACACATGGTTGTCGCGGCCGGCGCCGTGGCGTCGCTGATCCTGGTGTATGCGTATGCGCTATACCGGCTCGCCGACGACAGGGCCGCCCTCGCCGTCACGGTGCTCTTCCTCATGCTGCCGGGCGCGTGGCTCGGGCTCGTCGGGATCCTCACCGAATCGACCTACCTCGCGATCTGTCTGGCTGCGCTGCTCTACGAGGCGAAACGGGTCCGTCCGGAGAGCCCCCCAAGAACATACGCCGTGCTGGGCCTGTGGATGGCCGCGGCGCTGCTCACGCGCACGGCGGGCGTGGCGCTGATCCTCGGCTATTGCGCGCAGGTCGCCTTGCGTGCAGCGCACGCGCGCCGCCTTCCCGCGGCGCGCGCCTGGCTGCCGCTCGCGGTCGTGTTGCTCGCACAGGGCGCCTGGCTCGCGCTGCGCCCGACCCTCGCCGTGCCAGCCTACCAGCACGGCCTGTGGTCTCTCGCTGAGCGCTGGTCGCACGCGTTCACCGCGACGTGGGCTGCGTCATGGGAATACCTCGCGCGGGGGTGGGTCGGCGTGTTCTTGGCGGACGCCGCGGGCGGCATGCTGCCGGCCGTCGTCTTCGCGGCGGTCGCGCTGGTCGCCTTCGCCGGCGCGGCGCGCGCGGCCCTGCGGGGCCGTCTCGACGGCTGGTACGTCCTTGCGAGCTTAGCCATGCTCTTCCTGTGGGTGTTCAACGAGGACAACTCGCGCCGCCTGCTCTATCCCCTGCTGCCGCTCGTGCTGCTGCATGCCGCGGAGATGACCAAGGATCTCGCCTCGCACATCCGCGCGCCGCTCGGCCGGTGGCTCGCGCCCCTGGCGTTCGCCTTGCTGGCGGCCATCGTGCTTCCGGCGACGGCGCTGATCCTGCGCAAATCCCTCGAACGAGAGCCCTACTTTCCCGATCTCGCCTTCAGTCCGGCCTCCATGACGCGCTACTACGGCATCGTGAACGAGGCGCGTGCTCGCGAGGAAGCCCTGCGGGATGCCTCGGCGCTCGGCGGCCTGAGCTACCTCGGCCAGTGGACGGCGCCAGGAGCGCGTGTGATGTGGGTACGTCCCGAATACATCGCCGTGCTCGGCCGGCGCGAGGGCATACCACTCTACCTGCGGTGGGACCGGCCGACGCTGGCGCGCGAGATCCGCCGCACCCGCACGGACTTCGTGGTCGCGAGCAGCCACTTCAAGAACGACATGGCCACGGACACGGCCGACGCGTTCGCATGGATCGTGGAGGACATTCCCAACTACCTCGTGCCTCTGGCGGCGCTTCCGGACGTGGAGCATGGCGAATACATCCTGCTGCGGGTGGACGCCGAGAAGCTCGGGCGCTACCTGCGCGAAATCGGGCGCGCCGCCGAATCCGGTGACGCCCACGCTCCAAAGCTCTAGGCTGGAAGATGCGCGCGGGCCATCGTGTCCTTCCTGAAGCGCCCTGACGGCGCGTTCGTCGCGCTTCGTGCCGCGGGCCCTTTTTCCTTCCTGCGACGCCATCGCGGCTTCCTCCTCGTCCTCGTGCTCGCCGCGCCCCTCACGTTCGCGTTCGCATGGCAGGCGGTGATCGCCACCGTGGGCGACGACAGCGTGAGCTATCTCGTCCTCGCGCACTATTTCCGCGGCGGCGCCGACAACCCGTACGTCGCGCAGTGGGCCTCTTATCACGCGCATTTCCCGCCGCTGTTTCCGCTGCTGCTCGCGGCAAGCGGCGGCGCCGTCGATTTGCGCATCGCCTATGCGCTGGTGGCGGCGCTCGCCGTCCTCGCGCTTCCACTCATATACCGGTATGCCTCCCTGCAGCTCGGGCGCGACTCGGCCGGTCTCGCGATCGTGGTCCTCTTCCTCCTCACGCCCACGGCGTGGATCAGCCTGAAGGGCATCCTGAGCGAGTCGCTTTACCTCGTCCTCGCGATGGCGAGCGTGCTCTGGTACGAGACGCGGCTTGCGGATGGCCGCACGAGGCCGATCGCCGCCCTCGCTTTCGGCGTGCTGCTCGCCTGCGCGTATCTCACGCGCGTCGCGGGGCTGGCGCTCATCCTCGCCTACGCGGTCCACGTGGGGCTGCGCCTCGCGGCGCACAGGCAAAGGCCTTCGTGGTCGCTCCTGCTCCCCTGGGTGCCCGTGGTGGTCCTGTTGGGGCTCTGGTATGGGCTGCGACCGCGCCCAGACGTCGATGCCTACCGGCGCACGGTGCAGTCGATGATCGGCACCTGGATCGCGGACCCGGCGACGATGCTTCGCGCGAGCGTCGAATACTCCTTCTCCGGCTGGATCGCGACCCTCGCGGCGCAGCAGGACGTGTCGATGGCGCCGAAGATCGTTTTCGGCTTGCTCGGGCTCGCCGGGTTGGCGGGCGCCGTGTTGCGCGCGGCGCGCAACCGGCTCGACGGATGGTTCATCCTCTTCTCCGTGGCCATGGTGACGCCGTGGGTGTTCACGCCGAACAATACGCGCCGGCTCCTGTATCCGCTCGTCGCGCTGCTGTTCGTCTGCGCCGCCGACTTCGTGCGCTTCCTCTGCGAGCGCTGGAAATTGGAAGGCAGGCGCCGCACGCAGCTCTTCGTGGCGCTGGCGGCATTTCCCGTCGCGCTCTTCCTGCCGGCGCTCTCGCTGATCGCGCAGAAATCGCTGGACCGTGCCCCGGTCCTCGAGGGCCAGCTCTACGCTTTCCGGGACATCACCGACTACTACACGACCATCAACCTCGAGGTGGCGCGCGGGCTCGCCGAGACGCAGGTGACCACGCTGGCGGGGCTCGAATCGATCCGCACCGTCACGCCTCCGGGCTCGAAGGTGATGTGGATGCGCCCCGAGTACGTGGCCCTGCTGGGCCGAAGGCCCGCGGAGCCGTTCTACTACGCATGGAGCCCGCGTGAGGTGGCCGAGGCGGTGCGAAGGTCGGGATCCGACTACATCGTCGTCTCGCGCATCTTCAAGACCGACCTCGCCGGCGTCGACGGCGATCCCCTGGTCACGCTGAAGGGCGTGTTGGACTATTCGCGGCCCGCGTTGCGCTTCGGCAACGATTTCTTCGTGCTGATGAAGGTCGATCGCGAGGCGCTCGAGGCGTTCCTCGCGCGCCGTGCTCAGTGATGGACCGCGCCGAAGACGAACACGCGGCGCCCGAAGTAGTTCCAGAAGAAAACGGTGCCGGTTGCCACGAGCTTGGCGGCGAGCAGCCCCCACCCCCAGCCGTCGACGCACACGAAGAGAATCACCTGGTTCAGCGCGAGCCCGATCGCGCTTACCACGAAAACCATCACCACTTCCCAGCGGCGCGTGAAGCGCTTGCCGCTCACGAAGACGAAGCGCACGCTGAGCCAGTAGTTGACCAGCGTGGCGAGCACGAAGGTGCCGGCGGCCACGCGCAGGTAGGGCAGCCCGAAGTAGTTGGCGAAGAGCATGAGCAGCGAGATGTCGACCACCGCGGCCGCGGCGCCGACTCCCAGGTAGCGCGTGATGCGCCGCTGCTCAGCGAAAAAGGTTGTATTTGAGAATGCAGTAAATCGCACGCAAGCCGTCCTTGTAGCCGATCTTCTTGCCTTCCGCGTACGTGCGCCCGTAGTAGGAGATGCCGACCTCGTAGATGCGGCAGCCGGGGACCTTCGCCACCTTCGCGGTCACCTCCGGCTCGAACCCGAAACGGTCCTCCTCGATCTCGATCGACTGGATGATCTCGCGGCGGAAGACCTTGTAGCAGGTCTCCATGTCGGTGAGGTTCAGGTTGGTCAGCATGTTGGACAAGACCGTCAGCGCGCCGTTGCCCACGCGGTGCCAGAAATACAGCACGCGGTGCGGCTGCGCGCCCATGAAGCGCGAACCGAACACCACGTCGGCGCGATCCTCGAGGATCGGCTGCAGCAGCTTGGGCCACTCCTGCGGATCGTATTCCAGGTCCGCGTCCTGGATGATCACGAGGTCCCCGGTGGCGACGCGGATGCCGCTGCGCAACGCCGCGCCCTTGCCGCGGTTCACGTCGTGCAGCACGAGCTGGTCCATGGAGCCGCGCAGCTCGCCCGTGAGCCGCTCGCGCGTGCCGTCCGCGGAGCAATCGTCCACGACGATGACCTCCTTGTCCGGATACGGGGACGCGTGCACCGCCGCCAGGATGCGGTCGATCGTGGCGACTTCGTTGTAGCAGGGGATGACGACGGAGAGCTTCAAGAGGAGGCGGCGTGGTTTCGCACCGGCGCAATTCTACTGGACTCGCCGGCCTTGTCCGCGCGCACCCTGAGGAGGAGGGCCTGGAGCTCGCCGTCGGCGCCGGCGCGCTGCCACTGAACGTCGGCCAGCCCGCGCGCCTGCAGGAAAGGATCCAGCGGGTTGCCGCCGCGCAAGGCGCTGTCGCGCGGATTCACGCTGGCGAGGTAGATGTAGTTCGCTCCTGTAGCCCTCACTTGCGCGGCGAGGTCGGCAGCGTCGGTTGGGCGGCTCATCGGCACGCCGTGCCGGTGAGCGAGCAGCGCCACATAGTTGGGCGCGTACCACATGAGCCGTGCATCCTCGGGAACCGACTTGCGGATGCGATCCATGTCCTCGAAAGGCGCGATCGGCGATGTAAAACAGCACCGCGGGGGCGGCGAGCGCGATCGGCAGTCCCGCCGCGTACGCGCTCCAGCGCTCGGCGCGGCGCGAATCCCATCGCAGCGCGAAGAGCTGCCGCAGCGCGCCGAAGGCGTTCATCAGCACGAGCGGCACCAACGGAAAGGCGAGCCGGAACATCTGGCCCGGGAAGGGCCACACCAGCAGCAATCCGAGGAATGCGGCCACATAGGCTGCGTCCGCGTGGCCGCGCGCCGCGCGGCGCAGAGACGCGGCGAGCCCGAGCGCGCCGAACGCGGACGCGATCAGGAATCCCGGCTTCCACGACTCGCCCCAGAAGATGAGGAGCGCGTGCAGCCACGCGCCGGCGAGCGCCGAGGCGTTCGTCGCGACGAGCGAAAAGGCCCAGCCGACGCCGCGCTCGGCCGTGCCCTGCAGGACGCCGGTTCCGAAGGAGACATACGCATCCTCGCCGACGGACGGGCGCAGCGCGTACCAGAGGGCGGCGGCCACGATGGGGATCGCGAATGTCCACGCCAGGGCGCGCACGCGAGCGGTGTCGCGCTCTCTCGCGTAGCGCAGCGCCTCCACGAACGCGATCGCCGCGAGGAGCGTGATCCCGATGGTTCGCGTGAGCACGGCCGCGGCGAGAAGCGCGCCCAACCCGATCGCCGCGCCGCGCGTGAGCGGCTTGCCGGCGCGCGCGCCGTGCACGATGAGCGCGGCGAACGCGAGGACCATGTAGGGAAACTCGCTCAAGATGCCCTTCACGCTGAGCCACGATCCGGGTATCCACGCATAGACGAGGGCCGTCGCGACGGCGATCCACGCCGAGCCCGTCACCTGGCGCGCGAGCACGCCGAGGAGATACACGCTCGCCGCGAACGCGAGCGCCACCACCGCATGGGCGACGCGCCAGTCGAAGGCGCCGCCGGTGAGCGCGAGGAGCGCGGCGAAGAGCGGCGGGTACTTTTCGTACGGCGCGGCCGCGAGCACCGCGGGATGCGCCATGCCGAAGGGCGACAGTGCCTGCGCCTGGATGAGATAGCTCACGCTGTCGTCGTACATCGACGCGAGGCCCGGCTGCCAGGTGAAGGCGAGGGCGAATGCGCCGGTGGCGGCCGCGAGCGCTGCGAGGAGCGCGTGGAAACCCTTCACCGGACGAGGATTACGCGATAGTCGTTCACGTTGGTGCGCGTGGGACCGGTCACCACGAGGTCGCCGAGCGCCGAGAAGAATCCGTATCCGTCGTTGTCGGCGAGCATCCGCTGGGGCGCGAGGCCGCGGCTGCGCGCCCGCTGCAGCGCATCGGGCGTGAGCACCGCGCCCGCGTTGTCCTCGCTGCCGTCGATGCCGTCGGTATCGCACGCGAGCGCCCAGGTGCCCTCCAGCCCATCGAGCGAGACGGCGAGGGAGAGCAGGAACTCGCTGCAGCGCCCACCGCGGCCCTTGCCGCGCAGCGTGACCGTGGTCTCGCCGCCGGAGATGAGCGCGACCGGCGGCTTCACCGGGTGTCCGTGCTCGCGGACCTGGCGCGCCAGCGCGGCGTAAACCTTCGCCACCTCGGCCGATTCCCCGGTGACGCTGTCGCCCAGCACCATCGGCGCGAAGCCGCGGCTCTGGAGATAGGCGGCGGCGCTCATGAGGCTCGCGTGCGCGGTCGCGATGACGCGTGTGAGTTGGATCGTCCCCGGTCACGTCGGAGATCACCAGCGCGAGCACGCGCGCGCGCGTGGCGAGCGCGAGCCTGCCTCCCTGGATGAGCGAGAGGTGCTTGCGCACCGTATTCATGTCCTGGATCGGCGCGCCGCTCGCGAGGAGAGCGCGCGTGACCTTCTTCAGGTCCTCCATGGGAACGCCGGGCACCGGCAGGGAGAGGAGGGACGATCCGCCGCCGGACACCAGCACCAGCAGAAGGTCGTCGGCACCCAGCGATTGCGCGATGGCGAGGATCTCGCGTGCCGCGCCCTCTCCGTGCTCGTCGGGGACGGGATGGCCGGCCTCCACCACGCGGATGCGTTGCAACGCCAGCCCGTGGCCGTAGCGCGTGATCACGATGCCCTCCAGCGCGCTTTGCGGGGGCCACTGCCGCTCCACCGCGAGCGCCATGGACGCCGCCGCCTTGCCCGCGCCCACGACGACGGTGCGCCCGCGCAGAGGCGCGGGCAGGTGCGGTGGAACGATCACGAGGGGATCGGCCGCGTCGAGGGCGGCCCGAAAGCTGCCGAGGAGCAGATCGCGCGGATTCATGGCCGCCGTCGCTAGCCCGCCGCCATGCGCCGGCGCGGCGGCGGCTCGAGGATCGCCTTCAGGAAGCGCCCCGTGAAGCTCTCGGCGACGTGGCATACGTCCTCGGGCGTGCCCTGCGCCACCACGCGCCCGCCGCCGTCTCCGCCTTCGGGGCCGAGGTCGATCACCCAGTCCGCGGTCTTGATCACGTCGAGGTTGTGCTCGATCACGACCACCGTGTTGCCGTGGTCGCGCAGGCGATGCAGCACGGTGAGCAGCAAGTCGATGTCGTGGAAATGCAGCCCCGTGGTCGGCTCGTCGAGGATGAAGAGCGTGCGCCCGGTGTCGCGCTTGGACAGCTCGAGGGAAAGCTTCACGCGCTGCGCTTCGCCCCCGGATAGCGTGGTCGCGCTCTGGCCGAGCTTGATGTAGCCCAGGCCCACCTCGAGGAGCGTGGCGAGCTTGCGCGCGATCGCCGGCACCGAGGCGAAGAACTCGTGCGCGGCTTCCACCGTCATGTCGAGCACCTGGTCGATGGTGCGGCCCTTGTAGTGGACTTCCAGCGTCTCGCGGTTGTAGCGTTTGCCGTGGCACACGTCGCACGGCACGTAGATGTCGGGGAGGAAATGCATCTCGACCTTGATCATGCCGTCGCCCTGGCACGCCTCGCAGCGTCCGCCTTTCACGTTGAAGGAGAAGCGTCCCGGCCCGTAGCCGCGCGCGCGCGATTCCGGCACTGCCGCGAACAGGTCCCGTATGGGCGTGAAGAGACCGGTGTACGTCGCCGGGTTGGAGCGCGGCGTGCGCCCGATCGGGCTCTGGTCGACATTGATCACCTTGTCGAAGAAATCGAGGCCCTCGATGGCGTCGTGCTCGGCGGGCTCGGCCGCGGAGCCGTAGAGATGGTGGGCGACCGCGTTGTAGAGCGTGTCGTTGATGAGCGTCGACTTGCCGGAGCCGGAGAGCCCGGTGATCGCGACGAAGAGACCCACCGGGATGTCGACCGTGACGTTCTTGAGATTGTTGCCGCGCGCCCCCGCGACGCGCAGGTGCCTGGCCGCGTCGCCGCGGCGCCGGCGCGTCGGCGTGGGGATCGCCTTGCGCCCCGAGAGGTACTGGCCGGTGAGCGAGGCGGGATTGCGCATCACGTCGTCGGGCGTGCCCTGCGCGACAACCTCGCCGCCGTGCACGCCTGCGCCCGGGCCCATGTCGATCACGTGGTCGGCGGCCTGGATCGCCTCCTCGTCGTGCTCGACCACGATCACCGAGTTGCCGAGGTCGCGCAGGCGCTTCAGCGTCTCGATCAAGCGCGCGTTGTCGCGCTGGTGAAGGCCGATCGACGGTTCGTCGAGCACGTACATCACGCCGGTGAGCCCGGAGCCGATCTGGCTCGCCAGGCGGATCCTCTGCGCCTCTCCCCCGGAGAGCGTGTCGGCGGAACGCGTGAGGGAGAGGTAGTCGAGGCCCACGTCGTTCAGGAATTGCACGCGGTTGGCGATCTCGCGCACGATCCGCTCGGCGATCGCCTTGCGGGTGCCGGGGAGCTCCAGGTGCTCGAAGAAGGGCTGCGCCTCTTTCAGCGGCAGCGAGGAAAGCTCGTGGATCGAGCGGCCCGCGACGAAGACGTTGCGCGCCTCGCGCCGCAGGCGTGTGCCGTGGCACTCGGGGCAGTCGCGCGTGTTGAGGTACTTGGCGAGCTCTTCCTTCACCGCCACGGAATCGGTCTCGCGATGGCGCCGCTCGAGGTTCGGGAGGATGCCCTCGAAGGCGTGCTCCTTCACGGCGCTCCTGCCCTTCTCGCCGGGGTAGCGGAATGCGATCTTCTCCTCGCCCGAGCCGCTCAGGACCACCTCCTGCGCGCTCGGCGGCAGGGTCTCGAAGGGCGACTCGACGTCGAAGCCGTAATGCTGCGCGAGCGATTGCAGCATCGAGAAGTAGAACTGGTTCCTGCGATCCCAGCCGCGAATGGCACCCCCGGCGAGCGACAGGTGCGGGAAGGCCACGACGCGCTTCGGGTCGAAGAAGGTGATCTGCCCGAGGCCGTCGCAGCGCGGGCAGGCGCCCATCGGGTTGTTGAACGAGAAGAGGCGCGGTTCCAGCTCCGGGATCGAGTAGCTGCAGATGGGACACGCGAACTTCGCCGAGAAGAGGTGCTCCTTGCCGGTGTCCATCTCGGCGGCGATGGCGCGGCCGTCCGCGTGGCGCAGCGCAGTCTCGAAGGATTCCGCGAGGCGCTGCGTGATGCCGCCGGGCTTGCCGCCGTCGGAAACCACCTTCAGGCGGTCGATGACGATCTCGATGGTGTGCTTTTTGTTGCGGTCGAGCCTGGGAAGCTGGTCGATCTCGTGCACCGCGCCGTCGATGCGAAGGCGCACGAAGCCCTGCGCGCGCAGCTCCTCGATGAGGTCCGCCTGCTCGCCTTTCCTGCCCACCACGAGCGGCGCGAGGACCATCACGCGCATGCCGTCCTCGAGGGCGAGCACGTGGTCCACCATCTGCGCCACGCTCTGCGCGGAGAGCGCCACCTTGTGGTCCGGGCAGTAAGGCTCGCCCACGCGCGCGAATAGCAGGCGCATGTAGTCGTGGATCTCGGTCACGGTGCCGACCGTCGAGCGCGGATTGTGCGAGGTCGCCTTCTGCTCGATGGCGATCGCGGGGGAAAGCCCTTCGATCAGGTCGACGTCGGGCTTTTCCATGAGCTGCAGGAACTGCCGCGCGTACGCGGAGAGGGATTCGACGTAGCGGCGTTGGCCTTCCGCATAGAGCGTGTCGAAGGCGAGCGACGATTTTCCGGAGCCGGAAAGCCCGGTGATGACGACGAGCTTGTTGCGCGGAATGTCGAGGCTGACATTCCTGAGGTTATGGGTGCGGGCCCCGCGTATCCGGATCGTTTCCATGGGGGAATCTGCTAATATACATGAGCCTTCCTCCTCTGCTCCAACCCCCAATTTCGGTGAATTCAACGGCGCGCATGACTTCCCGCGAGCTGCGAGCGAGCGTTTCGCTCGCCTCGATCTTCGGCTTGCGGCTATTCGGCATGTTCATCATCCTGCCGGTGTTCGCGCTCTGGACCCAGGGTCGTCCCGGCTGGAGCCTGCAGCTCGCCGGGATCGCCATGGGCGCCTATGGCCTCACCCAGGGCATCCTGCAGATCCCCTACGGCTGGCTTTCGGACCGCTACGGCCGCAAGCCGCTCCTGCACGCCGGGCTCGCCATCTTCGCCGCGGGGAGCTTCTTGTGCGCCTCGGGGGAGAGCCCGTGGACGATGATCGCCGGGCGCATCGTGCAGGGCGCCGGCGCCATCTCCGCCGTGACCCTCGCCATGACCGCGGACTTGACGCGCGAGGGCCAGCGCACCAAGGCGATGGCGATCATCGGCTCGACCATCGGGGCGGTGTTCGCGGTGTCGTTCGTGGCCGCGCCCTTCCTCGAGCGCTCGATCGGGGTGCGCGGCATCTTCGCGCTGACCGGGGCCCTGGCGATCGCGGCGATGGCGGTCGTGCGCTGGGTGGTGCCCGACGCGCCTGCGCAGAAGCGCTCGGTGCCGCTGGCGGCGGTGTGCAAGGCGCTCGCGGATCCGGAGCTGGTGCGCCTCAACTTCGGGATCTTCGCGCTGCACGCAGTGCTGATGGCGCTCTTCGTGGTCGTGCCCGTGGCGATGGTGAAGGCGGGGCTGCCGGCGCCCGACCATTGGCTGGTGTACCTGAGCGCGGTGGGCGCGGGCTTCGTGCTGATGCTGCCCGCCGTGATCGGCCCCGCGTCGCTTCACGAGCGCCCGGTGTTCCTCGCGTCGGTCGCCACGGTGGCGGTGGCGATCGCCGTCCTCGCCGCCCAGCTTGCGAGCCTCGCGGGAATCGTCGGCGCGCTCGTCATCTTCTTCGCGGGCTTCAACGTTCTTGAGGCCAAGCTCCCGGCGCTCGTCTCGCGCGCCGCGCCGCGCGAGACGACCGGCGCCGCCACAGGGGCCTATTCAAGCGTACAGTTCCTCGGGACGTTTTTCGGCGCCGCCGCCGGCGGGGCGATCGCGCAGCACGCGGGCTTCGTGGCCGTGCTCGTGACCTGCCTCGTGGTGACGCTGTCGTGGCTCGCCGTCGCGTGGAACATGGGCGATTTCGTGCCGGCGGCAACGCCGGCTTCGCGCACTTAGGAAAGGAAAGCACTCATGGCATCGGTCAACAAGGTCATCCTCATCGGCAACCTCGGGCGCGATCCCGAGACGCGCTACATGCCCGACGGCGGCGCGATCACCAACATCTCCGTGGCCACCACGGACGTGTGGAAGGACAAGCAGGGCGAGAAGCAGGAGAAGACCGAGTGGCATCGCGTCGCCTTCTTCGGCCGGGGGCGCTGCGGATCGCGAGGCGCCCCCGGATCGTGAAGGCGGCGCGGCGCGCGGCGGCGCTGCCAAGCCCGCGCCCGCCAAGGCCGCGGGCGGGAAATTCGACGACTTCGAAGACGACATTCCGTTCTAGGGACCGGCCATGAAACGCATCGTGCTCTTCCTCGCCACCAACCTCGCGGTGATGCTGGTGTTGTCGGTCACGCTCTCGATCCTGGGCGTGAACCGCTTCCTCGCTGCGAACGGATTGAACCTGGGCATGCTGCTCGTGTTCTCCGCGGTGGTGGGGTTCACGGGCTCGTTCTTCTCGCTCCTCATCTCCAAGCCGATGGCCAAGTGGGCGGTCGGCGCGCGCGTGATCGAGTCGCCGTCCACGCCCGACGAGCAATGGCTGGTGAGCACGGTGAAGCGCCTCGCCGACAAGGCGGGCGTGGGCATGCCGCAAGTCGCCGTGTACGAGGCAGCGCCGAACGCCTTCGCCACCGGCGCCTTCCGCAACTCCGCGCTGGTCGCGGTCTCCACGGGATTGCTCGAGTCGATGACGCGCGACGAGGTCGAAGCGGTCCTCGGCCACGAGATGTCGCATGTCGCCAACGGCGATATGGTCACGCTCACGCTGATCCAGGGGGTGGTCAACACGTTCGTCGTGTTCCTCGCGCGCGTGGTGGGCTACCTGGTCGACCGCGCGGTGTTCAAGACCGAGCGCGGGGTGGGCATGGGCTACTACCTCACGGTGTTCGTGTGCGAGGTCCTGTTCGGCATCCTCGCCTCGATCATCGTCGCGTGGTTCTCGCGCCAGCGCGAGTTCCGCGCCGACGCAGGGTCGGCGGGACTCCTCGGCTCGCCGCGCCCGATGGTCTCCCCGCTGCGCCGCCTGGGAGGCATCGAGGCCGGCGACCTTCCGCAATCGTTCCAGGCTTCCGGCATCGCCGAGGGCCACAGCAAGTTCATGGGCCTGTTCGCGAGCCACCCTCCCATCCAACAGCGCATCGCCGCGCTGGAATCGCAGCGTCCGTAGTTCGCGATCGCAGTCGCGATCTCAGGCTCGGAGCGGGGCGAGGAAGGGTTCGAGGAAGCGCACACCTTGGAACGGGCCAAGCGAGTCAAATCATGACGGAGATGTCGCCGAGCACTGTCTGAGGGCTCCCCAAGCGCATGCGAGGCAGATAGGGGCTGAGCCCGAGTTGCGTGAGGCGCCGTTGTGATTTGAGGCGCGCGGGCAGCACGGAACGAAGGGAAGTGGTCGTTCGTTTCCAGGTGTGTGCTTCCTCGAACCCTTCCTCGCTCCGCGGGCGATCGCACGTGGTGTACCGACCCGAGCTTGCGGCGCGTGCTCTTCGTCTCCGGCCTGCTCGCGGGGCGCGCGGGTGAGGCGGTCGGCGTCCGCAGCGCGGTGCTCAACGCAAGCCACACTTTCCTGCCGCTGGCGTTCGGCGCAGTGGGCGCGGCGATGGGAATGACGCCGGTGTTCTGGAGCATGTCCTGGGCGCTGGCCGCCGGCGGCGGGTTCGCCGATCGCCGCAGGTGCTTCCTCGAGCGCCCGGCGAACGTCTGATGGCGCACTGCACAATTCGCCCAAGTGCTTGTGTTAAAATGCGATTTTCCTGATTTCTGAAGAGCCCGGAATGCCCATCTACGAATATCGCTGCGCCGCCTGCGGACACCAGCAGGAGTTCCTGCAGAAGGTGAGCGATGCGCCGATGACGGTTTGCACGAAGTGCGGCAAGCCCGCCTTCGAGAAGATGGTCACCGCCGCCGGCTTCCAGCTGAAGGGCAGCGGCTGGTACGCCACGGATTTCAAGAACAGCGGCTCCAAACCGGCGGCGTCCGCCAAGAGCGCGGACGCGAAGCCCGCGAGCGACGCGAAGCCGGCCGGCGAGGCCAAGCCCACGAGCGACGCCAAGCCCGCAAGCGACGGCGCGGGCGGCGCCGCCACGCCGCCCAGCGCGACCCCGCCCGCGAAATAATGGGGACGCTGCGGCGCTACTTCATCGCCGGACTGCTGGTCTGGATTCCCCTCGGCATCACGTTGTGGGTGCTGAAGCTGCTCGTCGACGCGATGGACCAGTCGCTCCTCCTCGTGCCCGAGAGCCTGCACAGCGACAAGCTCTTCGGCTTCCATGTGCCGGGGCTCGGCATCATCCTCACGGTCGCGATCGTGCTCGCCCGAAGGCAAGGCCTTCCGCCGCGCCGTGCTGGTGCGCTACCCGCACCCGGGCGCGTGGACCGTGGCGCTTGTCACCGGCACCCCGCAACACGAGGTCGCGGGCAAGCTCGGCGCCGACCAGATCTCGGTGTTCGTGCCGACCACGCCGAACATCACATCGGGCTTCTTCCTCATCGTGCCGCGCGCCGAGACCGTCGAGCTCGACATGAGCGTCGACGCGGCCTTGAAGTACATCATCTCCATGGGCGTCGCCGAGCCGGCGGCGCGCCAGATTCGCGAAGCGAGCAGGATAGCGCCGCCGTCCCCGTGACGACGGCGACCCAATACATCGACAGCCATTGGATCCCGGGCCGCAGGCCTCACGGCCGCCCGGGATGACGAGAACGAAATGCGCACCGAATACTGCGGCAACACCGACACCCGCTTCCTCGGCCAGACCGTCACCCTCTTCGGCTGGGCGCATCGGCGCCGCGACCATGGCGGCGTGATCTTCATCGACCTGCGCGACCGCGAGGGCCTCGTGCAAGTGGTCTGCGATCCGGATCGCGCCGACACCTTCAAGATCGCCGACAGCGTGCGCAACGAGTTCGTGCTGCGCGTCTCGGGCAAGGTGCGCCGCCGCCCCGAGGGTACCGTCAACGCCAGCCTGAAGAGCGGCCAGATCGAGGTGCTCGCGCACGAGCTCGAGATCCTCAATCCGGCGGCCACGCCGCCCTTCATGATCGACGAGGAGCACCTGAACGAGGAGATCCGCCTCAAGTACCGCTACCTCGACCTGCGCCGCGAGCCGATGCAGAAGGCTCTGCGCCTGCGCCATGCCGCGTCGCGCGCGGTGCGCGGCTACCTGGACGACGCGGGCTTCATCGACGTCGAGACGCCGGTGCTCTACAAGTCCACGCCCGAGGGCGCGCGCGAATTCCTGGTGCCCTCGCGCCTGCACGACGGCCAGTTCTACGCGTTGCCGCAATCGCCGCAGCTATTCAAGCAGCTGCTCATGGTGTCGGGCTTCGACCGCTACTACCAGATCGTTAAATGCTTCCGCGACGAGGACCTGCGCGCCGACCGCCAGCCGGAGTTCACCCAGATCGACATCGAGACTTCGTTCCTCGGCGAGCGCGAGATCCAGGACCTGATGGAAGGCCTGGTGCGCCACGTGTTCAAGAAAGTGCTCGACGTGGACCTGGCGCCTTTCCCGCGCCTCACCTACGCCGAGGCCACTTCGAAATACGGCAGCGACAAGCCGGACCTGCGCGTGAAGCTCGAGTTGACCGAGCTTACCGACGTCGTCAAGGACGCGGGCTTCAAGGTGTTCAAGTCGGCCGCGCAGCTCGCCGACGGGCGCGTGGCGGCGCTGCGCATTCCGGGCGGCAACGAGCAGTTCACCCGGAAGGAGCTCGACGATCTCGCGCCTTTCGTGGCGATCTACGGCGCCAAGGGCCTCGCCTACATCCGCGTGAACGACCCCTCGAAGCTGAATGAGGAGGGCTTGCAGTCGCCGATCGTGAAGTTCCTCTCGCCTGAAATCCTCGGACGAATCATCGAGCGCACGGGTGCTGCGGCGGGCGACCTGCTCTTCTTCGGCGCCGACCGCCGCAAGGTCGTGAATGACGCGCTCGGCGCGCTGCGCCAGAAGATCGGCCACGAGAAGGGCCACGCCGAGGCCGGCTGGCGGCCGCTCTGGGTGCTCGACTTTCCGGCGTACCAGTACGACGAGGACGCCAAGCGCTGGGGCGCCGCGCACCACCCGTTCACCGCGCCCAAGGACGAGCACGTGCAGTTCATGGAGACGGATCCAGGAAAGGTGCTCGCCAAGGCCTATGACATCGCGCTCAACGGCTGGGAGCTCGGCGGCGGCTCGGTGCGGATCCACCGCGCGGAAGTCCAGGCCCGGCAGTTCAAGGTGCTCGGCGTCGGCGAGGAGGAGCAGCGCGCCAAGTTCGGCTTCCTCCTCGACGCGCTCGCCTACGGCGCGCCGCCGCACGGCGGCATCGCCTTCGGCCTCGACCGGATGGTGGCGATGATGGCGGGCGTGGACCAGATCCGCGACGTGATCGCGTTCCCGAAGACGCAACGCGGCCAGGACCTGATGGTCGAGGCGCCGACCCCGGTCACCGAGAAGCAGCTGCGCGAGCTGCACCTCAAGCTGCGCAACGCCTGATGCCCATTGCGCTGATCGCGCACGGCGGCGCGGGCAACTGGCGGCCGGGCTCCGAGGACGACGCCATCGACGCCATGAAGGCCGCGGTGGAGAAAGGTCGCGCGCTGCTGCGCGCCGGCGGCTCAGCGCTCGACGCGGTATGCGCGACGGTGGTCGTCCTCGAGGACAACCCGATCTTCAACGCGGGCACCGGCGCGGTCTTGAATTTCGACGGCTTCTGCGAGCTCGACGCCGCGGTGATGGTGAGCCGCGAGTCGCGCATCGGCGCGGTGGCCGCGCTGCAGCGCGTGAAGAACCCGATCCTCGTCGCCCGCAAGGTGATGGAGGAGACCGACCATGTGATGCTGGCGGGCGAGGGCGCGCAGCGCTTCGCACGCGTGATGGGGTTCGGCGATCACGACCCGGTCACGCCGGCGAGGCGCGCCGACTGGCAGGACAAGCGCCAGCGCGTGAACGAAGTGCTCGGCAAGCACGGCCTAAGGATGCACCGCTTCCTCAAGGACCATCCCGAGTATGCGGGCGGCACGGTCGGCGCGGCCGCCGTGGACATGAACGGCATCCTGGCGGCGGCCACGTCGACAGGAGGCGTCACCCTGAAGCTCGTCGGGCGCGTGGGCGATTCGCCGCTCGCGGGTGCCGGCAACTACGCGTCGCGCCACGTGGCCGCCTCGGCCACCGGCACGGGAGAGTACGTGATCCGGTCGCTGGCGGCGCGCAGCATCTCCGAGAAGATCGCCCACGGCGCGACCCTCGCCAACGCGATGAAGGACGTGCTCGCCGATCTCGCGCGCGACTACCAGGCCGATGTCGGCATGATCGCCGTGGACAGCGCCGGCACCCCGGTGGCGCGGCACCTCACGCGCGACATGCCGCACGCGTTCTTCGCGGGCGAGGACGCGGTGATTTCGCGCATGCGCGTCGCGTGACGCACAAGATCCCGGTCTCGACGCTCGTCGTCATCCATACGCCCGACCTGCAGGTGCTGCTGCTTGAGCGTGCCGACCATCCCGGCTTCTGGCAGTCGGTTACCGGCAGCCAGCACCAGGGCGAGGCCCTGCGCGACACGGCGATCCGCGAGGTGGGCGAGGAAACCGGCATCGACGCCGCGCGCTTTCGCCTCGACGAGTGGAACTTGCAGAACGTCTTCGAAATCTATCCTGTGTGGCGCCACCGCTTCGCGCCCGGCATCACTCACAATACGGAGCACGTCTTCGGCCTCGAGGTGCCGCAGGCGATGCCGGTGCGGGTGGCGCCGCGCGAGCACCTCGCCGCCCGGTGGCTGCCGTGGAACGAGGCGGCCGAGCGCGTTTTTTCCTGGAGCAACCGAAAGGCGATCCTCATGCTTCCCGATCGAAAGCGCGCCTGAAGATGTCCCGGCACCAGGCGTTCAACGTCGTCACGTACAACATCCACAAGGGCTTGTCGCAGTTCGGCAAGCGCCTGGTGCTGCACGAGATCCGCGATCGACTGAGGTCCCTCGACGCCGACGTGGCCTTCCTGCAGGAGGTGCAGGGCAAGCACGAGGCCAACGCGCGGCGCCACGTGACGTGGCCCGAGATCGGGCAGCACGAGTTCCTCACGCGCGAGGGCTGTCACAACGTCTACGGCATGAATGCCGTCTACCAGGACGGCCACCACGGCAATGCCGTCGTCAGCCGCCACCCCATTCCGGTGTGGGAGAACATCGACGTCTCCCACCACCCGATGGAAAGCCGCGGGCTTCTGCATTGCGAGGTGCAGATCGAAGGCTGGAAGGAGCCGCTGCACTGCATCAACGTGCACCTGGGCCTGTGGGCGAGGAGCCGGCGCTTCCAGCTCGAGTGGCTGTGCGAGCGCATCCGTGCCGCGGTGCCGAGGAAGGGCCCGCTCATCGTCGCCGGCGATTTCAACGACTGGCACCGCAAGGCGAGCGATTTCCTCGAAGACGAGCTCGGCCTCTACGAGGTGTTCGAGAAGAAGGAAGGCAGGCCCGCGCGCAGCTACCCCGCGCAGATGCCGCTCTTCACGCTCGACCGCATCTACGTGCGCGACCTGAACGTGGACAGCGTGACGCGCCACACCGGCGCTCAGTGGTCGCGCCTGTCCGACCACGTGGCGCTTGCCGCCCGGCTATCCCGTTAGCTTGCGCCCGCGCCGGTAGCGCGAATCAGCGGTGGTTGCTGCCGCCGCGGTTGGCCGAGGCGCCGCGGATGAGCGTCCCCACGCCAGAGCTGGTGAGCACTTCGAGCAGGAGAGCGTGCGACACGCGCCCGTCGATGATGTGCGCGCTCTTCACGCCGTTCCTCACCGCGTCCAGCGCGCATTCGACCTTGGGCAGCATGCCGCCCGAGATGGTGCCGTCGTCGATCATCTCCTTCACCTTCTGCGCGGTGAGGCCGGTGATCACCTTGCCGTCGCGGTCGAGCACGCCCGTGGTGTTGGTGAGGAGCACGAGCTTTTCGGCCTGCAGCGTGATGGACAGCTTGCCCGCGGCGATGTCGGCGTTGATGTTGTAGGCGGTGCCGTTCTCGTCGCTGCCGATCGGCGCGATGACGGGAATGAAGTCGCGCGAGTCGAGGAGCTGGATGATCTCCGGGTCGATGCGCACGATCTCGCCCACCAGGCCCACGTCGATCTTCTTCTTCTTGTCTTCCTTGCTCGGGATCTTGAGCTTCCTCGCGTGGATGAAGTGGCCGTCCTTGCCGGTGAGGCCCACGGCCTTGCCGCCCGCCTTGTTGATGAGCGTGACGATGTCCTGGTTGATGAGGCCGCCCAGCACCATCTCGACCACGTCGAGCGTCTCCTCGTCGGTGACGCGCATG
>WNFI01476822.1_pt1 | contig 32716 bp, 31 predicted proteins | sample 5400471 | NCBI WGS metagenome assembly WNFI01 (sample SAMN13153348, study PRJNA577476) | soil metagenome | isolation source: 100 cm saprolite on Douglas fir-dominated hillslope | place: USA:California | collected 2013-09-17 | reverse complement strand
GGCGGCGAGATTCCCTGGGGAGATGACCCTCCGTTGCGCGCCCCGGTGTTCGTGGTCACCACCCGGCCGAGGCAGACCCTGCACCGGCAAGGCGGCACCAGCTTCACCTACGTCACCGCCGGCATCCACAGCGCTATCGAGCAGGCCCGCGCGGCTGCGGACGGGAAGAACGTGGCGATCGCCGGCGGCGGCACGCTGCTCCGGCAGGTGATCAAGCTCGGACTGCTCGACGAGCTGGAGCTTCATACCGTGCCGGTGATCCTCGGGGACGGGATGCGCTTGCTCGGCCCCGAACTCGGCCTGGACAGCATGGAGGGGATAGAGCTCACCCCCGCCCGTGTCATCGCCGCCCCAGACGTCACGCACATCCGCTACAGGGTCAATGGCCGGCGGCCGCTTGTCCTCGATAACAGAGGACGAGACGAGGAACCCGCCACCGCCTAGATGAGTGTCGCCGCGTCCGCGGCCAAACACGGCAACGACTGCGGCGGCGTATGACTATGCGCAGCCAGCGGGGGCACCACATGACCGACTGCGGTGCCGGATCGCGGTCGAGGGCCCGAGACCGAAATCCCGCCCCAGGTCACGCGGACGGGCATTGTCATGCTCATGTGCGTTTAGCGCCGCGCTATAGCCTGCCCCTGAGCATGCTGGAACCATCTCGCCAAGGCCGGTGGCGCGCTAGGGCTGACCCTGAATTCCGCTTCGCACCAGCCCTCAGCCGCGTTTCAGGCGCACCCGCCAGCTGATCTCCCGTACCACCGTATCCGCTTGCCGGCTGATACCGCGACCGCCCTCCCCTCGGCCGGCCGCGTGGTGCGCTCCGGTCACGTGCCATGCGTGGCTTCACGATCACGCGCCGGTCTGAGCATCCCCTCGGCCCGGCGTAGCGGTCCTCAACGAGGAAATTACCAGCCGACATCGAGCGAAGGTCAGCTGGCTAGCTCCAGCCAGATGAAGTACCGTCAGGCCAGCCAGACCCTCCTGCCGGCCGGGCCCTCCACCACGACCACCTGCCCGCCGCGCGAGTTCGCCGACGCTCTGCTTCCCCGCCAAGACGGCAGGCGGAGCACAATCTCCCGTACGGCAAGATGGCCGCATTAGTGGCCGAGACGAGAGAATCGCTCATAAGAGTCCGACCATAATGGTCAATCTGCACGCTGCTCGCGACACCCGGCATTCGGTGAGCAGCAGCGCATATTCGGCATCGTTATGCGCCGAGCGTGAGGGATAAGGCCCTTATAGCTGGTCACCATCCGTGACTGCGAACGACTTCTCCCTGATTACTCGCGCTGGGCCGGAGGTAGTCTTGATGAAGATCGATATGTGCTCTGACCTGGCGTTTCTTCGTGGGCGCAGCTGGGTTCGAACCAGCGACCCCTCGCTTGTAAGGCGAGTCACCGCCACTCCCCCACCTGCCCTTACGCTCGTCAGCGCAGGTCAGCGGCAGCAGGACCGAGCACAGCCGAGCAGCAGGAAGCCACGGCGAGCAGAACGGGCTCCCATTTGCGCTCCCACCCGGGAATTAGCAACGGCTGCCGTAACGCCCTGCCATCCGCAGCCGGTGGAGCGGCGGCGCGATCGTGACCGGGCGCGGAGTGCTGGCCGCCGATGACCAAGGCGGCCGGCCGCGTTAACGCTTAAAGACTGACTTTCCTGTGTGACATGCGGCGTCGCCCGTCTTGAACACGACCGAGATCGTAACCTTCTGCTCGATGGCGACAGCTTGGTGAACATGGCGCCTCCGGGATCTGCCCGGCTACAGCGATCAAGCCGGAAGGGCGGGCGTCACGGAGAGTGAACATTCACCGGGGCTCAGCGGACGATCAGCACATATCGACGTGATACGTACTCCGTCATGGTGATCGCTTCGGCAAGGTGCGACGTTACCGAACATCCGGTTCTGCGCTTCCCGGCTATTGCCGCCCGGCGGTGACGGTGCTGGATGCCTCAATCGTGAACATCGCGCCTGCCGTCGGCAGGAGGCTGCACATCCATCCCGCGCTGCTGGCCTGAGTCCGAGGGGATCGCGCGGCCTGCGACGATCAGGCGGGCGGTCTGCGAGCCACGGAGCCGGGTGTCGGTAACGCGTCAGCGCCGCCGCTCACGCGGAAGGATCCGGCCATCCCTGCGGCGCCGTTTCCTGAAGCCTCGCAGCAATCGTGGTCAGGGGCTGCACGACCTGTGTGCCGTCGGCAGCTCCTGTGCGGTTCGGGTTGGACTGGATGCTCCAGCCCATCCCCGTCAGACCCCCAGCGCGGCCGGACGCCAGCTGGCCGCGACCGGTGATTTGCGGAGGAGCCGACCATCCAGCAGGTGCTGAAACAGGCCTGCGGCGTGGAGCACGCGCTGGTCGGCGTGGGAACCCCGACTGCCGACGCGACCATCGTGCACATGGGCTACCTGAGCGCCGACGACAGCCGCGGGCTGCGCGAACGAGGCGTGGTCGGCGACATCCTCGGCCAGTTTTTCCAGCGGCAATATCGTGGAGCTGCCGATTCATGACCGGCGGATCGGCATCGAGCTAGTGCGCTGGCCGCTATCGTTCACCGGATCTGGGGATGCGCTGGAGCATGCTCTTGGGCCCGGGCGTTTGCCGGGCCGGTCACGCTACTGTGGCTGTTTGGCGGGCCGCGTTCAGGCCGGCGGTGTCGGGATTGAGCGCTGTCGGCGAACGGGATTCAGTTCCCGGTTGTGAGCGGCATACCGTGGCGAGGTGACCTATGCGGGTGCGGAGTTCTGGGATCAGTTCTTCCGTCGGCGGCTAGAGTCCGGTAGTGATCTGGACTGGGAGGGCTTGTGGACCGAGCCGTTCCTGGTCCCGCTCCGGGAGGCCGGCGTGCGCACGATCCTTGAGCTGGGGTGCGGAACCGGCCACGATGCAGCGCGGCTGGCTGATGCGGGTTATTCAGTCACGGCGATTGATTTGTCTGGCGAGGCGGTTGAACAGGCGCGAGCCAGGTACGGCTCGATGGCCAGGTTTGTGGTGGCCGACATGACCCAGCGGCTTCCCTTCCCCGGCGGCAGCTTCGATGCGGTCATGTCCAACGTCGCCATGCATATGTTTCCGGACGGTGTCACCCGTGCGGTCTTCGCGGAGGTCGGGCGGCTCGTCCGCCCGGCTGGGCTGTTCTTGTTTCATGTCAACGCGCTGGAGGACCGGCTGCTGCGCGCCCGCAGTCTGCCCGCGCGCGAGCTGGAGCCGGATTATGTGGTCGAGGAGTCGGGCCAGACCATGCACTTCTTCTCCGATGCCTACCTGCGCGAGCTCCTCGGGGAATGGCAGGAGCTGCATCTTGGCCCGGTCCAGGTCCCGCACCGCGAGACGGGTGAGCCGTTCAAGCACGTCTGGCGCGGCATAGCCCACCGCTGAGCCCGCGCGGGCGGGCTCCCCGCAGTCAGCACGCTGGTCGCTGCCGGTGAACATCTGCCGACTGGTCATGCAGCCTTTGGCTTGGGGCGGCCCCAGCGTTGCTGGCGTTCGCTGCGGATGCGGGCCCGTTCGCGGCGCTGGGCGGCCAGGACGTCGGGGTGGCGGGCGTGGGCGTTGCGCCAGCGCAGGTAGTCCTGCAGCCTGCGGGCCAGCGCGGGGTGATTCCGGTAGTCCGAGTTGCCCATGACAAAGGTGCGGACTGGCCCGAATTGCGCCTCGATCGGGTTGGCCCACGATGCGTTCGTGGGCGTGAAGCACAGCTCGACGTTCTCCCGCTGAGCCCAGCGGCGGATAGCGGGGGTCTTGTTCGCGGACAGGTTGTCCATGATCACGAACAGCCGGTACCCGCCGGGCCGGGCGGCGCGGATGGCCTTCAGGGCGGCCAGGGTGTGATCGGCGCCCTTGCGCTCGCGGACCACGCCCCACAGCTGGTCATCGCCGATGCCGTAGCAGCCGTGGAAGTAGCGGATGCCGTGGGTGCGGTGGTAGGTCGCGCGCAGCCGGGCCGGGCGTTTGCACGGGGTCCAGGCGCTGCCGTGGCAGGGCCGGATCGACAGCGGCCCGAACTGGTCGAAGGCAAAGCAGCGGTCGGGGTAATGGCTGGTCACGTACTCGATCCGGTCCAGCTTGGCGTCCCGGTCCGGGTCAGCGGATTCCTTCCAGGTCCGGGTCCGCTGGAAGCTGATGCCGCCGGCGTGCAGGATCTGCCGCAACCGCTCCCGCCCGATGGCCACCGGCCGGGGACAGCCGGCTAAATAGGCGGCCAGCTTGCGCAGGCTCCACCGGGTGAACGGCTGGCCCAGCTTCTCCGGCCGGGTAGCGGCCGCCGTGACGATGACCTCGATGTCCTCGTCACTGATCAGGCGGGGACGGCCGCCCGCCCACCGAGGGTCCAGCGCCGCCAGCCCCTTCTGGTTGAACGCGTGGATCACGTCCCGGACGGTGTCCTCATCCGCAGCCACGAGCCGGGCGATCGCCGGCGCCTCCCGCCACTCGACCTGTCACCACACGATCGAGTGTGGAAGCAATCACCGCGGTATGTCAGCCGACCCGGTGAACGTTCGTAGCCAGCGCACTAGACGACCTGAGGCGCATCCCCAACGTGGTCGGCGTAGCCGGCGGAAAACACAAGGCAGAGGCGATCCTGGGCGCGCTGCACGGCAGGTTCCTCGATCTTCTCGTCACCAATGAGGTGGTTGCCATCCGGCTGCTCGAACTGGAGCGCAGCCAGTCACGGTGAGCGGGGCCGGCCGGGGTCCGCCCTGACCAGGGTTCGCCGGGAATCCGCAGCTGGTTCTTGCGGCATCACGGCACGTGTTCGATACTCAGGCTGAGCGAATGACCGTCATCTGAGCGACTGCTCCTGGAGGTCCGAGGAGGCACATGACCAACGACGGCACACGGCAGATCGTCCCGCCGCCCACGCCCATGAAGATCACCCAGATCGCCGTGGTGGTCCGCGACATGGAAGCCGCGCTGAAGTCCTACACACAGACCTTGGGCTGGGGACCGTGGAGCGTCTTCGACTACAAGCCACCGCTGCTGCACGACACGCGGGTGCACGGCGAGCCGGTCGAGTACCGGATGATCGGCGCGGAGGCCTCAGTGGACGGGCTCGGCTTCGAGCTGATCCAGCCGGTGAGCGGCCCGAGTATCTACCAGGAATTCCTGGACTCCCGTGGCGAGGGAGTCCAGCACATCGCCTGCATGAAGCACTCGTACGAAGACAGCTCGCTGGTGCGGGAGCACTGGCATTCCAACGGTGCCGAGGTCCTGATGAGCGGCCGGATCGGCGACTCGATCGAGTTCTACTACCTGGACACGGCCCCGATGCTCAAGTTCGTGCTCGAATCAGGAAGCGGCCACGCGATCGACCTGAAGCCGACCTACGTATACCCGTGACCCAGGCCGATTCGGTGCGGGTCCTGGTCGTCGGCGACTCGTATATGCCGGCCGGCGTTTTCGCCACGGCGCTGGGCGGGCTTGGCGACACCGTCTCGGTGACTGAGCTGCAGATCGACAGCACCGAGGCGGCACCGCCGCGGACCGACTCCGAGCGGGCACTCCGCGAGTACGTCAGCGACCCGGCTGCCCTCGTCGCCGCGGTGGCTGGCCATGACGCGCTGTTGGTGCACGGCGCCCCGGTCAGCGCCGAGTCCGGGACGCCGCGCCGCTCCGGCTGGTCTGCTGTGCCCGCGGGGGCCCGGTGAACATCGACGTGGCCGCAGCCAGCAGGCGCGGCATACCAGTGACCAACGCGCCGGGCCGCAACGCCCAGGCCGTCGCCGAGCTGACCATCGCGTTCGCGCTGAGCGGGTGGATCTGTCTATCGTCCCGCTGCTCGGCTACGCGGACGCGCTGATGGCTACCCGCGGCATCGTCCGGTCCACCATTGCGCCGGCCTCAGGCACGCCCATCGTGCTGCGGGCCAGCGGCGGGCCGAGCATCCTGAGGGAGCTGTCGGACGAGCAGGTCGCGGTCAGCATGGAGGACGCCGCGCGCATCAACGCCGCCGCAGTGGCTGTGCAGGTCTTCATTGGGGGCGAGTACGAGACGCAGTCGGTGCACAACATGACCCGGCTGGTCGACGAGAGCCAGCGGTACGGGATCCCGGTGCTCGCGGTCACCGCGGTCGGGAAGGAACTCACCCCGCGACGCCCGCTACCTAAGGCTTGCCACCAGGATTTGCGCCGAGCTTGGCGCGCACTTGGTCAAGACGTACTACTGCGCCGAGGACTTCGACACGGTAACGGCCGCCTGCCCGGTGCCGGTCGTCATGGCTGGCGGGGAAAAGCTGCCCGAGCTCGACGCCCTCACTATGGCCTACCGCGCCATCGAGGAAGGAGCGGCAGGAGTCGACATGGGCCGGAACATCTTCCAGAGCAGCGACCCGATCGCGATGATCGGAGCGGTCAGCTCGGTCGTGCACCAGTCGGTCAAGCCGCAAGCGGCATACGACCAGTATTCAACGGCAACGCGTGGCCATGACCAGCCGGAGGATAAAAGGTGAGCCAGGCAATGACGAAGCTGACCCCGCCCGCTCCGGTCACGCTGCCAGAGTTCGACGAGATCTTCGAGGCGGTCAAGAACTGGGGCCGCTGGGGACCCGACGACGCGCTCGGCACGCTGAATTACATCACCGCGGACACCGTGCGGGCGGCGGCCGCAACAGTCCGGTCCGGTCGGCGCGCGACGATGGCGATACCGATGAACACGTCGGCCGGGCCGGACAACCCCAGCCCGGTCACCCATCACGTGGTCCAGGGCCATGACATCGACATCGGCTCCAGCGGGGTGACGTTTGCCACGGACTACGTCGGCCTGGCCTTCCACGGCGACTGCCACACCCACATGGACGCGCTCTGCCACATCGCCTACCAGGGCCTGGTCTACAACGGCCGGCCAGCCCAGCAGGTGATGACCTCCAAAGGCGCCACCGCGCTCGACGTGACGGCCTACCGCGACGGCCTCGTCGGCCGGGGCGTGCTGCTGGACCTGCCACGGTTCCGGGGCGTCAGGTGGCTGGAGCCGGGTGAGGCCGTGACCCGCGCCGAGGTCGAGGCGGTCGAGCAGGCACAAGGGGTCCGGCTCGGTGAGGGCGACATTCTCGTCTTCCGCACCGGGCATCACCGGCGCCGCCTCGAGCTCGGCGCGTGGAGCAACGACTACCCGCCGGCCGGCGAGGGCAAGGCCGGGCTGCACGTGGACACGATCCGGTGGATGCATGAGCGGCGGATCGCCGCATTCCTGCCGGACGGCGACGGGGAGACGATCCCGAGCAACGTCGAGAGCATCCTCTACCCGATACACCCGCTGCAGGTCACTGCCATGAGCATGCTCGCCGCCGACAGCCTGCAGCTCGAGGACCTGGCCAGGGCCTGCGAAGAGGAAGGGCGCTTCGAGTTCATGGTGGTCGGCCTGCCGCTGCGGCTGCCCGGCGGCACCGGGTCGCCGTGGAACCCGGTCGCCATCTTCTGACGGACGCCGCGGTGCCGAGGCCGGCACCGCGGCGGTGAGGCAAACACCCAGGGAGGCAACGAGCCATGGAGCGGCGGTTCGAGGGCAAGGTCGCGCTGGTCACCGGCGCGACGACGGGCATCGGCCAGGCGGCCGCGGTGCGCCTCGCCGCGGAGGGCGCGGTCGTGGCAGTGAACCAATTGCCCGGGCAGAACCCGGCCGTGACACTGCGGCGGATCGGCGAGGCCGGCGGCCAGGGCTTCCCGGTGGTCGCCGACATGCGTGATCCGGGGCAGGTCACCGAGATGGTGCACAGCGTGGCCGAGCGCGGCGGCCGGCTCGACTACGTGGTGTCAAATGCGGCGATCAACCCGTTCATGGCGTGGGACCAGACGACCGTCGAGGACTTCAACAACCTGTTCGAGACCAACGTCCGCGGCACCTGGGTGGTCTGCACGGAAGGTGCCAAGCAGATGATCCGGGAAGGGCACGGCGGCGCGATCTGCTGCGTGAGCTCGATCTCGGCGCACGTGGGCGCCCCGGGACAGACCGCGTACTGCGGCACCAAGGGCGCGATCAGCATGCTGACCAAGGCGCTCGGCTGCGACCTGGGCGCGCACGGCATCCGGGTGAACGCGGTCGAGCCGGGCTTGGTGATGACGAACATGAGCGCGCCGATGATGAACGAACCGGCCACGGTGAGGTACTACAACGATCGCATTGCACTGCACCGGGGAGCCCAGCCCGAGGAACTCGCGGCCACGATCGCGTACCTGCTCTCGCCCGATGCCAGCTACGTGACCGCCGCGACGTTGCTGGTAGACGGTGGCTTCATCGTGAATGCCGACCTGTGATGACCAGTAACACGCGGGCACGGTTAGGAGGTGTGCGATGCCAGACCCGGCGCGGATCCTGCACGAGGCATACCAACGTGTCAGGCACGAGTACGGGAGAGCCATCGGCCAGCGGCGCGAGAAGCTGATCACACCCGCGCTAGTGCTCGATATCGACGCGGCGCAGCGCAACATCGACCACATGGCGAGCGAGCTCAAGCAGATGGGCGCGGCCACCATCCGGCCGCACTACAAGACGCACAAGAGCCCGGACCTGGCCCGCCGCCAGCTTCAGGCGGGGGCCGGCGGGCTGTCCATGGCCACGGTGTGGGAGGCCGCCATCCTCGCCACCGCCGGGATGGACGACCTGTTCGTGGTCAACACGGTGGCGCATCCGGCCAAGCTCCGGGTGCTTGCCGAGCTCGCCCGGGATCACCATGTGCGTGTCGCGGTGGACGAGGCCGCGAACGCCGCGGCCCTCTCCGCGGCCGCCGTCATCGCGGGGTCCACGCTCGGGATCATGGTAGAGGTGGACACCGGCATGGACCGCTGCGGGGTGGATAACGCAGCGGACTGCCTCGCAGTTGCGCTGCGGGTGATGGACCTGCCCGGGCTGCGCTTCGAGGGCATCACCGGCTACGAAGGGCACTGCTCACTAACCCCGGACAACGATTTGCGGCACGAGCGCCAGCGCGAGGCGATGAAGTTCTTCACTGGGGTCGCCAGGCTGCTAGAAGCGGACGGCATTCCCTGCCCGATCCGGTCGGCCGGCGGGATCGCGACCTGGAACTGGACTGCGGCCTACCCGGGCGTGACTGAGATCCAGGCCGGCACCTACGTGGTGATGGACAACTTCCACGGCATGATGGTGCCTGGCTTCGAGCACTCGCTCACCATCCAGGCGACGGTGATCAGCCGGCAGAGCGGCAAGGTCATCGTCGACGTCGGCAGCAAGTCGGTCGCCGACCCGGCCGATGTGTCGATGGTGGGCCACGACCACGAGGTGTTCCGCTTCGACGAGGAGCACGGCATCTTCGACGCGGCCGGAGGCTCCTCGCTGCGGGTCGGTGATCCAGTGGCGCTGGTGCCCGGGTACTCGCCGAGCACCGTGAACTGCTACGACGCGTACCACGTGGTGCACGAGGACATCGTCGTCGACATCTGGCCGGTCATCCCCCGCGGCCCCGGCCATCACGGGCTGGCCGGGCCGGCATGAACAGCGCAAACCCTTGCCAATCTCTACCGGCGAGGTCGATACTCCAGTGAACGGACGGTCAATCCGTGAGCGGATGTTCTGCGCGCACATGACCCTGTTTCCGGTGGGTGGCGGGAAGGAGACTCACAGTGGCAGTTGAGGCTGGTCAGACGAGTAAGGGAAGCGTTAAGACCGAACTGCGGGAGAACGCGGTCGGCCTCCCCGGAATGCTGATGCAGGGCATTGCCACGATTGGGCCGTCGTTCGCGATCCTCGCGTCGTTCGTATTTATCGTGGGATTCGCCGGGATCGTCACTCCGTGGGCGTTCCTGTTCGGCGGCGTCCTCCTGGGGTTGCAGGCATTGTCGGCGGCGCAGCTGGCGAAGGTGTTCCCGTCGGCGGGCGGCTGGTACACCTGGATAGCCCGCGCCTTCCATCCGCGGGCAGGCTTCTTCGCCGGGGTGCTGTTCTCGGTCTGGCTGCCGCCGGTCGCCGCGCTCACCCTGTCGTACCTGTCAAAGACGGTCCTCGAGCCCTCGATCAAGGCCGAGTACGGCGTGGATATCCAGTGGTGGATCTGGGTGCTCGTCGGCCTGGCGCTGGTGATCTACTTCGCCTACCAGGGGATCACCATCTCGGAGAAGGCGCTCATCATCACCGGGTCGATCGAGATCGTGATCATGGTGGCGCTCGCGTTCACCGGGCTGGCCTCGCCCGGCCCCGGGGGGTTCAGCTGGGCGCCGCTGAACCCCGCCCACTTCGGCCTGGCGGGAAACCTATTCCTGGGGGTGGTGTTCTCCATCTTCGCCTTCAGCGGGTGGGAATCCACCGGGCCGCTGGCCGAGGAAAGCAAGAACCCCAAGCGCAACGTGCCGATCGGGCTGGTCGGGTCCGTCCTCGTGCTGACGGTCTACTTCGTGTTCGTCACCTGGGCCTATCTGGTCGGCACCGGCGTGAACAAGGTCGCCGCCACAGCCAATCCCAATGGGCCATTCCCGGTGGCGATAATGGCGCAGCGGGTGTGGAGCGGCGCCTGGGTGCTGCTGCTGTTCGCGCTGCTGAATTCGGCCATAGCCCTGTCGATCGCGTGCTTCAACGGCGGAACCCGGACCTGGTACGCCATGGGCCGTTCCGGCGTGCTTCCCCGCGCCCTCGGAAAGGTCAACCCAAGGCGGAAGACGCCAATCAACGCGATCCATGTCCAGGTCGCCGTGCAGGCCCTCGCGTTCGTGTTCGTGCTGATCTACGGGGCCGCGAACGTGTTCTTCTCCTGGGCGAACGCGATCACGATCGGCCTGGTGCTGATGTACATCCTCTGCAACATCGGCGTGGTGAAGTACTACCTCACCGACGCCCGCAGCCAGTTCAACCCGCTGCTGCATCTGGTCGTCCCCGTGGTGGCCTCGGCGGCGGGTGTCGTGGTCGTCTGGAAGTCCTACTTCTCGCCGTTCACGAGCACGGGACCCGTGTTCTGGGGCCTGATGACCTTCATCGGCGTTCTCGCGATCACCGTGATCATCCTGATCTACCTGCGGGTCCGCGGCAAGGAGGACTGGATGCACCGTGCCCAGCTGGTATTCGAGCAGTCAGGCGGCGGCCACTAGGACGGCCGGGCCGGAGTCCGAGACCCCGGGGGGCACGCCAGTGCCGCGGGCGCCAGTGCTGGAATACGGGCGGCTGGCGCCACCTAGCGCTCACCGAGCCGACGTACCGGTCTGCCCGCTTAGCGCGCGATTCGGCCCACGTTGTGTAAGGCCATCGGGATCTGCCAATGACAGTCGTCAAAGCTAGGACAGCAGCTGTCACGGACGGTGAGCATTCGCCGACCGTAGCCATGCGCGTCTAGCTTGGACCGAGTATGGCTACCGCGCCGTGGATTGCCAGCCGTCGCATACTTCGCCGCCGTGATCGGCCTGCTCGGTCTCGCCCAGATCCTTCCCGCGCCCGCCTACCTCGTGATGGACGCGGTCGCCTTTCTCGCCGCCAGAGGCTGGTGCGCATAATTTCTGGCGCTGCCGGCAGGCGCATTGCCTGCTCACGGGCTCTGGCTGGTTGCTCCTTGCCCTGTTCGCAGTCGCGGAGGCCGGGCTGGGCCACAACACCCTGGGACCGGGAGCGGCTCGGCGAGACCTACCTCAACATGCCATCGGAGCCAAGGAAATCGTTCAGGGCCGCCGAATACGCCGCGCCACTATCCTGTCCAGCCGGTCGATCACCATCCGGCGAGCACGGATCATCCTGTTATGGACGGCCTCGAGCGCAGAGAATCGCCGCACTGGAGCCGCCCATATCGGCGGCTCGGGCGCGTCAAGCACGTTCAGCCGCTCCTCACGGAACGTGATGACTCTGCCAAGAGCCGCGCAGCGTCGCCGGCTCTGTGCAGTTGAGACGGTACGCCGGGCGCGCGGGGCTCATCCTGGTGTTACTCTTCGGGCGCTGGCCGTCCGTGAAGTCGCCGGAGCAGGGCGGCAAGCTGCTTGCGTTCGGCGAGGGTCAGGGGTGCCAGGAACCGGCGTTGCTGCTGGTCGAGGATCTGCACGGCCGCGGCCTTGGCGGCCCGGCCGGAGTCGGTCGGGTGAACGAGGAACGCCGGTCGATCCTGAGGGCGTCTGCCAGGGCCTTCTGGGTCATGGGCTCCAGCTCGGTCACCATGGTCAGGATCCCGGCCTGGCGAGCGCTGAGCGCCATCTCGGCGAGCATCTCGTTGGCGAGGGAGTGCGATATCTCCGAGGCCCGGTAGAGGAGGAACGGCACCCGGTCGCGCATGGAGGGCGGCAGACAGCCCAACCTCTGCTAGAGATAACGGCGGCACTGCGCGCGTTCTCCCTAACGTCCCTGTCACTCACCGTAATGCTGTCGATCTGCGTAGCCTGATACCGATCTCGGATCGGTCCAGCGGTGAGCGATCTGGTGGAGGTCGCAGCCGGCCGTCGGCCGATGTGCTTGTCGATCTTGCCCGGCGGCCGCCAGGCGGCTGCATCATGCTTGCCTGACGCGCCATATGCGGCAGATCCGTGCGCTTTCGGAACCGGGGCGATCAAGCATAGGCATGCAGATGGGTCAGCTGATCGTGATGCCGATACCAGCTCGCGGATAGATGAGCGGGACCAGGTTCGGCGGCCACGTGGCTTGCCCGTTGATCGACAGGCCGTTATCTGTTCCGGCCGAACCAGACCAGCCCGCCGGCGAGCAGGACCAGCCCGGCGCTGAGGACCGTCTTGGAACCGTGCCTGGCGATGAGCGGGGCGGCGGCGCCGCGGTGGCGATGAGAGCCAGGGCGAGGGGCAACTGGGACAGCCCGGCGGTGATGGCGCGGTAGTGGAGGATGACCTGCTCGTAGAGCGACCGGAAGTAGAACAGGCCGAGCAGGGCGGCGCCTGTGAGCACCATGATCGCGTTGCCGGCGGCGACGGTACGCACGCGGCCGGTCCCGAGGATCCGCCCGAGCCGTTCGACTGGAAAGGCTGGCTGGAGTTCATGGTCAGCCATGCACAATTTCATGCGGCGTTGCCGCCGCTCCAGCCCTGGAACAGCATGACCGCGATGTAGATGCCGTTGTCACGCGACTCGACCGCGCGCTCGCGCAACCTGGAAAACCAAGCCCGAGGCCCTGGCATCGACCGGACCAGCTACAAAGCCACACTCAGCATCGTCATCCCGGTGCCACCAGAACCTCGACAGCCAGCACCAGGCCCTGACTGCACGGCCTTGCAGCTAGTGCTGCGCCTGTGCTTTCGGCGCCACGAACGTCTCGTACGCTTCGCCAGGTTTCATGGACTCGTGCACGACCGCCGCGACAGCCCGGATCATCGCTTCGGGATGGTTACTCTGGAAGATGTTGCGGCCCATGTCGACTCCGGCAGCTCCTTCTTCGACGGCCCGGTGGGCCATGGTCAGGGCGTCCAGCTCGGGGAGCTTCTTGCCGCCCGCCATCACCAGCGGCACGGGGCAGGCAGCCGCGACCGTGTCGAAATCCTCCGCGCAGTAGTACGTCTTGACGAAATGCGCTCCTAGCTCCGCGCAGATCCGGGTGGCGAGCCGAAGGTAGCGAGCGTCCCTGGTCAGCTCTTTGCCCACCGCGGTGACGGCGAGCACCGGGATCCCGTGCCGCTGACCCTCGTCCACCAGCCGGGTCATGTTGTGCACCGACTGCGTCTCGAACTCGCCACCGATGAACACCTGGACGGCGACTGCGCAGGCGTTGATCCGCACGGCGTCCTCCATGCTGACCGCGACCTGCTCGTCCGACAGTTCCTTGAGGATGCTGGGGCCGCCGCTGGCCCGAAGCACGATGGGCGTGCCGGAGGCGGGCGGCACCGTGGAACGGACCATGCCCCTTGTGGTCATCAGCGCATCCGCGTACGGCAGCAGCGGGAGGATCGACAGGTCGACTCGCTCCAGCCCGCTCGTGGGTCCCTGGAAGTACCCGTGGTCGATGGCGAGCATGACGGTCCGGCTGGTGGCGGGCCGGAAGATGCGGGCCAGCCTGCTCTGCATGCCCCAGTCCAGGCTGCCGCAGCCTTTGAGCGGAAACACATGACTGGGCGCGGGCACCGCCGGGCGGAAGCGGGCGCCGCTGGTGGCATCGTCGGTGTCGGCCATGACTGCTTTCTCCCGGGGGTGTGCTGATCCGGCCAACGCCGGATGCGGTCAGGACTTGTCGTTATGCGCCTGCCGCCCGCCAGAGCGGGCTGAGCAGGCCGTCTTCAGAGATGCCCAGCATGCGTGCGTAGATCTCGCGCCAGGCCGGATACCGCTCGTCGTAGCAGCCCACGGCGACGGGATCCGGTTCGAAGGTGGCGCCCCTGCGTCGTAGCTGTGGCCGTAGCTCCTCGAGGCTGGCGTAACTGCCCGCGCCAACCCCAGCGCAGATCGCCGCGCCAAGCGCGCTGCTCTCGGTGACGACGGGGACGTGCACCGGCACACCGAGCACGTCGGCCATGATCTGCGGCCACAGTCGCCCCTTAGCCGCGCCGCCGGTGAAGACGAACTCCTCGAAGCGCAGCCCGGTCAGCTCGCCGATGATGTCCCGGTGACCGCGGGCGACGTACGCTGCGGCCTCCTCGATGGCGCGCACGCACGCGCCGCGGCCGCTGGCCGCCGGGTTGCTTAGGTCGAACCCGGCGAACGACGGGCTGGCGTGCACCCAGCGTCGCGCATTCATGAGATTCGACATGATCGCAACGACTCCGCCAGACCCGGCCGGGACCTGCGCGGCTGCCTCTTCCATAACCACGTAGGGGTCCACGCCCCGGCTGCGGGCGAGCGCGATCTCCGCGTCGCAGAACGCGTCGCGGAACCACCGCATGCTCATGCCGCAGTAGAAGCCGATCCCTTCCAGCATCCACTCCCCGGGCGTAACGTGACACAGGGTGCGCAGCCGCGCCTCGGGGTCGATCAACGGCTCGGGTAGCAGCACGGTGTTCTGCCAGAACGTGCCCGCCACCACCGTGTACTCACCCGCGATCACGCCGGCGCCAAGCAACCCGAGCTGGGTGTCGCCCCCGCCGGCCACCACGGGAGTACCCGTGCGCAGTCCGGTCTGCTCCGCCGCCGCCGTGGTCACCTCGCCGACCACGGTGCCGGGGTCCACGACGGGCGGAAGCACGTCCGCCGGCAGCCCGCACAACGCGGGTATGGACTGTGACCAGCCACGCTGGGCCAGCGTGAACATCCCGGAACTCGACCCGCAGGAGGGCTCGGTGACCTGCGCGCCCGACAGGCGATAGATAATCCAGTCGCTGAGCATGCCGAGGCTGCTGGCATTGCTGAGGATGTCCGGGCGGTGCCTGGCGAGCCAGCGCAGCCGGGCCGGCGTGGTGATCGACACCCAGTCGCCGGCCTCGGCGTAGATCTTCGCGGCGGCGCCTTCCTTGATCAGATCCTCTGCCTCGGTAGCCGACCGGCTGTCCACGTTCGGGCAGGCCCAGATCTCCCGGCCGGCCCGGTCGTAGATGACCACGCCTTCGCGCATGCTGGTGGCGGACACCGCCGCGACGTCGCCGCCGGAGGCGCCCGCGTCCCACAGCGCATCGTGCACGCAAGCGGCGATGGCACGCCAGCCCGCGTCGACGTCGAAGTCCTGGCCGCCGGGTACCCCGGGCGGCTCCCGGTGCGCCCCCTCCCTGACCCCCCCCCCCGCCTGCTCCCCGGTCTCGGTGAACAGCACGGCCCGGCAGCTTCCGGTGCCGGCGTCAATGGCCAGCAGGTAGCGGCCGGTCATGTCACGCTTCCGGCCTGCAGCACCTGCGGGTTCAGCACGTCGGCGGGAACCTGCCCGGCCCGCAGGCTGGCTACCGCGGCCACCGCCCGGCGCGCGCCTCGGGCCAGCGTTTCCGCTGTGGCGCCGCCGATGTGCGGGGTGACGATGACGCCGGGCGTATCGAGCAGCGGGTGACGGTCCCCATGGGCAGGCGGCTCCAGCACGTCCAGCGCCGCCCCGGACAGGATTCGTGCCTCCAGCGCTGCGCTCAGTGCTGACTCGTCTACCAGCGACTCGCGTGCGGTATTGATGAAGCAGGCACCTGGGCGCATCCGCGTGAACAGGTCACGGGAGAACATATGCCGGTTCTCCGCCGTGGCCCTCGCGTGCAGCGACACGATGTCCGAGCGGGCCAGCAGCGTGTCCAGCGGCACCAGTTCGACTCCGTCCGCCGCATCCGGCACCTGCGGATCGTAGGCGATGACGGTGAAGCCGAGTGCCCGTGCGCGCGCCGCCACCTCGCGGCCGACGCGGCCGAAGCCGACCAGGCCCAGGGTGAGGCTGGCGGCCTCATGGCCGAAGAACTCCTTGCCCTCGAACGCCGACTCCGAGAAACCGCCGCGGTCGAGCAAATGCCGGCTGGCCCGCGGCACCGCGCGGATCAGCAGGAGGGCGAAGGCGATGGTGAGTTCCGCGACAGCTTCGGCGTTCTTCCCCGGGGTGTTGACCACCGGGATGCCACGCTCGGTGGCCGCCGCCACGTCCACGTTCACCGGGCCGCCGCGGGCACAGCACACCAGGCGTAGCGGCGCAGCATCGAGTACCTCGGAACTGACCGGCGCGCCGTGCACGATCAGGACATCCTGGCCGGTGACGGCGCGGGCGATGTCAGCGGGATCGCCGAGGTACTCGCGGAGCTTGCGCTCTGACTCCGTGCGCGGCGGCGGGGACGCCACGCTGTCGATCTGGACCGAGGTGACGTCGACCTCGTCTCCGAGCTGCGCGAGCGAAGACGTATGTGGGCTCGAGATCGATCGCGTGCCCGCTCCCGGACTCGAGGACGAACTTGAGCAGCGGTGAGGTATCGAGGTAGTAGAACTCGATGGACTCGCCGATCCGGCCGCTCATCAGGACTTCCGCGCCGCGCTCGCGCCAGTGGTCCTTGAGTGCCCGGCTGTCTTCAGCCGTGTGCTTCATGCAGGCGATGTGCTGGACGCCCTCGCCGTGGGTGTCCAGGAACTCCTGGTAGATGCTGGGGCCGCTGACCGGCTGGATGAGCTCGAAGCCGAGCCCGTTGACCGAGGTTTCCGCGCCGATCATGCGGAACTCGGTCTTCTCGCCGCGCACTGTGGTGTCGTGCAGCAGCGGCGGCTTGTAGTCGAACACGCTCCACGGACCCCAGCCAAGGTTCTCGGTGTAGGACCGCAGGGCGGACTCGATGTCGGCGACGACGACCGCGATCTGCGTGATCGACATCGGGACCGGTGGCGGCACGATCCGCGCGCTGTTACCGCCTGTCATGTGCGACCTCCTCGATCGGGCCCGCGGGCACGGGGTGGAGCAACGTCTTGGTCATCAGTTCGAGGTTGTGGGCTGGGTTGCGCCGGTCGAAGATCGCGCTGCCGCTCACGATGATGTCGATCCCCCAGCCGGCGATCTCGGCCGCGTTGCGGAGGGTGACCCCGCCGTCGACGCCGATCAGCACGTCAGCGCCGCAGCCTGCGGCCAGCTCGCGGACGGCTTCGACGCGGCGCCGGGTGTTGGCGGCAGACGCCTGGCCGGGCCAGCCGGGGTTGACGGCAAGCACCAAGATCAGGTCGGTGAGCTCGAGTACCGGCTCGACCGCCTGAACCGGGGTGCCCGGGTTGATCGCGACGCCACGCAGGAACGACTGCGACTCCCGGGCCAGGTCGGTCATCTCCTGGAGCGTGCGGTGCAGGTGCCGGGTCGCCTCGGCGTGCACGGTGATCACGGCCGCGCCGGCCGCCGCGATGTCCGGCACCAGCCTGCGCGGCTCCTCCACCAGCAGGTGCGCATCCGCCGGGATGCCGGTCGCGGCCACCGCGGCGACGAACGCCGGGCCGACGGTGAGCTGCGGACAGAACGCGCCGTCCATTACGTCGACGTGCGCCCATTCCGCCTTGCCCCGGAGGATCTCCAGCTCGGCGCCGAGCCGCGCGAGGTCCGCGGTGATCACTCCAGCGCTGAGGCGGGGCAGCGTCACCACCGGTGCCTCCCTCACGCGATCGTCAAAGAGCTAGGAACTCAAGGGGGCAGAGCATCTGCTCAGATATTGCGCATCTGCTCGCCTAGAAGAAGTATCGGACTAGATCGGGCATGGTGGCAATACCTCCGCCGAAATCACGCCAGGCTGGCCGGTGTCCGGATTCCCCGCTCAAGTTCCAGCAGGCGCAGCGCCACGAGCTCGTTCGTGACCAGGACGTTGAGGAACCCGCCGTGCAGGGCGCCGAGGATGGCCTCTGTCTTGTGCAAGCCTCCCGCGACGCCTACCACCTTGGGGATCGAGGCGAGGTCGGACAGCTCGATCCCGATCCGGCGGCGGTGGATCTCCAGGCTGACCACGTTGCCGTCGGCGTCGAAGAACTGGCCGAGGATGTCGCCCACGACACCGCGGTCGCGCAGCACACGTACGTCGTCCGCTGCCAGGTATCCCATCTGCACGATGGTCGCGTCGGCGGCGGGCGTGCCCACGCCAACGATCGCCTGGTCAACGCCGGATGCCTGCTTAAGAACCTGCTGGATGGCCGGCTCCGCCTTGAGCGCAGCGGCTAGCTTCGGTGTGGACGCCACGATCGGCGTCGGGATGATGATGGCGGTCGTTGCCTCGGGCTCCGCGACGCCGTCTCCCTTAGACGACAGGATGGTCTGCAGGTAGCCGTCCACGCCCCCGGTCAGGGTCACCAGGTGCACCGGGCCGACCGCCCCGAAGTTGGTCGAGGCGATGACGCGCGACACCGTCTCGCCCCAGCCGACACCGAGCGTTCCGCCGGGACGCAGGTGGGTGTTCATGAACTGGGCCCCGCCCAGCCCGAGCCTGGCGTTCAGCAGGTGGTGGTCGGCGGGCTCCTTTTCATGATCGGGGACGACCAGGGCCTCGGCCAGGTTGAAGGTGCGCCGGAGCTGGTTACTTACCTCAAGCGCGTTGAGATGATCAGCATTCAGGTTGATCGATACCAGGCCTACTCTGCGGGCCCGTTCCAGCATGCGCCCGACGGACGCGCGCGATACCGAGAGCCGGCGCGCGATCTCGTCCTGGGTCAGCTCGTCCTTGTAGTAGAACCAGGCGACGCGCAGCAGCAGCTCCTCCGCGCTCGACCTGATCTCGCCCGCGTTCACCAGACTCCCCTACTCACGGTCGATCACCTGGCCGCCGTCCAGCGGGATGACCGCGCCAGTGAGGAAAGACGCCATCGGGCTTAGCAGCAGCAATATCCAGAGCGCCACCTCGTCCGGGATGCCGATCCGGCCCAGCGGCACCTGGCTGCCAAGCCAGCGGTAAGCCTCCTCCAGATCGTCGGCCCAAGTCGCGTGGATCGGCGTATCGATCGGACCGGGGGCAATGCCGTTGACCCGCACCCCGAGGGGCGCCAGCTCGCCAGCCAGGGTACGCGTCAGGTAGTCCAGCGCGGACTTGGTCATGGCGTATACCGACTGGCCCACACGGTGCAGGGTGCCGGACGACGAGCTGATATTGACCACGGACCGTATCGGAGACTCGCGCAGCGCTGGCAGTGCCTCCTGGATGAGGAAGAATGGCGCCCGGATATTGGTGGCCACGTGCGCGTCGAAGCCGCTGGCGTCCCATTCCCCGAACGGCTTGTGCCGTACCACAGCGGCGTTGTTGACCAGCCCGTCGATCTGGCCCTAGCGGTCCAGGCAGGTCCGCACGACATGCCCGGGGCTGGCCGGGTCGGCCAGGTCAGCCGGCAAGGCCAGGGCATCCCCGCCAGCGGACCAGATCTGCCCGGCCACCTCGTCCAGCAACTCTTGGCGGCGCCCGACCAGGACCACCCGCGCGCCGGCGGCGCCGGCCCGGCGGGCCGTGGCGGCGCCGATGCCGCTGCCAGCGCCGGTCACTATGACCACCGCCCCGGTGAGCCCTGGGTCAGCCAGGACCTGCGCGGCACCGTCAGGCAACGCTGTCATAGCACCTCCCCACAGCCGGGCCCTGGGCCCGCCGCCTTGAGCATATGTAAATCAAGTGGGCGGTTGCTCTCACCGGGTGCCGTGAACGGCGCCTCGTCGAGGAATCTCGCCAGGACGTTCCAGGTCATCCTGCCCACCGGGGTCTCGGTTCCCGCGGCCCGCAAGGCGCCGCACCAGGCGATCGATCCGACCGAGAACACGGCGCCGCCGGCGCCGGTCTCGAAGAACACCACATCGGATCGGACCAGAGCCGAATCCGGGCCTCCTTGCCGCGAGTCCGCGGTGGTCACGTCCTCCACGGCGCCCTGATACGCCCGGCTGAACCCGCCGGCGGAGGCGACGACCACCGCGTGCGGCGGCGTGCCGAGCGCCGGGTCGGCCCGGTCGATCTCGAATCCCGCCGGGCCGCCCAGCACAGACCCTCCGCCGCCGAGCGGCAGGCTGGGATCGATACCGTCCAGGATGAACCGGATGCGCTCATCGGCGGGATCGGCCGCGATGCGGTACGGAAGCGATACGTCGAAGCCCTGGGCGGTGAAACCGACGCCGGTCAGGGACTGCGGGGAACGCCCGCGATGCCGCCACAGGCCGCCGCGCTCGCCCGTCATCGCCTGGTACCATTCACCCGGCTCCGATTCCCACACCCTGGTCCCGGCCTGTCCCCGCCGTACCTCGATGAGGAACGGGTCATCCTCCGGCGCGGTGGTAACCCAGTAGAACCCGTTGCCTCCGGGGTACATCAGCCGGCCGCCTGTGGCCAGGTAGCTGTCCAGGGCGTCGAGCATCTGCGTGCTGGCGTATTCCGGGTGGCTTCCGGTAAGCACCACCCGGTAGGGGCTGAGCGCGGCGGCGCCGAGGGTGTGCAGGTCATCGTCGGTGATGACATCGACCTCGACATGCCGGTACTCCAGCCAGTGCAGCAACTCCAGATCTGCGCTGAACTGGTGCGGTCCGCGAATCAGGGGCAGGTGATAGCCGGGACGCATGTTCAGCACCGGGCGCCGCCAGGACGACAGGCAGCACCCGCTCCCGTCGGCGTGCCGGTCGTACAGGCTCAGCAGCCGCTGCTCGGCCATAAATCGGTCGCGGTCGGTGACGGGCAGGGCGGAGGCATCGCCCGTGGCGCTGATGGGGTGCTCCCAGGAGGCATGCTCGTTCGCGTAGGCCAGGTAGCTGAAGGTCGGCAGGAGCACCGCCGCGGCTGGCCGGCCGCCGGGGCGACGGCGTCCTGCCGCGCTCACGATCAGGGGCACCACATCCTCATGCTCTCCGGCGCGCAGTCTGACGCCGTAGGCGCCGCTCGGCCACTCGGCCGGTACCTGGAACGACAGGCTGGTCTCCCAGCCCGCGTCGGTGAGGTCGTCCTCGTGAAAGGTCGCTGCGCCGTACTCGTCCGGGCTGACCATGAAGCTTTCCGTGCCTGGCGTCCAGTTGCGGCCGGTCACGCCTAGCACCGGGGAGTTGACCAGGGTCCCGTCGCAGCGCCCGGGGCCGGTGTCGCGGACGCGGTGCGGCGGGAGTGCGGCGCCGGGGGTGAATCGCCACTCATGGCGCAGGCCGCGGATACGAGCCGCGGGCGCGTCGGCGGCGAGCGCGGCCAGGTCCGCGTCGGACAGCCTGCCCTCGAACAGGCGCGGCGTGTCGATCTTCCCGTTGAAGCACCGATGCACGTTCCGCCCGCTCACCGCGGCGCCGACGCTGATCACCTGGGCCCCCGGGCACGGGGCGCCCAGGTCATGCGGCCCGGTACTGCCCGGGCTGGCCGACCCGTGCTGGCCGCGCGGGGCGCGCCGAAGTACCAGCAGGCTGACCTCACCTGCGGCGTCCCATCGGGCGGCCGCGAAGTACCAGCGCCCGGTATCGAGCACAGGCCCGGCGGATACGCGGTGGTCCGCGTCCTGGCCCTGTGCCTCCAGGCGGACCGCGCTGACCCTGCGGTCCTCGCCGATGCCGAGCTCCCAGCCGCCGACCGCGGCCAGGCCCGCCATCAGGCACTGCCTCCCGGCCAGCAAGGCCGGGAGGAACCACAGCGCCACGGTGTGCCCGGCCGGGCCCGGGATTTCCTCGCCGAGTTCCGCGATGAAATAGGAGCCGCTGACCAGATCCTGGCGGTGGCCGGGAAACCGGCCGAGGGCCACCCGGGGGACGGCCGGGCGGGCGTCCTGGCCGAGCCGTATCACCTCGGCGGTGTATCCCGGCAAGGTGCTGCTGACCTTGACATCAACGGTGTCACCCGGGTGAGCGACGCACGGTTGCGCGTAGCCGAGGAGCTCCACGTCAGTTATCCGTTTCGTCTCGACACGGGTCCGGTGTGCCCGGAGACGGCCCCGGGTCGCCTGCCCACCGCTGGTGCAGCAGCGTCGTGCCATCCTGCACGACGCTGGCCTCGATGACCGACGAGCGACGGTGCGAGGTGCTACGGACGGCGACCTGGATCCGTTCTCCCGCGGGCAGGCACGCTCTGATATCGACCTGGGCCTGCACCGTGGCACCATCCGGCCGGCCGGGGCGCACCCGCGCGGTGAACAGCTCATCCGAGCGCAGGTCGGCACCGGACGGGGGTCGGAGGCGCGAGCGGACCCCGAACGCGACGGCGGTCTCGCCGGTCGCCTTGTCCTGGGTCACCTGGTAGACGGACTCACCGTCGATGACCCAGCCGGTGTCCGTCGCGGCGGGCGGCGATGCGATCGCGGCTGGCTCGCCGCCGCCGGCCGCCGGGCGGACCGGCACCCGCAGCTCGGAGACAGCGCCCGGAGAGGTCACGACGGTCAGTTCGGGGTTCGACGGGGACGGCCAGATGTGCGGGAAGTCCGCGCAAGCCACGCAGAGCCGCACCCTGGAACCCGCGGGCAGCTCGAAAGCGGCCGCGCCCAGCTGCACCGTCATCATCCGCGGCGGCGCACCAGCATCACTGCCTGCATCGCTGCCAGCGGGCGGAACGCGGAGCCAGCCGGAGGTGATGAGCGTAGACCGCTCGTCGGGACCGACCATGGACACCCGCGCCACCAGGTGCGTTTCGTCGTCCGCCGGCAGGCTCACGTACAGGCCGGCCTCTGGGCTGCCCGCGATCAGCAACGGCTCCGGCAGCGGATCGCTGGTGAAGGTGAGGCTCCGCGCGTCGTCGGCGCTCTGCTCCTCGGGCCAGCCGCTGCCGGTACCGAACGGATCCCAGATTCCCGCCGCCAGCCCGACCAGCGGATCGCCGCGGTAGGTGCGGCTGGCGGGTTCTGCCGGGGGCGCCGACGCCATCCGCCGCCATGGGAGAAGTACAGCACCGGCGGCTCCGGTTCCGCCGGGGCAGGCTCCAACGGGGCAGGGTCCTGCGGCAGGTGGGCGTCCCACCAGTCCGCCATCGCGGTCACCCAGTCATACGGCTCCACCGCGGACAGGTGCGGCAGCACGTGCATCCACGGGCCCATGATGAGCCTCTTCGGTCCGCTGACCTGGCCGAACACGCGGATCATGGCATCGGAGTAGGCGTCGGCCCACCCCCCGATGAGCATCGCGGGCACCTCGACCGCAGTGGCATCCACCACCCGGGCCTGCCAGTAGTCATCCCGGTCCGGATGCGCCTGCCAGTTCAGCGCGTGCGGCTGGCCGCCTTCCATGCGCAGCAGCCGCTGCCGCCAGGTGCGCTCCCATCGGCCGCCGGGGTCCTGCCGCGTCGGCGGGCAGAGGCCGAGAGCGAGCATGTGCGCGGACCACGCGTGCCGGCCCAGCATGGCCGGGCAGCCACCCGGGGCGATGGTGTCCCGGTACATGTCAGTCGCGGCGTAAACGGCCACGATCGCGCGCAGGTGTGGCGGCCGGTGCGCCGCGGCGGCCAGCGCGTTCATCCCGCCGTAGGACACCCCCCAGGCGCCCACGCTGCCGTCGCACCAGTCCTGGCCGGCGGCCCACTCGATGATCTCCGCGCAGTCCCGGCCCTCCCGGGGCAGGTCGAAGCTCTCCGCGTAGCCGCCCTGGGATGCCCCGGTGCCGGTCATGTCCGCGAACAGGGTCGCGTCCCCGCGGCGGCACAAGCCGGTCCTGGTCTGCTCGAAGAGGCTGCCGATGATGTCGTCGGTGCGGTACGGGTAGTAGCTGACCAGCACCGGCCCGCTGGGCCGGCCGGGCGGGCGGTAGAGATCGCCCGACAGCCGGGTGCCGTCGGAGAGCGGGATCACGAGGCTGCGTTCGGTGCGCACGCCGGGCATGGAAGGGGCGACCATCGGCTAGATCCTCTCGATGTCTGCCACCGCCGCAGGCCGGATCACCAGTTCCGTCACGGCAACCCGGCGCGGCCGGGACGTCAGCCAGGCGACGGCCTCCGCGACGTCCTCGGGCAGCAGCGCTCCGCCGGCCTCAACCAGCGGCCGGACAACCGGGCTTCCCCTGGTGAGCGGGGTGTCGACCAGACCGGGCTCGACCAGCGCGACCCGGATCTTGCTGGACTGCAGTTCCTTGCGCACCGCGTGCCCGAGGCCGACGACGCCCCACTTGCTGGCGATGTACAGCGGCTCGCCCACGTAGCTGTCCCTCCCCGATGCCGACGCGATCATCACGATGTCTCCGCCGCCGGCGTCGACCATCAGCGGGGCGACCGCCCGGATGCTGTTGGCCATGCCGAGCAGGTTGGTCTGCACGACCTGCTGCCACCGCTCTGGCGAGCCGCTGGTGATGCGCGACTGGTCGGCTATGCCGGCGCTCGCCACGAGCACGTCAATCCGCCCCAGGTCGCGGGAGATCTGGCCGACCGCATGCTGCAGGGACTCGAAGTCGCGGACATCCGCCTCCACCGCGCGGGCCCGCACCCCGGTGCCGCGCAACTCGTCGACGGCGCGGGACAGCTCCGGGCCTGGCAGCGAGAGCAGTATGACGGCCGCCCCCGTGCGGCCACAGGCCTCGGCGCAGGCCCGGCCGATACCAGTGGCCGCGCCGGTGATCAGCACGACCGGCGGCCCGGTCTGCCCGCTCATACGGGCGCCGAGGTCGCACCGGTGATGAGGCCGACGAGTTCCACACCCGTCACCTGCCGCTGCCGCTGGTCGAGCTCAGCGATCTTGCGTCCCAGCCGGAACACCGCGACCCGGTCCGCGACCCGCAGGACGTGCTCCATGTTGTGGGTGACCAGGAGGGTCGCCACGCCCTCCGCCCTGAGCCTGCCGATGAGCGCGAGGACGGCCTCGGTCTGCTGGACACCGAGCGCGGCCGCGGGCTCGTCCATGATGACCACGCGACTGCCCCACAGCACCGCCCGCGCGACCGCGACCGCCTGCCGCTGGCCGCCGGACAGGGCACCCGCCTTGGACGTCACCGGCGGCATTCGCAGCCCGAGCCGAGCGAAGGCCGCTTCCACCTCGCGGCGCATCCGTCTCTTGTCGATCCGGCGGGCCGCGGCGGCGAGCTTACCCGGACCGTAGAGCTCCCGGCCCAGGTACATGTTCTCGACGATGCTGAGCGTCGGGACGAGGGCCAGGTTCTGGAACACGGTCTCGATCCCGGCCTCGCGGATCGTCCGGGCTCCGCTCTCCGCCCATGTTTTCCCGTTCAGCCGGATCTGCCCGGAATCCGGCCGCGCCACCCCGGAGATGATCGAGATCAGCGTGCTCTTCCCGGCTCCGTTGTCGCCCACCAAGCCGAGCACCTCACCCTGGCCGAGGGAGAGCGAGACACCGCGCAACGCAACCACCGGCCCGAATCGCTTGGTGATGTCCAGGACCTCCAGCGCCGGCGTCCCCTGCCCGGCTTCGCCATGCGGTTCGCCCGGCTCCGGGCTGGGCCGCGACGCCGGCCGACCGTCCGCTTGCGGGTCCGGGTCCCCGGGCGCGGCCGCGGCGGCCGCGCCGGGACTGTCCGTCTCGAGCGCCTCCGCCTCGGCTGTCTCGGCCACCGGCACCTTCTGCAGGCGCTGATACAGCACGTCGAGCGCGGCGGCGACCACGAGCGCGGCGCCGACCGCGAGATCGGCGACGTAGGGTCCGACGTTGATGAGGATCAGGCCGTCATCGAGAACGCCGATGAACAGGATGCCGGCCAGCGTGCCCCACAGAGAGCCGCGCCCTCCGTTGAACGCCACCCCGCCGAGCAGGATCGCAGTCAGCACCTGCAACTCGAGGCCGACGCCGATCTGCACGGATGCGCCGTCGAGCTGGGCGGTGAGGATGAGCCCGCCCAGGGCGGCCGCCGTGCCGGACAGCACGTAGATCACGAATGGCAGCCGCCGGGAACCGACGCCGAGCGCCGTCGCCGCGTCCTTGCTGGCGCCGATAGCGATCAGGTGGCGCCCGGTGCGCGTCTCGTACCAGACATACGCGCCGACCAGGAAGACCGCGAAGAAGATGATGACCGGTACCGGGATCCCCGCCAACGTGCCGCCGCCGAGGCCGTCGAAGGTGGCGCCGAAGCCCGATCTGGTGACGTCGCTGGTGATGGTCTGGGCCAGGCCGGCCGCGCCGGCGAACCCGCCCAGGGTCACGATGACCGGGGAAAACCCGAGGTAGGAGATCAGGGCGCCGTTCATCGTGCCCCACAGGGCGCCGACCGCCAGCGCACCGAGGACGGCCAGCAGGGTCGGCCAGTGGAAGATCTTGTCGAACTCGCCGAACATGGCCGCCGACAGCCCGGCCACCGACCCCACCGACAGGTCCAGGTTCCCCGAGACGAGCAGCATGGCGCCCGGGACGGCGACCATGCCGAGGACCGACACCTGCTCCAGCACCACGAGTATGTTGCTGCGGGTGAAGAAACTGCCGGTCGACTCGCTGAAGTAGAGCGACAGCAGGACGAGCGCGACGAACAGGCCGCCGCCCTGAGCCGATCCGAGCCGTTGCAGCGACCCGCGCGTCTGCTTGAGACGGGGGACTCCGCCGCCGCGCCATGACTGCCTGACTGGGCCTGCGTTCATGCAGCTGCCTTCCCAGGGATGCCGGTGCCGATATGGCGGAGTCTCCCGTCCTCGCGTTTCATGCGGTCCGCTACCCGTTGAGCTCCGCGAGCAGCTTCTGGTTGGTGGCCGTCGTCTGCGCCGTGCACAGCACGTACGGGAAGTTGATCTTGGTGGGCTGCTTGCCCTCGATGGCGTTGGCCGCCGCCTCGATGGAGGCCTTACCGATCCCCACGGCGTCAAGTGCACCGGTCGCCCGGATCGGGCCGCCCGAATCAATCGCCGTGATCACAGGTCCGGAGCCGTCGAAGCCGCAGATGAACATATCCTTGGTCCGCTGGGCCGAGGGATGAGTGGCCTCGAAGGCGCGCAGCACGCCGTCGCATCCCTCGTCCGCGATGCAGATGGCGACATCGATCCCGGGGTGAGCCTGCAGCATCGACTGGAAGGCCGGGAACGTATCGGGCGACAGCACGCCCTCGTGCTGCGCGACGACCTTGGCTCCTGGCGCCACGGCCTGCAGTGCCTGCACGGAGCCGTCGATCCGCTGCTTGCCGGTCAGCTGGATCTGGTGGGTCAGCAACGCGACCTGAGCCTTGCCGCCGAGGTTCTTGTTCACCCACTGACCCGCGTACGTGCCCACGAGCTTGGCGCCCCCCAGGTTGTCGAAGATCACCCAGCCGTCCACGCCGGGCAGGGCATTGTCGGAGTAGTCGAGGAACTTGGTGCCTGCCGAGTGCGCCTTGTGGATCAGCGGGACGATCGCGTTGTTGTCCAGCGGCAGCGCCACGATCGCGCCGACGCCCTCGGCGATCCAGGTCTGGATCTCCGACAGCTGCGCATCAAGCTTGGAGTTCGCGTGGCTCTCCAGGAGCTCGTAGCCCCGGGCCTGGCACTCCTGCATGGCCCCGGCCATCAGCGGGCCCCAGATGGACGCGCTGGTGTCAGGCTGGCTGAAACCGATCTTCTTCCGGTTGCCAGTGGGCTTCCCAGAGCTGGCGCTGCTGCTCGAGCTCGTGGTACCGCAGGCCGCCAGGACCGGGCCCGCCACCGCCAGTGCGGTGGCCGTCGCGCCAGCCCGGCCGAGAAAGCGTCGCCGCGACAGCAGCCGGGAAGCCGGCTCGCCCTGGCTGCCTGATTGTGCTGGGTGTGGTTGCTCCGGCTCGTTCCAATCCATGTCCGCCTCCGCGGGGTGGATGTCATGCGGGCTAGGGGGGGTCACCCGGCAGAGTCACTGGCGATCGGATGGGAGCCAGCTCTGACCGCGGAGGTCCCGGTGCGCAGCGTTCGCATCTACTCTATGAGCAGATGCTCAGTAGCTGCGCTAATGTTCATGTGGGCATTATGCACGCCGGGCATTTCGTCTGCAAGAGTTCACGCCTCGTTCTTCGCGGCGGCCGGCGCCAAGCCGGGACGCGGCACGGGCGCGGCATCAGCCCAGCCTGGCCAGGCCGTGATGCCCGGGGCCGCGGGGAATGACGGGCCAGACATCGACCACGACGCCGTCGCGGACGACATGGAACGCGTCGTAGCAGTTCACAGTGCTCGGCGAATACCCGGGCACCAGGGCAACCGAGTCGCCAACCGCCAGCGTTGATCCGTCTGGCGCGGCGAAGATGCCGTGTTCCTCGTCGAACCGGAAGACCCCGAGACCGTGGCCGACGATCGTCACATCGGCCGGGTCGTACACCGACTTGCTGCCTACGTCCACGATCACCTTGCCGCTCTGCCTGCTGATGACGCTGGCCTGGATCGTAAGGGAATGCTCGAAGCCCGGCACCATCTGGCCGTGGTAGTTGTCCATGACCACGTAGGTCCCGGCCTGGATCTCGGTGATCCCGGGGAACGCCGCGGTCCACTGCCAGGTGGCGACCCCGCCCGCAGACCGGATCGGGCACCTGATCCCGCTACGCTCAAGCTGGTCCGCGACGCTGATGAAGAACGTCATCGCGGCCTGCTGCCGCTCGTGCCGCAGGTCGTTGTCGATCGTCAGCGAGCAATGCCCCTCGTAACCAGTGATCCCCTCCAGGCGCAGCCCGGGGAGCTCGCTCACCCGCTGGGCCAACGCCAGAACCTGGTCCGCGCTGTCCGCGCCGCACCGGTCCATCCCGGTGTCCACCTCGATCATGATGCCGAGCGTGGATCCCGCCCTCGCCGCCGCGGCGGACAGAGCGGCGGCGTTCGGCGCCTCGTCCACCGCGACCAGGATCCGGTGCTCGGCGGCCAGCTCGGCGAGTACCCGGATCTTGTCCGGATGCGACACGGTGTTGGCCACGAACAGGTCGTCGAGGCCGACGTCAGCGAGGACGACCGCCTCCCAGACCGTGGCCATCGACAGCCCGCCCGCGCCGGCCTGGACCTGGCGCCAGGCCAGGTCCGGGCTCTTGTGCGTCTTGTAATGGGGGCGGATCGTGCTGCCCATCTCCCGCAGCGCGCCCGCCATCCGGTCGATGTTGCGCTCCGCCGCCTCGATGTCGAGCACCAGGGCCGGGGTGATCAGTTCCTCACGCCGCCGCCCGATGGCACCGCCGTATTGCCGCCTGACGTCATCGCGTGCCTTCGCCAGGACCGGCGAAGAATCCAGCATCGGGTACCTCCCTAGCGCCGGCCCGGGCCGGACGTTGGACGGCGGGGCGTCGTTTCACGGCGCGGCGCGATTCCACGGCGCGGCGTCATTCCACGGCCGGGCCGAGGCATCGGATGACGCGGACCGGTTCCCGGCCCGCCCGCACCCGGAAGGGCAGGCTGGCCGGCAGCGCGAACGTCTCGCCACGCCGGATGAGCTGGCTGCCGAAGTCACCCTCGACGGATCCGTCGCCGGAGGCCACGACCGCGACCGAGAAACGCCCGTCGCTCACCTCGATCTCGTCTTCGACCTCCAGCGCGGTGGCATCGAAGAACCGCAGCACGTCGTCATGGAACAGGCGCACCTCGCGGGAACCGTGGCTGGCGCGCAGCACCCGGGATCGCTGACGGGCCCGGGCGAAGGTCTCGGCCTCGCCCGCGGCGGCGTAGTCGATCATGTCGAGGGCCAGGTACCAGCCCAGGCCCATCGTGGCACCGTCGTCGTCGTTCCCGGACGTCTCCGGGATCACAATGTGGTCGCTGGGCTCCTGGACCTCGATGAACGAGATCCTCGGCCCCAGGTAGTGCGGTACGCCAGCGTGAGCCACGTAGACGTCGCCGGCATGGACGCCGGTACGGTGCAGCGTGCGCCGGATGGCCGCAGTGTCGTGGCGGCGCACCGCGCCCGCGAACCACTCACGCTCGATGCCCGGAACGAACCCGATCCCCGCGTACGCCGCCTCCGTGCCGTCGCCCGGCGTGTCGAGCAGGATCCACGCCTCGGTCTTACCGAACGGTGAGCCGAGGTGCCTGCTCGCCCACTCGCGCGTCGGGTGCGCGTGCAGCGGCACCTGGCCGGCCGGTGAGAGCAGCTTGACCAGGACGCCGCTGATCGGGCCCCAGCGATCGGCGAACCGCGCGCCGACCATCTCCTCGGGCAGCGCCTCGACCAGGTGCTTGAGCGTGACCTGGCCGGCCCCGGGCACGCTGACCTGGCTGAACCCCTGCGGGCGGCCTTCGGGGTCGTTATTGTTCGCGCGAGTGCATGAGCCCACCCAGTCCTCTGACCACCAGTCGTCCGGGCGCTCCGGGAGCCCCCGGAACCTCCTGGTCAGCGAGCCGCCCTCGTAGAAGCGGTAGAGCGGGTGGTAGGCGAGCGGCAGCGGCCGCCTGATCGCCTCCCGCAGCTGGCCGGGCCGGGCTGTCATCGGGCCACCACCTACAGTTCCGCGTTCACGATGAAGCCGCCGTCGACGAGCAGGGTCGCGGAGGTCACGTAGCTGGCGTCGTCGGTGAGAAGGAAGGCGATCGTGGCCGCGAGTTCCTGGGGCTCGGCCCCGGTGCAGCGCGACGCGCTCGGTGTATTACGCCAGCGCGGGGCGGGTCGGAAAGCAGCGGCGCGGCCATGTTCGTCCTCACCCAGCCGGGCTCGACCGCGTTCACCCGGACCCTGTGCTCGCCCAGGTCCCGGCCGAACGCCTTGGCCAGCATGCTGGTCGCGCCCTTGGTGCCGCAGTACGCGGTCTGGCCCGGGGCGCCCACGTGCGCCGAGATCGAGCTCACGCAGACGATCGCGCCGCCATGCCCCTCCCGGATCATCCGCTTGGCGCCCTCGGTGCAGACCACCCAGGTGCCCCGGACGTTGGTCTCGAACAGCTCGTTGAAGTCCTCGATCGAGATCTCATCCCACGGCATGAGGGGATTGATCGGCGCGTTGGACACCACGGAGTCGAGCCGTGCGCAACGCTCCGCCACCGCCTCGACCATCGCGGTGACCTGCCCTGGGTCGCGCATGTCCGCCGCCACGGGAAACCTCTGGCCGCCCACGGACTCGATCCGCTGCAGCGTCTCGGCCGGTTCCAGGGCCGGGCGGTGGTTCACCGCGACGGCCGCGCCCTCAGCGGCCAGGCGGACCGCAGTCGCCTGCCCGATGCCGGTCGTCGCGCCGGTGACCAGCGCGACCTTGCCGTCGAAGCGCCGTTCCACGTGACCTTCCCCTTAGAAGATCGCGATCGGGTTCCAGGGCGATCCGGTGCCGCCGGGCAGCCGCAGCGGCAGCCCGACGACCAGGAACTCGAACCGCCCCTCCTCAGCGCACGCCTGGGCCAAGTCCTCCAGTTGCAGGCTGTCCGAGGCGAACATCCCCATCGCCGTGACCTGCAGCGGGTGGATCGGGTACAGGACGCCCTCGACGTTGCTCGGGACCGTCTCCCCGTCGCCGTCTGGCAAGAACGCGGCGATCCGCCGCTCGTGCATCCAGGCGATCGTGTCCACGTGCAGCCCCGCCTTGCCCTGCCCGGCCGGCGGGTAGTCGTTGCACCACGGCCCCAGCTCCAGCCGCCGCCGGTGGTGCCCGGTCCGGAACACCAGGATGTCCCCCTCACCCAGCCGCACCCCCTGCGCGCGCTCCACCTCCTCCAGCTCGGCCCGAGTCACCGCCTCGCCCGGCTCCAGCCACGGCACGCCCCGAGCCCGCGGCACGTCCAGTAGCACCCCCCGGCCGACCAGCCCCTCGCTGTACGCCGTCACATCCAGCGCGGTCGCCCGCTGCGAGGTCACCACCTGCCCGGCCGGCCGGCCGTTGTACACCAGGCCCTTATAGGCGATGTGGCACAGCGCGTCCATATGCGTGTGACAGTCACCGTGAAACGCCAGGCCGACGAAGTCGGTGGCAAACGTCACCCCGCTCGAGCCGATGTCGATGTCATGCGCCTGCACCACATGGTGGATCACCGGGCTCGGGTTATCCGGCCCCGCCGCCGTGGACATCGGGATCGCCATCGTCGCCCGCCGCCCCGACCGGACCAGACCCGCCGCCGCACGCACCGTCTCCGGCGTGATGAAGTTCAGCGTCCCCAGCTCGTCGTCCGAGCCCCACCGGCCCCAGTTCTTCACCGCCTCGAAGGTCTCGTCGAACTCCCGCAACGTCACCGGAGCGGGCCAGGTCCGTGCCGTCACGGATGGCTCACCAAGCCCGGACCTCCTGTTCCACAGGTGCCACTCGTGCACCGAGGCAGCGTCGTCGGCGCGCCATCACTAGGATGAGATTCAAGTTCCATCAAATATGGGCATTTGTCAAGAGCGTGAGCGTCCGCTCAACCCCAGGGATCGAGCAGCTCACGCCACCCGTGCACCCCCGGGCCGCCCGCACTCATGCCGGCTCCAGCATCCCTTGCCCCCGGCAATCATCACCGGTCGCTGCCATAACGCGACGCCTGAGCGTGCCGCTGGCAACGCCTGGCGAAGCCGGAGCATTGTCGGTCTTCTTGTCGTAGTGTCCGGATCTTGGGGCATCCATTGCAGGACCCTGGCCAGCCGCTTAGCGTGCTGGCGGCCGTAGTAGGCGCGTGCTCCGGGCTAATGGAGTGCGAGAACGACCCGTGCCCTTTACCTGGGCAGATCGTGTCGGACGACCCAGTCGGCTATGGCGCCAACGCCGAGTAGATAACCTCATAGGCTCGCACGGCATCGTGAGTGGAACGGGCCGCGGTCAGCGCCT
>WNFI01331841.1_pt1 | contig 32735 bp, 31 predicted proteins | sample 5400471 | NCBI WGS metagenome assembly WNFI01 (sample SAMN13153348, study PRJNA577476) | soil metagenome | isolation source: 100 cm saprolite on Douglas fir-dominated hillslope | place: USA:California | collected 2013-09-17 | reverse complement strand
TTCCTGCGCGAGTACTGCGAGGAGCTGATGAACACGCCCCGGTTCAAGGCGGACCCGAAGGGCGCGATGGAGGCGGTCTACAAGGAGTGGGTGAGGACCTACGGCAGCGACAGGGGCCAGCTGACGTTCTTCAAGCCGGTCGGTTGCGACAAGTGTGGCGGCAGCGGCTTGAAGGGACGCTGCGGCCTGCACGAGCTGCTGATCGCGAGCGACCGCCTGAAAAAGGCCATCCAGGAGCATGCGCGCGTCGCCGAGATGCTCGCCATCGCCGTGGAGGAGGGCATGCGCACCCTGAAGCAGGACGGCATGGAGAAGTGCCTTGCCGGGGTTACCCATATCAAAGAAGTCCGCTCGGTCTGCATCAAGTGAGCGGCACGCTCGATACCACCGCCACTCAGGAATTCCGCCTGGGAGGCGCTGGGGCCGCGCCGGAGCAGGACCTCGTGCTGCGCCTGGAGCAGCTGAACGCGATCGGCGCCTCGCTGTCCGCCGAGCGCGACATCGACCGGCTGCTCGAGGCGATCCTGACGGCGGCGAAGACCATTACGCGCGCCGACGGCGGCACGCTGTACCGGGTGACGGAGGAGCGCACGCTGCGCTTCGAGATCGTACGCACCAGCCAGGACGGTCAACATCGCCGACGCGTACACCGCCGACGGATTCGATTTTTCAGGCACGCGCGCCTTCGACACCAAGACCGGCTACCGCTCGAAGTCGTTTCTCACCGTGCCGATGCGCAATCACGACAACGAATCCATCGGCGTGCTGCAGCTCATCAACGCGCAGGAACCGTCGAGCGGCGCCATCGTGCCGTTTTCGCCCTCGGACCAGCGGCTGGCGGAGTCGCTGGCGTCGCAGGCTGCGATCGCGCTCACCAACCGGATGCTCATCAACCAGCTCGAACAGTTGTTCGAGTCCTTTATCAATTTGATTAACAGCGCGATCGACGAGAAGTCACCCTATACAGGCGGGCACTGCCAGCGGGTCCCGGTGCTGACCATGCTGCTTGCCGAGGCGGTGAGCGAGACCAAGGACGGGCCGCTGCGCGACTTCCACATGTCGGACAAGGACCGCTACGAGCTGAAGATCGCCGGCCTGCTGCACGATTGCGGCAAGGTGACCACCCCTGTCCACGTCGTCGACAAGGCCACCAAGCTCGAGAACATCTTCGATCGCATCCAGCTGATCGACACGCGCTTCGAAGTGCTCAAGCGCGACGCCGAGCTCGACAGCCTGAGGAAGAAGACTGCACTGCTCGAGCAGGGGCGGCGCATCGAGGTGGCCGAAGAGGAGAAGCGCCTGCGCGACCGCCTGCGGCAGCTCGATGACGACCGCAAGTTCCTGCATGCCTGCAATATCGGCGGCGAGCGCATGCGGGACGAGGACGTCGACCGCGTGCGGCGCATCGGCCAATACCGCTGGCGGGACTTCGCCGGCCACGAGGCGCAGTTTCTCACCGAGGACGAGGTGAGGAACCTCACCATCCGCTCCGGCACGCTTACCGAGGACGAGCGCAAGGTGATCAATCACCACATCGTCGCCACGATCCGGATGCTCGAGGCGCTGCCCTGGCCCAAGCACCTCACCAAGGTGCCCGAGTACGCGGGCGGGCACCACGAGCGCATGGACGGCAAGGGCTATCCGAAAGGGCTGACGCGCGAGCAGATGTCGGTCCAGGCGCGCTGCATGGGCATCGCCGACATTTTCGAGGCGCTCACCGCCAAGGACCGGCCCTACAAGAAAGGCAAGACGCTGTCGGAGTCGCTCGAGATCCTCGGCCGGATGAAGCTCAACAACCACGTCGACCCGGATCTGTTCGACATCTTCGTGCGCAGGAAGGTCTACCGGCGCTACGCCGAGATGTTCCTCGATGCCGAGCAGATAGACGTGGTCGACGAGTCGCGCATCCCGGGCTACACGTCCTGAGCGGCCCGCACGAGGAAATCCTCGAGCGCTCGAACCGGCGCACGGTCTTCGTATAGAGCCGTACGGCTGCCTTCGATCCGCGCCGCCACCGCCTGGCGGTACACGGAGTCCTCGGTAAGCTTGACGACGAGATCGGCATAGGCCTGCTCAGTGGGCACGACGAGCTCGTGTAGCCCGAGCCGCTTGAGGATGCCGCTCGCGAGCCGCCCGCGAAGGAAGCGGCCTTCGCGCGTGACGATGGGAACCCCGGACTCGACGGCATTCAGCGCCGTGTTGAAGCCCGAAAAGCCGATCGTGTCGAGATACACATCCGCTCGGCGCAGCCAGCCGAGGAAGCCCGCCGGCGTCTGCCACGGAATGAACGTCACGAAGCGCTCGTAGCTCAGGCCGCGGGCCTTGAACGCTGCCTGGAGGCGCTCGGCCAGCCGGTCCGAGAACAGGCGCGTCCAGTGGGCAAAAAAGATGAAGCGGCACCGGCCGAGCTGCCGCGCGATCTCCGGGAATACCCAATCGTGCTGCGGCGCGTACTTGAGGGGAACACCGGGACAAACGAGAAGCGGCTGGCGCGGATCGATGCCCGCGCGCGCAGGATCGGCGGGCGCGGGCGCCATCGTGAGCCGCTCGAAGTGACAGCCCAAGTGCGGCAGCGCGACCAGGCGCTCGGTGTAGTGCGCCTGCGCCGCTTGCGGCTCGAGGTCCTCGGCCGAGAGGTAGTAATCGATGGTCGGCAGGCCGCTCGTCTCCGGGTGTCCCCAGCTCGCCGCCTGGACCGGCGCCAGGCGCAGGCTCGCAAGGCGCACGGTCATCGGATCCATGCCGATCTCGGGATAGATCAGCACGTCGAGCTCCTGCGCGCCGATGGCGTCCACCCACTCGCGCAACTCCTTCGGACCGCGCTCGTAGTGCGCAGCGCGCGATTTGGCGAAAGCGGTTTCTTGGTCCTCGTCGATCCCGATGTGGAAGGCGTAAAGCGCAAAGCGGCCAGGATCGAGTTCCTGGAACCAGCCTTTAGTGATTGCGCTCCATACCGAGTGGTAGCGCAAATGGGCTGAAACAAAGCCCACGCGCAGCCGACTATGCCGGTGCACGCTGGGCGGCGGCACGCCTCCGCCCCGAACCGTCGCCTGAACGCTTGCGGGTCTTCGCCCGGCGCGTACACCGCGGGCAACTGCGCCATGACGCGCGACCAGCGCGCTTTCACATGTTCCGGGTCTAGCGCCAGCGCGCGCTCAAAGGCCGCGAGCGCCTCGGCCTTGCGATCGATGACGCGCAGGACGTTACCGAGGGCGAAATGGGCGTCCGGCATTGCAGGACGCAGCTCGATCGCGCGCCGAAATGAGGCGAGCGCCTCCTCGGTGCGACCCTGCTCGCGCTGAGTAATGGCGAGGTTGTAATGACCCTCGAAGCACTGCGGATCGGCCGCGACGGCCTTGCGATAGCAGTCGAGCGCCTCGTCAACTCGGCCGAGCGACTTCAGTATCGAGCCGACATTACAAAGCGCCACTGCATGATCGGGCAAGCTCTCGAGCAGCCGCCGATAGGTATCGAGCTCCTCTTGCACCTTTCCGCGCGCTGCGTGGATTTCCGCCATCTTGAAAAGCGCCTGCGACAGCGCGGCACGCGCGGCATTATCTTCGGGCCGCTGCGCGAGGCCCGTTTCGAGCTCGCTCGCAGCCGCTTCCAGCTCGCCCAGCGCATGCAGGGCGTAGCCGCGCACGATGCGGGCTTCGGGGAATTGCGCACGGCCCTCGAGCGCCTGCTTGAGCCGTTGCTCCGCCTCGCCGTACGCTCCTCGCGTATACAGCAGCTTGCCGAGGTTGTAATTCGCTGCCGGGCTCGCCGGCTCGATGGCGAGCGCTTTCTCGTACGCGGCGAGCGCGCCGGCCGCATCGCCGCTCGCCTCGAGCCCGACGCCGAGGTTGAGATGAGCCTTCGCAAGCTGCGGCGCGAGGCTGACGGCCCGCCGATAAAGCTCGCAGGCGCGCGCGAGATCGCCGGCATCCTCGGCGCGATTGCCTTCGGCGATGAGGCTGTCGGCAGAATCAGTTGCCATCGCACCATTTGCGCCACATTTCCCGATACGCCTGCTCCAAATCGCGCGTGAACCGCTCCTCATCCATCAGCGGCGACGCAAGCATTCGGTCGCGCAGCGAGCCGCGCAGCTCTGCCAGGAGGTCGCGCTCACCCGCAAAGCGGACCGCGCGGCGCACGTATTCCTCGGCACTCGGAGCGATCCACTCGGGCAGGCCGACGGCGCTCAGCACGCTGGTAGCGCTTCGTGAGACGGACCGCGAACCCGGGACCGTGACGACGGGTACGCCCATCCAGAGGGCGTCGCAGGTGGTCGTGCCACCGCTGTACGGCATGGTGTCGAGCGCGATGTCCACGGCTTCGAACCAGCGGAGGTATTCCTGTAGCGAGGCATACGGAACGCAAGTAATTCGCCCCCGGGAGACTCCCGGCAAGGCCAAGTCCCGCAACAAATCATCTTCAGCGCGGCCTCGCGGCACGCCGACAACGAGGAGGCGCGAATCAGGTACCTCCGCGAGGATCTGCGCCCACAGCCGTCGCGCCGTGGGGGAGATCTTCGCGGCCTGTTGGAATGCGCCGAAGGTGACGAAGCCTTTTCTCGCCGAAGGAGGCTTGGCGGCGACAGGGAGCGAAATGAACGGCCGGTAGCTCCACTGGCTGTGCGGAAGTCTGACCAGCGACTCGGTGTGGTAGCGCTCGGTGACGCCGGGCGGATCGGCGAATCGATCCGAAATCCGGTATTGGATGCGGGTCAGCCCGGTCGTATTCAGGTATCCGAGCCAGGTGACTTGAACAGGGGCGGGGCGCTGAGCCATCGCGGCGAGTTGCGGAACGCCCGAATGGCCGCTCAAGTCGACTAGGATGTCGATCTCGTCCCCGGCAATCGCCTCGGCCATCTGCGTAGGCGACAACCCGGCCCCAGGACGCCACACGTCGGTCCGCGCGGAAATCTGTCGCGTGTAGCTGTCCGGCGTGTCTGCGGTTGAGTAACAATACACCTCGCATGCGGACCGATCGTGCCACTCGAGCACCGGGAGCATGAATAGCGTTACGGCGTGGTAGCGGAAGTCGCCGGAAAGGTACCCGATGCGCAGCCGGCGTGCGGGGTCCTTGGCATTGCAAAAGAGCGATCTTCGCGGCGCGTACGCGGCTTGCAGGCGCTCGCCGAATGCCGCATGCCTCGCAAAAAGTTCCGCATCGGAAATGCGCTCGGAGCCGCAGAGTCCGAAAAGCTCCGCCGATTCGAGGCCGAAGTCGTGTGGACTGTTCCGGCGGGCGACGCCATAAAGCTCGAACGCCTCGTCGGTGCGGCATTGCGCGAGAAGCACTTCTCCGAGCATCCGGTAGGCGCCGGCGTGCCCCGGTTGCGCCACGATGGCGCGCCGAAAGGCGCCTTCGGCGTCCTCGAGGCGCAACTGCCTTCTGAGCAAGCAGCCATAGTTGAAGAGCGCATCCGGCCAATCGGGCCTCTGAGCAAGCAGGGCTTCCAGTTCGGCCGTAGCATCAGCAATGTCGCCCTGCGCGCAGAGGACGTCGGACAGTGCTGCACGAGCATCGGCGTTACTCGCGTCGACGGCAAGCGCACGTCGCAGCGCAACGCGCGCGTCGTCCAGACGGTTCAGCGTCCGCAGGACGCCTGCGTAGTGGTAAAGCGCGCCGAAGTCGTCGGGCCGCTGCTGCAATGCCGCTTCCAGCTCGGTGGCGGCGTCCTCGGGCTTGCCTTGCGAGACAAGCACAAGCGCAAGGACGATTCGCGCCTCCGGAAAGTCCGGGCGGCCTTGCAACGCAACAGTCAGCAGGCGCCGCGCGCGCGGCAGCTCGCCGCGCCCATGCAGCAGCTTGCCGAGGTTGTAGTTGGCATAAGGATCCCCGGGTTCGCACTGGAGCGCTCTTTCATGGCATGCGATCGCTCCGTCGACATCGTCAAGGGCCTCCAGGCCGATCCCGAGATTGACGTGCGCTTTTGCGTACCCGGGAGCTCGTGCCACGGCTTGTCGATACAGGTCGCAGGCTGGCAGAAGCTCGCCCGCGCTTTCGGCCCGATTGCCCTCATCGATCAGCCTGTCGGCGACGTCAGCGGCCGCTGATTGCGCGCCTTTTCCCCGCTTTGCCAGCCATCCGAGCACGCGCGGATTTTAAGCGCAACCGCTCTGCACGAGGCCGTCCGTGTATAATCCCACCGCCACAAAGGCGGGACAGGCATGCTGCTGGATTGGTTCTCTAGGAAGCACATCGACGAATTCGCAGACTCGATCGTCGCCGAGCTGTTGCGGCGCTTCCCGCAGTCGGGCGCGGACCTGTCGACCGAAAAGTCGGCGGAAAAGGCGATGAAGACGCTCGATCGAATATTTTCTCGCATCAGCGCTTTCGCTGCCGAACACCGGCCGAATCTCTACCAGAAGGCGTGCTTCGGCAACCGCATCGAGTGGGCGTTGAAGGAAGCCGGATATCCGGCGCCGTTTGTGCAAGTGGTCACGCAAAAATTCCTCGCCTACATGGCCATCGCATCGGCCGCGCGCGCATCGGCCCGCTCCTGAGAGCGGGCACCGAGAGTGACAAAAATTGTCAGTTCCGGACACAAATGGGTAGCCGGGCCTGGATCAGGATCGAACTGATGATCGTGGTCGCGATCATCGGCATTCTGGCGGCGGTCGCGCTGCCGGCGTATCAGGACTACACGATCCGCGCCAAGATGTCGGAAGTAATTCTTGCCATGAGCTCGTGCCGCACGTCGATCACCGAGGTGTACCAGTCTGGGCCAACCCAACCGCCGATAGCCGACGGCTGGGGCTGCGAGATTCTCACGTCCTCGCAACAGACGAAGTACGTCAACGCCGTCCACACCGACGTCAACGGCGTGGTGAAGGCCACCGTGCAGGGCATGTCCACCGTGGTGAACCAATCGGTCGTCACGCTGCTCCCGCTATCGAATGCCACAGTGGGGGCCGCGATGTCGCCCGGCTCGAGCCAGACACTCTTCGGGTGGCGCTGTGGAGCGACAGCCGACGGCACCACCGTTCCCCTGAAATATCTGCCCGGCTCCTGCCGCGGCTAGTAATAGAGACTTAGCTTCAATAAAAGGTACCCTTCGGGGTGCCTTTTTTTTTGCTTTGGGGGTGAAAAAGGGTTTGACCGAACTGACCATTCTCATGCCTTGCCTCAACGAGGCGGCGACGGTCGGCACTTGCGTTGCCAAGGCGCGGGGCTTTCTCGAGCGCGCAGGGATCGACGGCGAAGTGCTGATCGCGGACAACGGCTCTGACGACGGCTCTCGGATGCTGGCGGAGCGCGCCGGGGCCCGCGTAATCGAGGTGGCCGAGCGCGGCTACGGCGCCGCCCTGGCGGGAGGAATCGCCGCCGCGCGCGGCCGCTCCATCATCATGGGCGACGCCGACGATAGCTACGACTTCGCCCGGCTCGACGGCTTCGTCGCCAAGCTGCGCGAAGGCTATCCGCTGGTCATGGGCAATCGTTTCCGCGGCGGCATCCAAAAAGGCGCGATGCCCTTGCTGCACCGATATCTAGGCAACCCGGTGCTGAGCTTCGTCGGTCGGCTGCTCTTTCGCGCGAAGGTGGGCGACTTTCACTGCGGGTTGCGGGGCTTCGATCGTGAAGCGGTCAGGTCGCTTCACCTGAGGACTACCGGAATGGAGTTCGCGAGCGAACTGGTGGTGAAGGCGTCGCTCGCGGGATGGCGGATCGCGGAAGTCCCGACTACGCTCCATCCGGACGGCCGCGGGCGGCCGCCGCATCTGCGGAGCTGGCGCGACGGCTGGCGGCATCTTCGGTTTCTGCTGCTCTTCAGCCCGCGCTGGCTGTTTCTCTATCCGGGGCTAGCATTGCTCGGCTCGGGCATCGCCTTGACCACGGCGCTGTATTTCACGCCGGTGCACTTTCTGGGCGCAGGGCTGGATATTCACAGCATGCTCTACGCTTCGGCCGCAGCCCTGCTCGGCATGCAGCTGTGCCTGTTCGCCCTGTTCGCCCGCGTCTCGGCGCAGAACGCCGGCCTGCTGCCCAGGCGACGGAGTCTCGACAGACTGCTCAGGACTCTTACGCTCGAGCGAGGCCTGCTGCTCGGCCTGTCGGTCGCGGTGTGCGGGCTGCTCTGGAGCGGCGCGGCTTTCTGGCAGTGGCGCGAAGCCGGCTTTGGCGCATTGGATCCCAGGGTCGTGATGCGCGATACGATTCCTGCGGCGACCCTGATGGTCGGTGGCATGGAGATCATGCTCGCCTCGTTCCTGCTGAGCATCCTCAGTCTGCAGGAAAACGATTGAAGTCCATGGGGATCGGGCTGGGCTGCATCGCGCTGCTTACGCTAGCGATGTTCTTCGACACGCTCATCGCGCCAGGCTCGAACGTCCTGGGTAGGCCCAACGAGGACTTGGCGCTGCATTTTCTGTGGTGGAGAGAATTCGGCTTCGGCGAGCTGGCGAAGGGCAATCTCGCCCTATGGAATCCGCACATTTTTTCTGGAGCGCCGTTTTCATCCCTTCGCGGCCTTCGTGTCCGCTGCGCTACTGATGTTCTGCGCGCCGTACTTTCTCCACGTGCCTGCGGGACACCTCAACATCCTTTGCGCCATTCCGTGGATTCCCTTGCTGTTTCTCGCCATCGACGAGTGGCTCGCTTCGCGCCGGCTGGCCTGGTGCCTGATCGGCATGCTGACGGTTTCGATGCAAATCCTTTCCGGCCATCCGCAATACGTTTATCTCACGGCGCTCGCCGCCGGAGGCTACGCGCTGCTCAGGCTGGTGGAGCGCCGCAGTGACCGCGGTGCGGCTGCGGCAGGGCTCTTAAGCTTTTACGCTGGCGGCGCGCTGCTCTCGGCAGTGCAACTCGTGGTCGGCATGCAGGCCGTTGCGGAAACCGTTCGCGCGCGAGCGCTTCCCTTCCAATTCGCCGCCGCCTTTAACTTCCCTTCTGAAAATCTGATCACGTTCGTCGCTCCCGGCTTCTTTGGCGACGTGGTGAACCATTCCTACTGGGGCCGGTGGTATTTGTGGGAAGCCTGCGGTTTCATCGGCGTTATCGGCCTCGCTCTGGCGGCCTACGGCATTGCGAGCGCGGGGATCCCCGGCAGGAGGGCGCTTCTGGCCACCACCGTAGTCACCGCGCTTCTAGCCTTAGGCAACGACACGCCCCTCTTTAGTGTCCTTTTGGACTGGATACCGCTTTTCGACCGGTTTCGCGGCGCGGGCAAATTCATCTTCATCACCGCGCTGCTTCTAGCGCTCTTCGCCGGTTACGGATTGGATCGCATTCAGCGCGAGCGCACCGTATCGCTGCGTGCGGTCTGGCTGAGCGGTGGCATCGCGGTGGTATTCTGCGGCGCCGCCATGGCGCTTAGGACGGTCGATTGGAGCACGGTGACGACGGCAGTGCTTGCGACGGGCCAAACCTATGCCGATCCCCGAGTCGTGGCGGCGAGCTATGCGGCGAGCCAGGCCTTCGCATCATTGGGGTTGCTGGTCGGCGGCCTCACGCTTGCCGCTGCCGCCTGCGTGGCGCTCTGGGTTCGCCGCGAGCCGCGCGCTGTTTTTCTGCTGGGAGCGCTTGCCATTGCCGAAGTATTCGTCTTTGCAAGGATCCAGCGGACCACGTTCGACCGCACGCAGCTCGTGATCCCGCAGCTGCGCCAGTTTCTCGCCGAGCATCCCGGCGAGTATCGCATCCTCAACCTCTGGAATCCGAATACTGCGATGTCGATGCGGGTCTTCGACGCCTGGGGCTACGATCCTGGCGTCACGCTGCGCTATGCCGAGCTTGTGGACTGGAGCGAGGGCGGGAATCCCGACAGCGCGACGAACTACGTAACGTTTCGGCATTTCCATCCGCTGCTTTCGATGTTGCGCGTGAAGTATGTGGTGGTCGTGGAGAACAAAGTGATGACGATCCATTCTGGCGCCCTACCGCCGCTGCACCGGCTGGAGCTCGTCGGCTCGTATCAGGTTCATGGGCAGCGGGACGAGATTCTGCGCGCCCTGGGAGAAGCGTCATTCGATCCGCGAAAAGAGGTGATTCTCGAGCACGAGCCGCATCCAGCGCCGGTCGCCGCGGACCGCCAGGGCCGCGCGAGAATCGTGCGCGAGGGGACCGATTTCATGGAGGTCGATGCGGAACTGGCGAGTCCATCGATTCTGCTGGTGACCGACGCCTGGGCGCGCGGCTGGCGTGCCACGCCGCTCGAGGGAAGCAGCCAGAACCGCTATGAGCTGATGCCGGCGAACTATGCCCTGCGCGCCGTCGCGCTCGGTGCGGGCAGGCACCGGCTGCGCCTGGAATATGCGCCACGCGCGTTCCACCTCAGCGCCGTGGTGTCGGCCATCGCGTGGGCCGCATGGATCGTCGCCGCGATCCTCCTCTGGCGTCGCGAAAGGCGGCTCGCAGGTGCCTGAGCTTTCCGTTGTCGTTCCGGCATTCCGCGAGCGCGAGAACATTCCGGCGCTGCTGCACGCGCTCGAGCACGCGCTTGCCGGCCTCGACTGGGAAACCATCGTCGTGGTCGATGACGCCTTCGACGGCAGTGAAGACCTGGTGCGCGAACGCGCGCAGCGCGATCCCCGGGTGCGTTGCATCCAACGGATCGGCAGGCGCGGTCTCGCCTCGGCGTGCATCGAAGGGATGCTGGCAAGCTCGGCGCCGTATCTGGCGGTGATCGACGCGGATCTGCAGCACGATGAGACGCTGGTGCCGCAGCTCCTCGCCAAGGCGCGCGAGGAGCAAGCCGACGTCGCGGTGGCGAGCCGCTATATGGCGGGCGGCAGCACCGGCGAGCTTGCTCCCGAGAGAGTGCGCCTGAGCCGCCTGGCGTCCGCCTTGAGCGCCAAGCTGGGTCAAGGCCTGACCGACCCGATGAGCGGGTTCTTCGTCGTGCGCAGGACGTTTCTCGATCGGGTGGTGCGTAACCTCTATGGGCGCGGCTTCAAGATCCTGCTCGATCTGATCGCCGCCGCGCGCGGCGAAATCCGCATCGTCGAGCTGCCCATGGGCCGGCTGCTGCCCGCGCGCTTCTTCCTCTTTGCGGCAGTGGGCGTGACCGGCGTAGGCGTGCATCTCTGCGTGCTCTGGCCGCTATTCGCCGTGACAGGGAATTTCCTGCTGAGTCAGGCCGTCGCGACCTTGGCGGCGATGACGAGCAATTTCTTCCTCAACAACGTCTTCACCTACGGCGATCAGCGGCTGCGGGGGCGGGCGATGTGGCGCGGCCTGGTCAGCTTCTACGCCGCCTGCGGCATCGGCGCGCTCATCAACCTCGCGATCGCCGAATGGCTGTTCCTCAAATCCTTGCCCTACTGGGTCGCCGGGCTCGGCGGCGCCTCGATCGCCGCGCTATGGAATTTCTTCACCACCGCCTCCTTCACCTGGGGCGGCTCGAGTGCGGCAAGGCGCTGATGCTGCCCGCTGAGCCGTTCCGGCCGAAGCGGGCAGACTGGCTGCAGGCCGCAGCCGTCGCCGTGGCGCTCTTTGCGCTGTATGCCGCTACTGCTCCTCGCAGCGTGGCGCTGGAGGACGATGGACTTTTCATCCTGTCGAGCTACTTCCTCGGCATCGAACACCCTCCGGGCTATCCGCTTTTCACGCTCATCGGTCATCTCTTTACGTACTTGCCGCTGGGCTCGGTTGCGTATCGCGTGCATCTCGCGAGCGCGTTTTTCGGCGCCCTGACCGGCGGCGCAGCCTGGCTCTGCGCGCGCAGCCTGATTGGCGGGCGCCTGCCGGCCTATCTCGCGGCTTTCGCGCTTGGCGTTTCACCCGTGTTCTGGTCGCAGGCGATCATCGCCGAGGTCTATACCCTCAACACGTTCTTCTTCCTCGTTCTGGTCTTCATGGGGCTGCAGGCCTGCCCGCCCTCCACGCTCGCACCGGCGAGCCCGGATCGCAGCCGGCTGCTGCCCTGGATGGCGCTTGTTTTCGGGCTGAGCCTGAGCAATCACTATCCGCTGATGCTGCTCGTCGCGCCGGCCTTCGTCATCCTGCTATGGCCGCTGCGCCGGGAGCTGCTCAGCCGCTTCGGTATGCTGTCCTGGCTCGTGATTGTCGGCGTGCTTCCCTACGCGTGGATGGTGCGCCGCTCGTGGCGGGCGTTGCCGATCAGCTTCGACGGTCCCCTGGAGACCATTCAAGAAATCCTGTTCTTTCTCGGCCGGAAGGGATACGCCGGCATCGACCACTCGGTATCGGCCGACTGGCTCGACCGGATCAAGTTTTTCCAGTTCCTCGGGGGCCAGCTGCTCGTGCAGTTTGCGGTGCTTGGCACGCTGCTGGCCGTGGCGGGATTCGTGGTGCAGTGGCGCATCCTCGGGCGGCGTGTAGCAGCGTTTCTGACCGTTGCCTTCCTCATGCCCTCGGCGGTCCTGCTGCTGCTTCTTGGCTTCGACTACGACTCGTTTCGCGCGCACGTGTTTCACGTCTATCCGCTACCGGCCTATGCGGTCTGCGCGCTCTGGATGGGGCTGGGGTTCGCGTGGGCGGTGGAGCGCTACGCCCGGCGCCCATCGCACGCGGCGGCGGCTGGGGCCGCGCTGCTCGCCCTGATCTTCGCCTTCGGCGCGCGAATTAACTTGCTGGCACCCGACGATTGGGGTGCGCGCTACGCGCAGGCGGTGTTAAAGGCTTTGCCCAAGAACGCGGTTGTCATCGTGACGGGAGACCCGGACCTAGCGCCGATCGCGTATTTCCACATGATCGAGAACTGGCGGCCGGACATCACTATGTACGAACCGAAAAGCCTGATTCTCGGAAATCGCCTGTTCCATCCGCTGAGGACCGACGAGGAGACGGGGCAACGCATGCTGCACGAGATGATCGACCGGAGTAGCGCCCCCGTGGTGTTCACGCTGGATACCTATCCGCGCTATGCGCAGCGCGATCACTGGCTCTATGTCGAGGTCGACAAATCGTCAACCGACCCGGAGCGGGTCACCGTCGACATCCCCGAGGAGGCGGTGCGGTTCTTCGAGGAGTCGATCCTCGGGGTTGACGACACCAGCGCCTGGGTAGCCTTCATTCAGGGCGAGCTGCGCCGCCATTACGCGATGCTCCTCGCCCGTTCGCTGCCACGCGGCCAAACGCTCGACGAGCGCACGCGGCGCCATGTCGATCTCCTGGAGAAGAATTTCTATGGCGCGCTGGGGATCGCGGAAGGTATGATGGCGAACGAGGCGGGCTACCCGGCGGGGGTCGTGGGCGGCTTCCTGGACAGGGCGAGGGACGCGATGCCTTCCGATGTGCCCAAAGAGCACTTGGCGCGCTTCTTCTACATCCGCGGAATCCTGCGCGGTAACCTGCGCGACAGCCCGGGTGCGGCCCGGGACCTTGAGACAGCAGTGTCCGTCTGGCCGGCGCCCAGCAACCCGGCCTTCAAAGCGCTCCAGGATCACTATCGCAAGACCGGGGACGAGGCAGCGGCGGCCGCCGTCGAGGAGCGGGTGAAGCAACTCAAGCGCCGCAGGGGCGGGTAGCAAGGGAGGCGCGTGGGGCGCACGTCGCCATGGCTGGTCTTCGGCCTGCCGGCCGCGATTTGCGCGGCGTGGACGGTGTACGCCGGCAAGGATGTCAACTGGGACCAGCTCAACTACCACTATTACCTGCCCTTCTGAGCATCGGCCTTCTCTACCTCGTCGCCCGCACGCTCTTTGCGGACCTGCCGCCGCGCGATCGAGGCGTCTTCTCATTCCTTGCGGCGGCGCTGGGCGCCGCCACCGGGGTGTACTGGATGACGGTGGGCGGCAGCTTCCTCGATCCGCTGCTCGTGCCGCCGATGCTTGCGGCGCTGCTCTTGCTGCTGCGCGAGGACCGGCACGCCGGGCGCCGTGCGGCGCTGGCGGGCGCGCTATTCGGCGCTGCCGCGGCGCTCAAGTATTCGAATGCGGTCTATGCCCTGGCGGCGCTGCCGTTGGCGCTTGCAATGCCGGGGCTCGCCGGCGCTTCGCGCCTGCGCGCGTGCTTTGCGTACGTGCTGGGCGCGGCGGTAGCGGTCGGCCTGCTCGCCGGTCCATGGTTTGCGCTGCTGATGCGCGAGTTCGGCAATCCGGCGTTTCCGCTGCTGAACGCATGGTTCCGCTCGCCGCACGCGCTCCCAATCAATCTCATCGGCGAGCGCTTCGCGTTGAGAGATCCTGTCGCGCTGCTCGCCTTTCCCTTCCGCATGGTGTCCCTCGACCCCAACATCTATTCGGAAAACTTTGCCCCGGACCTCCGCTTCGCCGCGCTGTTCGTGACGGTGCCGGGCCTCGCGGCGCTCGCGGCCAGGCGAGGCACGCCCGCGATGGGCGCCCTGCGGGGCGCCGACTGGCGCGTGGCTGCGTTCTTTGCCTTTGCGCTCGCCCTGTGGCTGACAAGCTCGGCCAACGGCCGCTACGGCATGGTCGTGCTGCTGCTCGCCGGCGTATGTCTTGCGCGAATCGTGGAGCGGCTGCTGCCGCCGTATGCCGCGCGCGTCGCGCTCGCCGTGCTCCTCGCGGTGCAGGCCGGCATCAGCGTCGTCGCATCGCCGCCGCGCTGGTTCATTTCGGAGGAATGGTCGAGGCGGTGGTTTCCCTTTGAAGTGCCGGAGCGCGCTCTTCGCGACCCGGCTCTCTACCTGACGGTCGAGATTCTTCCCATGGCGGTGGTCGCGCCTTTTGTGCATCCTGCCTCGTCATTCGTGAATTTTCGCGGGCAGCACAGCCTTCCCACCGATTCCCCGAGGCTGATGGCGTTGCTCGAACGCCATCGCGGACACGTGCGGGTCCTCGGCCGCGAGCTTGAGCTTGTCGAAGGCAAACCGACTGAACAGCAGGTGAAGACCTATGACACGAGATTGCGGCGCATCGGCTACCGTGTCGACCCGGCGGACTGCTTTGCGATTCCATGGCGACCTGACGACGACGACGTGCTCTCGCGAGCTGCAAACTGGCTTGCGGGCGATCCAAGGCCGAACGAGCCGCTCTCGGTCGTGAGCTGCGGGCTTCGAACGGCGACGCGCGATCCGGCCGACATCGAACGGGAACGGAAGGTTTCGGTGCTCTTCGACCGCATAGAAAAGAGCTGTCGCCGGCTCTTTCGCGGGCAAACCTCCGTCACTGAGCCGTTAGCCACGGGATGGTCGCGCTACTATGCGGGTCTTGACGCTCGCCTCGAAGCCCACGACGACCGGGTGATTCTGAATCGCTATCGTGTAGGGGGATATGTCGATCTCGGGCGGTTCTCCGACTGGGAGCGCATGGACCCGGGCTTTCGCCCGCCGTGCGCAGCCGCCGGCTAGTTCGGTTTCATGGATGAAATCGGGCGGGCATCGAGGCGAATCTGGGAAGCCGATTGGCATGTATTGCGCTCGCTCGCCACGGCAATCCGGGCGATCCTCGCGGACCGCAGGCTGCGCCTGGAGGGCGCACGCGTAATCGACCTCGGTTGCGGCAGCCGGCCGTACGAGAGCTGGTTCACGGCTGCCGGCGCGCATTACCAAGGCGCAGATATTGACGCCGCCGCCGAAATTCGGATATTGCCGGACGGCACCGTCGAAGCAGAGGACGGGCGGTACGACCTGGTCGCGTCATTTCAGGTCCTGGAGCACGTGTGGGATGTGGCGACCTATTTGCGCGAGGCGCGACGCGTGCTGAAGCCCGACGGATGGCTGCTGCTCTCGACGCATGGGACCTGGCTCTACCATCCGCATCCGAATGACTATCGACGTTGGACTGCAGAAGGACTGCGACGCGAAATCGAGGCCTGCGGTTTCCGCCTGGTCGAGATGCGGCCTGTGGTCGGCCCGCTCGCTTGGACGACGGTGTTTCGAAGCCTTGCCGCCGCGCATTTCCTGCGCAAGATACCCATAGTCGGGAAATACCTGCTGCCCGCGGTCGCGCTGCTGTTCAACCTCTGCGCATGGCTCGAGGACCGGATTACGCCCGGTCACATCACCGCCAATAACGCCTGCGTATACGTCACCTTGTTCAGCCGCGCATAGCGCATCCGGCATGATCCTCGGACGTTTCGTTTCAGTCGGCCTGGCGTGTGCGCTGCTGCATAACGTCATCATGATCGCCGGCGACTGGCTCGGCTTGCATTACGTGATTTCGTCTTTCCTGTCCTTCGCGACGGTTGTCGGCTTCGCGTATTGGCTGCACAGCGCATGGACTTTTCCGGGTGCTGAGCGCGGGCGAACGCCGTTCGCGCGATATGTTCTGATGGCAAGCGCCAATCTGCCGCTCTCCATTGCCTGCATGTTCGTATTGGTCGATTTGGCCGGCCTTTCGGTACCTGTGGCCACGCCGCTCGCGACGGTGCTGCTGGCCGTATTCAACTTTGTCGGCAGCAGATGGGCCTTGCGGGCTGGCCGCACGCCGTTGTGGCGGCCGTGAGCGTTGCCGCACGCCGGTTGCAGCCTCTCCTTCAGAGCCGGCGCCCGGACTGGCTGCCCGACGATGCGGCGATCTCGAGCCGTCTTGCCGCGCGAGATCCCTGGCTGCGCTACCGAAAACCCTCCTACCAGCTGCGGATGATCAAGGATCTCGCGCAGCTCCTGCCCTCCGGCGAGTGCCGGATCATCGACATCGGCGCCGGCAACGGCCTGGTCGGCGAGACAATAGCGACGCTCTTTCCCGGCAAGTCGGTCACCGGCGTCGACATCGCCGGCAATGCGCTGCCGGATCTGCGTATTCCGTATCTGCGCTTCGACGGGCTGCGGCTGCCGTTCGCGGATCGATCCTTCGACTGCGCCATGCTGTGTAACATGCTGCACCACGTGAAGCCGGGCACGCGCGCAGGCTTGCTGCGCGAAGCGCTGCGCGTGACCGGCGGCGGTCCGCTGCTGATCAAGGACCATGTCGCGGGCGCGCCGCTGGACAGGTTGCGGCTCTGGCTTCTCGATGTCCTAGGAAATGCGCCGCGCGGCTTCATGATTGAGGCGACTTACCTCGACCACCGGCAATGGGAGGCGTTGCTCGCGGAGCTGGACTGCGCGGGCGCCATTTTGCCCCTCTCGCAGTACCGCAGCGGCGCATGGGCATGGTGCTTTCCCAACCGGCTCGAGATCTGCTTCCGCATCACTCAATCCAACTTCCACACCTGACCGGTCGGGCCCTCGTGGGTCAGCCGCGCCTTTGGAAAACGGCGCGCGATGAGCTCGCGGTCGCGTATCGCGCCGCGGGACAGCATGAAGATCACCGGCTCTCTCAGGAACGGGTCGTTTTGCACGAAGTCCGCGGTGTAGAAATCGAAATTGGTTTTTATGAAAACGATTTGCCGCACCCCTTTCTCGAACGGCGGCCGCAGCGCCAGCTGGTCCTGCATGAAAAGATGGATTTGGAACAGGCGCAGCGCGGTCGCGAACACCAGGCTGAACATCGCAGCCCGGGCGACGTAGCTGCTGAGCTGGCGGCCTTGCGTGCTGCGGTGAGCCGACACCATGGCGGCCGACGCCAGGATCGGCAATGCACCCCACGCGGGATGGACGTAGCGGGCCCCCCAGCCATATCCCTGATCGAAGGTCACGAAGAGAAATCCGAGCAGCGTACTCGCGAGCGAAAGAGCGAGAAGCTGCAACTCTGGAACACGCCGCCCCAAGGTCCACCAGCCGGCGAGCGCGAGCAGCGGCAAGCCGGGGACCGCCCAGCTCCAGAGACGGACCTGCTCGCCCATTCGTTTGGCGAGCGTTTCATCGCCTGGAACGCCGAAAACCGCCCTGAATTCGAGCAACAGGTACCAAACGAGGTTTTCCAGGTGTTGAAGCAGGTCGTCATCCGGCGAATAGAGCAGCACGGATTTTTCCTGCAGTTGCCGCAGGAAAAGCCACCAGCCCGATCCGAGAATCAGCGCGAGAGGCGCGTAACCAGCGCCAAGCGCGATTAGACTGCGCCGGCCGCCGGGCTGCCGCGCAATCCACCCGATCCACGGCAGCGCGAAGAGAATGTGCGGCACCGGGTTGCTCTGCACGAGCGCGAGCGAACCGACAACCCCGGCCGCGGCGAGGCGCCTGGCGTTGCGCTCCAGGAGAAGCCAGGCGAAAAGCAAGTTCAAGAAAAGATGCGCGGTCATGGAGAAATACGAGAGCGCCATGCCGACGAATCCGGGAGAGCCCAGCGCAAACAGCATCGCCCAGCCGCCAGCGCGCGGCTCCGAGGTGAGGCGCGACGCCAGTTTTGCGATGAGAACGAGCGACAGGGATGCGAGCAGGGGGTTGCAGGCCCACGGCGCTCCCAGAAGCGTGAAGGGCGCAAGGAGCAACGAAAAACCCGGCCAGTAAATCGACGCTACGCGCCCCGACTCCGAGGCGATCAGCCAGTGCTCCATGTAGTGCGTGGGTATCAGGCGATACACCAACTCCGGCGGAAACTGTCCGGTCAAGCGGCCCGCGGCAAATGCTCGGGCCTGAAACAGGGCTAGATGCTCGTCTCCGGCGAGCGCATGGTCATGCGCCACGGCAAGCATCGCGACCGAGAGGCCGATGAACACGACCGTGGCGGTGGTCCACGGGTTGCGCCCGAGGATCTCGACCGGATCGAGCGCCGGGCTGCGCGTCCTCAGCATCCACGCCGCGATGGCGATCGCGATGACCAGGGCCGAACCCGCCACATCCTGTTCTCTCAGCAAGTACTCGAAAGCAAGCATGCGCCACATCGGATCCGGATACTTGGTGTCGTCCAGTATGAAAATGATCGACACCACGCCCGCCAGGACCGTCAAGGCTGCAAGCACATTTGTCCAATGGGTCTCGCCGGGCGATCCCCGGGCAATGGGCTGCGCCGTCATGTCAGGCCTGCCGCATGCCGGAGAATTTGGCCGTAACGTTCCGTTGTACGGTCCCATGACCACTGCTCGCGCGCGAAGGCCGCGACGCGCGATCTCATGCCTTCCAAGGTGGCGGGCGAGGCGATCAGCGCTTCGATGTGCGCCCGCCATAGCTCTGCGCTGTCCTTGCTGCCGGTGGTCTCCCGGAGCAGCACGTCGCTCGCCGCAGGACAGCCGGCTGCGGTTTCCGCACCGACCAAGGCGGGCGTGCCGCAGGCCATGGCTTCCTGGACCGAGAGCGGAAAGCCTTCGCCCACGCTCGGCAGCACGAGCAGGTCGGCTGCTTGATAAAGCGCCGCCAAGTCCTCGTGGCCAGGCCGCAGCAGCACGCTCACGTTCGGCTGCGCCCATGCGGCCGGATCCATCGGTCCCCAACCCGCAAACAGCCAGTGGACGTGCCGGATCCGCCCCGTCAACGCGCGCAGCACGCCGAGGCCTTTCTTCTCCACGAAACGGCCGATGAAAAGCAGCAGCGGCTTGCCTGCAGGAATACCGAGCTTCGCGCGGCGTTCGAGCCGCTCGGCGACGGAGGCGGGCCGGAAGATGCCGGTATCGACACCGTTCTCGATCAGCAGCGGCGGCGTGCGGAAGCGCACCCTTTCCAGAAAATACGCACGCACCGATTCGCTCTCGAATATCACCTGATCGGCGCGGCCTAGCACCAAGGCGCCGAGCAGCCGGTTCGCCGCCGCGTGCGCCGCGCGCAGCAACGGGTTGCGGTAGGGGACGTGGCCGATGTGCTGGGTGACGAGCACCGGCCGGCGCGCGCGGCGTGCCGCGAGGAACGCGACCACGTTGGGGAAATAGAGGCAGTCGTGCAGATGCACCACATCGCTCTCGCTGCAGGCGCGCACCAGTCGGCGAAGCGCTGCCGGACTCCACAGCGGGTACGGCACGCCCATGGCCCGCTCGAGCGCGTTCCAGCTCGGCGCCGGCGTCGCGCTCAGGCCCGGCGCGGCCGGCGGCGACGCATCGCAATCGCTCGCATGCCAGTCGATCTTCGCCACGCCCGCTCGCGCGAGGCGCTCGGCGAGCTGGCCGGCGACGCGCTCGACGCCGCCGCGATGCGCCGGGTAGTAGTGCGTGACCAGCGTGATGCGCAGCGGCCCGGCGCCGCTCAACGCGCCGCGCGCAGCCACTCGCAGGTCCGGCGCAGTCCCTCGCCGAGGGGCGTGCTTGCGCGCCATCCGAGGTAGCGCTCGGCGAGCGACGAATCGAGCACATTCACCGGCACGTCGAGCGCGCGTGGTTCGCTGTGCTCGACCTTGACGGGCCGTCCGAGGAGCTTCTCGATCTCGGCGACGAGCTCGTTCAGGCTCGTGCCCTTGCCCGAGCCGATGTTGAAGATGCGCTGCGCGCCGTCGAAGCGGGCCGCTTTGAGCATCGCGTCAATCGCGTCGGCGACATAGACGTAGTCGCGCACCACCGAGCCGTCACCCCAGATCTGGATCGGCTGGTCGTGCAGCGCGCGGTCGAGGAACACGGCCACCGCGCCCTGCGCGATGTCTAGCCGCTGGCGCGGGCCGTAGAGGTTCGCGGGCCGCACGATGCGGTAGTCCAGGCCATGCAGCCGGTGCGCGAGGCCCAGGTACTTCTCCACCATCAGCTTGTGGATGCCATAGGAAGAGATTGGCTCGGTCGGGTGGTTCTCGGCGACCGGCGTGGTGCGCGGCACACCGTAGACCGTGCCGCCGGAGGAAACGAAGACCAGCTTGCGCACGCCCTGCTCGCGGCACAGCTCGAGCAGCCGCAAGCTGCCTAGCACGTTCGACTCGACGTCGTACACCGGGTTGTCGTTCGAGCTCTTCGGCAGCGTGGTCGACACCAGGTGAAACACGAGCTCGGTGCCCTGGAGCGCCGGGGCGAGCGCCTGCGGATTGAGAAAATCGCCGGTAAAGACCTCGAAGCCCCTGGCGCGCGGAAAGAGCGGCAGACGGTCGACATGGGGACGATCGAAAACCTTCACGCGGTGGCCTTCCTGCGCCAGCGCCTCCGCGAGATGCGATCCGATGAAGCCGGCGCCTCCCAGCACCAGACAGGGTCCCATTCTGTTTTCCTCCAGCTTCGCCTGGCCAAGTTTACAGTCTTGAGAACAGACTAATTGCCCGGACCGTTAGGCAGTGGCCGGATTCCCTTTCACGCCGACCAGGTTGGCGTAGCGGCGGCCCTGCGTTCGCTCGACCAGCGCGCGAGGGCTGCTCACCGATTCCAGGACGCCGCGGCTCCCGGTAAGCTCATAAAGCCGGAACCCGAGATCCCGCAGCATCTCGAGGTACTCGAGCCCGTCTGCGCCGCAGCGTGACAGCCCGTAGGGCCAGAACTCGGTCATCAGGATGCAGTCGCCGCTGGCGGCGAGCAGGCCGGTCGCGCCGCGAATCACCCGGGCCTCGGCGCCCTGCACGTCGATTTTGATGAACTGGGCCGAGGCGATTCCGTAGCGCCGGCAGATATTGTCCAGCGTATCGGCGGCGACCGTCTCCTCGCCGCGGAGCAGCGGATCCGGATAGAGGCGGTTGTCGCCCTTGTTCTCGGGATTCTTGTAGAGCGTCAACGTTTCCGCGCGGTCCGAAGCAGCATGCCCGCAGACCAGCGCTGCGCCCGTCGCCGCCGCGGCGTTGCTCTCTATCGTCTTCTGCAGGTAAAGACGGCTCTCGCTGTGCGGCTCGATCGCGAGCACGCGTCCGCGGAATCCCGGCGTCGACAGCGCGAGGGCGCTGTAGAGGCCGACGTTCGCGCCGATATCGACGAAGGTCATGTCGGCGCCGAACCGCGAGCGGAAGTACGCGATCTCGCCACGCTCGTATACACCTAGCGTCAGCGCACCGGAGATCACGGGATCGTCCGGGTTGAGCCATACGGTCGCCTCGCCCACCCGGATGCGGCCCGGAAGCAGCGCTCGGATCGCGGCGTTCGCCGCGCGACGCAGCGGGCGCGGCTTGAGCAGGATCGTATAAACGAACTCCGCAATCGTCACGTTTGCATGCGCGTTTCCACGTAGCCCCAATTTCTGATCGAGCAGTTTACCGTGTAGCCATCCCGACCCGGCTTGCTTCATCAGCTCATCCCGGGATTTCCTCGTACGTCCCAGATCGGCTCGCCGCTCGCCCCTGGCGTTACCGGCGCCCAGCCAGCCACCTTGTAACGCCTGCCGGCCTCGATCGGTTTACCGCCGAGGCGCATGTCGGAGATGCGCGCGCCGATCTTGTTGTACGGCGCGATGGCGTAGCTCATGCCGCCGACGCGCACCATGTCGCCGCCCTGCTGCAGGTAGGGGTCCGCGTTGAACAGGTTATCGGCGATGTCCTCGAGGATCGCCTTGATCTCGCCGCCGGTGAGCTCGCTGAGCGTGGTATGAGGGTAGGTGATGGCGGTCTGGTCCATCAGGTGCTCAAGCGTGATCGCATCGCCGGGAAGCAGCGTCGTGCCCCAGCGGAAGCCGGGGGAAAACGCGATCTGCGCGCCTTTCTCGGCGAGCAGCGCGTCGAGCAGCAGCTCATCGAAGCTGCCGTTGAAGTTGCCGCGCCGGTAGAGCAAGCCCTCGGTGACTGCCAATTTTTCCTGCAGCTTGCCCTCATACGGCGCGCGCGCCCTGGCGATATAGCGCTGCATTTCCTCGTCGGCGGGCAAAAGGTTGGAAAACACGGGCAACAGGCGATAACGGTAATCGGCCACTCCCTGTGCGCCGACCTGCAGATCGAGCACCGCGAGGAACTTGCCGCAGCAGCCGGCGTTGGTGACGAGCGTGCTGCCGACGCGTACCGGCGCCGGCACCGCGTCGTGCGTATGCCCGCCGAGAATGGCATCGAGCCCGCGCAGGCGGGAGGCGAGCTTGAGGTCGACGTCCATGCCGTTGTGGGACAGCAGGACGACCGCCTTCGCACCGTTGGCGCGCACTTCGTCGACCAGCTTCTGCAGGCGCGGCTCCTGGATGCCGAAAGTCCAGTCCGGCACCATGTGGCGCGGATTGGCGATCGGCGTGTATGGGAAGGCCTGCCCGATGACCGCAACCGGCACACCCTTCACGCTGCGCAGCGCGTAGGGCTTGAACACCGGCTCCTCGAAATCGAGCGTGCGCACGTTCTGCGCGAGGAACTCGATCGGCGCGAGCTCGCGTTCGACCGCCTGGCTCACCCGCGCGGCACCGTAAGTGAATTCCCAGTGCGCGGTCATGCAATCGACGCCGAGCAGCTTCTGTGCGCCGATCATGTCGGCGCCGCGCGTCCACAGCGAGGTCGCCGAGCCCTGCCAGGTGTCGCCGCCGTCGAGCAGCAGGGCCTGCGGGCGCGAGGCGCGCAGGCGCTTCACCAGCGTCGCGAGATGCGCGAAACCGCCGACCTTGCCATAGCGCCTCGCCGCATTCTCGAAATCGAGGTGGGTGAAGGCGTGCACGAGCGAGCTCCCTGCTTTTAGGTTGTATTTCCTTAAAAAATGCTCACCTACCAGATGGGGTGCCTGTCCAGACCCAAGATTCATGCTCGGCTCGCGGAAATACACCGGCAGCAGCTGCCCGTGGACATCCGTGAGATGCAGGAAGGAAACGTTGCCGAAAAGCGGCACGTCGTAGAGCCCGGCAGCGGCCTGCGCCGCGCTCGCCGCGGGCCGCAGCCCGGCGTCCGCCGCGGCGGCCAGGGCGAGGAGCCGGAGGAATTCGCGGCGCTGCAAAACTACTGATTCACGGGCGAGTCGGGCTCGAGAAGCAGCGCCACGAGATCCTTGATCTGCTCCTCGGTCAGCGTGCCGGAAAGCCCGAGCCGCGGCATTTGCGAGCAGAGGTTATACGCCTTGGCGTTATAGATCTTGCCGTAGACGTAGCGCTGCATCTCCTGCCCGTTGCCGCGCAGCTTGCCGAATTGCCGCAGGCTCGGGCCGAGGGTGCCGAAGGACGCTTCCTGCGGCGAGAGCTGGTGGCAGTTGTAGCAGCTGCCGCCGGCTGCGGCGCCCGGCTTGTCGGTCCACTGCAGGCCGCGGCCGTTTTGCGCGATGCTCTCGCCGCGCTTCCAGTCGCCCATCAGGCTGCCGCTCGGATAGACGATGCTCTTCATCTGGTCCGCCTCCAGCGACTTGGCGAGCCCGGCGGGGGGCTGGTCGCCGCTTTCCGTGCACACGCGCTGCACACCGTCCTGCACCACGCGATCCATGCCAGCTTGTCCACGCGCGTGGAAATCGCGCTGCATGAGCTTCTGCACGTCTTGCGGCGTGGGATCCGCCAGCGCGAGCGGCGCGACAAGCATGGCAATGAGGAAAATCCTCTTCATCGCTTGGTTCCCGGGCCGCGGTAGGGCTCGCCTTTGCCGGTCGCAGTGAGGAACAGGATGAGCGCCACCGTGGTGTAGGAGCCGAAGTCAGGCTCGGGCATGCGCATCTGCTGATAGCAGTTGTTCATGCGCCACTGCAGCGTGACGAGCTGGCTGGTGGAGACGCGATACGCCGGCCACGTCGAAACGACGGGGCGTGCATGCTCCGGCTTGTACAGCACCGGCAGGTCCTGCATGCGGATGCGCTTGCCTTCCTCGCCATGGCAGCTTGCGCAGGAGAAATCCCACGCGCCGGCGCGATGGAAGTACACCGCTCTTCCCATCGCGTAGGCTTCCTTCTCCTTCGGATGCGACAGCCCCGGCGCCATCTTCATGCCGCGCGACTGCGCGGCGATGTAGGCCGATAGCGATTCCATCTCCGAGGGGCGATCGGCGCTGCCGAAGACCCGCGCGGCGGCTTCCTCGCGCTTGCGTCCCTGCAGCGTGCCCATGCAGTGCAGGAGGCGCGTCTCCAGGTCCATCACCCGGTCGGCATCCTTGAAGTAGCGCGGCAGCCTTGCATACGTGCCCTTGACGACGCCCGCGCCGAGGCCGAGGTCGCACTTCTCCAGCGAGACCTTGTTCGGGCCCTGCGGTTTCTTCCACAGCGCCTCGCCTTCCACCTCGAACAGCTCCGCCGGGCTGCCCTCCGCGACCATCTCGCGGTAGTGCTGGATTTCTTTTTTTGCGTCCTGTGCGGGCAAAGAGGCGCAGAATGTTCCAGCCAGCAGCACGCAAAACCCGAAAAGCTTTTTCACGCGACGGCAGTTTCGGTCTGGTTGGTCTCGCCGTGGTTGTCGATCCAGCTGACCTCGATCCTGTCGCCTTTGGCGCCGCCCTTGATGCGGAAGCTGAACACCGGGTTGCGCGAGACACCCTGGCTGATCTGGCTCTCGACCACCGTCTTGCCGTTGAGCTTCAGCGTCACGTTCTGGATGAAATGCAGCGGCACGAGCTTGCCGTCAGGGTCCTTGCGCTGCCCGGTTTCCATCGGGTGGGTCATCAGCACGCGCACATCGGTCACGCCGCCGGAGAGCGTCGCGCGCATTTTCATCGGTCCTGCCATCGTCGCTCTCCCTCGCTACCCGCCGCAGCCACCGATGGTGACCTTGATTTCCTGGGTGGCGACATAATGCTTGCCGAGCGCTTCGGCGACGACCCGCACCTCGGAGGTCTCGCCCACCTTCGCGTTCAGCTTCACGAAGGGCAGCGCGCCTTCCATGAAATCGAACTTGCCGACCAGCGGAAACGGGTTCTTGTCGATCAGCACCGCGATCGAAGTGGTGCCCGGGACGTTGCTCGTGATCTCGATCGGCACCACGGCGCCATTCTCGGCAATCTGCGGCGCCTCGATCACTACGTCCTTGCTCGCCACGGGATTGCTCGCGCCCAGGGTTTTCAGCGCGTCGGCCGCGGTTTTCGCGCCGAAGCCGTCCTTGTTCCACGTCGCGGCCAGCGCCGCGAACGGCTTGAGCACGATCGCCGCCACGGCCGCCAGCAGGCTTCTTCGGATCGGGTTCATCCGCATCTCCTTCGAGGCCGGTATTCTATCGTCCCCGACGGCGGAATACCCCTGATTTGCCTCCATGTTTCTCCTCGAGCCGCAGCTCTTGCAGCGTCATGCCGCGGTCGACGGCCTTCACCATGTCGTAGATCGTGAGCAGGCCCGCCGCCGCGGCGGTGAGCGCCTCCATCTCGACGCCGGTCTTGCCGCGGCATTCGACCCGCGCGATCACCACCACGGAAGAGGTGCGCTCCCGCAGCTCGAAGTCGACCGCCACCCGCGTAATGGCGATGGGGTGGGCGAGGGGAATCAGGTCGGAAGTGCGTTTGGCCGCCTGGATCGCCGCCACCCGCGCCACGCCCAGCACGTCGCCCTTCGTGGCCTTGCCCGCGGCGACCAGACGGAATGCCGCCGGGCTCATCGCGATGCGGCCCGAGGCGACAGCGATGCGATGCGTGCTCGCCTTCGCGCCGACGTCCACCATGTGGGCAGCGCCGCGGGGATCGAAATGTGTCAGCTGCGCGCGCGATTTTCTGGCCATGCCGGGCGCTATCATAAACACATGCGTGCTACCGCGTGGCTGATCGCCGCATGCGTCGCGCTCGCGCCGCGGGCGTTTGCGCAGGACCTGCCGGACCTCGGCAGTGCCGGGGACAGCGTGCTGTCGCCGCAGATGGAGCGGCGCCTCGGCGAGAGCATCGTGCGCGACATCCGTTTCCGGGAGCCCGCGTACCTCGACGATCCCGAGATCTCCGAGTATCTCGGCAACCTCGGCGCGCAGTTGACGCAGGTCACAGCCGGCGCGCGGCACGACTTCGAGTTCTTCGCGCTCCGCGACCCCGCGATCAATGCTTTCGCGCTGCCGGGCGGGTTCGTCGGCGTGCACACCGGGCTCATCAACTCGGCGGACACCGAGTCCGAGCTGGCCTCGGTGCTGGCGCACGAGATTTCGCACGTGACGCAGCGGCACATCGCACGCATGATCGGCCAGCAGCAGCAGATGCAGATTCCGGTAATGGCGGCGATCGCCGCCGCGATCCTGTTCGGGCGCTCGCGGCCCGACCTCGCCACGGGCGCCGCCGCCGCGGCGCAGGCCGGCGCCGTCCAGGCGCAGCTCAGCTATTCCCGCGACTTCGAGCGCGAGGCCGATCGCGTCGGCCTGCAGGCGCTCAACGCCGCCGGCTTCGACGCGCGCGCGATGGCGGCGTTTTTCGAGAAGATGCAGCGCTCGACCCGCGTCAGCGACGACGGCTCGATTCCCGGGTACCTGCGTACGCACCCTGTCACCACGGAGCGCATCGCCGACGCGCAGAACAAGGCGGCGAGCCTGCCGTACCGGCAGCACCTGGACAGCCAGGAGTTCCAGCTGGTGCGGGCCAAGCTGCGCGCCGATGCGGGCGAGGCGCGCGATGCGGTGGAGCATTTCGAGAGCTCGATCCGCGAGCGGCGCTACGCAAGCGCGGCCGCGGCGCACTACGGCCTGGCGAGCGCCCTGCTGCGGGCGCGCCGCGCGCGCGAAGCGGATGCCGAGGTCGAGCGCCTGCGCGCCACGGGTGGCGCGGGCCCGATGATCGAAACCCTCGCGGCGCGCGTGAAGCAGGCGCTGGGCGAGCCCGCGGCCGCGGCGGCGCTGCTCGCCGAGGCCCGCGCGCGCTACCCGTATTCGAACCCGGTGCTCTACGCGTATGCCGCCGCGCTGCAGGACACCGGGCACAACGGGGAGGCGCTCGCGCTGCTCGCCGAACCGCTGCGGCTGCATCCGCGCGATCACCGGCTCTACGCGCTGCAGGCGAAGACCTACGCCGCGCTCGGCAAGCGGCTGCTGCAGCACCAGGCGCAGGCCGAGTTCTACGCCCTGCAGGGCAGCTTGCCGGCGGCGATCGAGCAGCTGCAGCTCGCGCGCTCCGCCGGCGACGGCGATTTCTACCAGCTGTCGGTGGTCGACGCGCGCCTCAAGGACCTGCGCGCGCAGTACTCCCTGGAGATGCGCGACGCGAAGCGCTAGCGCTTCGCGGGCTCGAAATACGCGTCGTACAGCAGGTCGAAGGTTTTTTCGGCTTCGCGGAGCAGCTCGTCCTCGCCCGCAGTACGGCGCACCGCCCCCTGCAGCAGCGTCTGCACGCCGGCGGCTTCCGGCACCGGCGTGCCTCGTACTTCGAGGAAGTGCACGATGCTTCCGATCTTCGCCAGCGCGACATTTTTTGCGAGCTGCAGCCGCGCCAGCATTTCCTCGTAGCTGACCCGGCTCTCACTGTTGCCGAAATGCGCGCCATCGAAGCCGAAAGCGATCGCGCCCGATGGCGGCGGCTGCGCCTTGTCGAGCCAGGCGAGCTTCGCCTCGGGATCGACGAAGCGGCGGATCAGCCAGGCACAGGCGAGCCGGTCCGCCCAAAGCGGCTTGCGCGTCGCCCAGGTGCGTCCGAACAGCTTTTCGGTGGCATCCAGGGTGGCGTGCGCCTGCCCCGGAAAGGCGAGCTTCTGCACGGCCGCGTCAGCCTCCTGGAGCACCTGGCGGGCGCGTTCGCGCGTCGGCGTCGGAAAGAAATCCAGCGCGGCGATGGCTTCGAAGTCGCGGCGCTTCTCGTGCAGCACGCGCGAAATGGCGCCCGGGTCCGTCTGGCCGTAGCCGAGGCGCAGGCTCTCCACGCTCTTGATCAGGTCCTCATAGCGGGCCGAGCGGTCGAACAGGCGCAGGAATGCTTCGTGCTGCGCGGGCGAGGCTGCGGTGACGTGCAGCAGGTGGGCGACGGCAGAAACTTTCGCGATGTAGTCGACCAGCGCTTCGAGCGCCTTGCGGTTCCCCGGCGTGTCGGGCAGGAGGTAAGCGCCCTCGCGCAGCACCGCCGCGCCCAGCGATTCGAGCATGCGCAGCACGTGCATGCGCGACGCCGGATCGTCGGTGGACAGCTGCGCCAGCGTAACTAGCCACTTGGCTGCGGCCTGCGGGCGCGGCTTGTCCATGCGGCATAATACTTTATGGATTTCGATCGGGAGCTCGACGCGCGCGGCCTGAATTGCCCGCTGCCGATCCTGCGCACCAAGAAGGCGCTGACCGGCATGCAATCGGGGCAGGTCCTCAAGGTGCTCGCCACCGATCCCGGCGCGGTCAAGGATTTCCAGACCTTTTCCAGGCAGACCGGGCACGAGCTGCTGTCCCACGCCGAGGCGAACAAGGAATTCACCTTCTTCATGAGGAAGAAGTGAAGCGGGCTTACCTTGCCTGTTTACTGTTCTTGGTTCCTGCCGTGCATGGCCAAGCTACGTTCAATGTGAAAATCCTGACCCCCGAAACCGCGCTCAAGGCCGCCCAGGCGGCGCTGAAGAAATGCCGCGACAGCGGGCTACCAGGCGACCGTCGCAGTCGTGGACCGCATGGGCGTGGTGCAGGTGCTGCTGCGCGACCGCTTCGCCGGCCCGCATACCACGGACATGGCGAGCGCCAAGGCCTACACTGCGGTGAGCTTTCGCACGAACACCACGGAGCTTGCCGAAGCGACCCAGCCGGGGCGGCCGCAAAGCGGCGTGCGCAGCCGTCCGGGCGTCGCCGCCGTCGGCGGCGGGCTGATGATCGAGGCGGGCGGCTCGCTGCTCGGCGCGATCGGCGTCTCGGGCGCGCCGGGCGGGCGCGAGGACGATGCCTGTGCTGCGGCCGGCATCGCCGCGATCCGCGAAGACATCGAGCTCTAGGGACTATGAAATAATCCTTCGCATGATGGCTCGCTGGATCCGGCTCGGTGCGATCGAGCCGTTCGACTTCCGCGCGGCATACTCGGCGCTTGCCGCCGCGCAGTCGCCGCTCGCCCGGCCTATACTTCTGTGGGGCCAGGACGACCGGCAGTATTTGTTCGCCCTGATCGCGCCGAGAAAATACGCGCCAGGGCGCGTCAGTCGCTGGGTTTCGTGGGCACTTGCGCCCGCGATCGCCGCTTATCGCCAGTTCGGCCTGCCCGCCTACCTGGATGGCGAGTCGATCTGCCTGCACGGGCAGAAGGTCGCGACAGCGACGATTGCGCCGATCGGCGAATGCGCCGTCGTCGCCTCCAGTTTCCTGAGGCGCTTCCCGGCAAAGTGCATCCCCACTCCGTCGGCCGAGATGGAGGAAGCGTTCCGCCTGCGGCTCGAGGCGCAGCACGGCTGGCAGTTCGACCACTCCTGGCCCAGCGAGCACGAAACGCCGAAGTACGCGGTGGCCTGAAGTGCCCTCGCGCCGCGACTGGCTGAAAGGCGCGGCGGCGATGCTCCTGGTGCGCGAGGCGCTTGCTCAAGGCCGCCTCGCGCAGGGCGTCCACCGTCGGCAAGGTGATGTCAGGATCAGCGGCGACAGCGTTTCCACCGGTGCGGACGGCGAAGTCGTGTTCGTTGTCGGCAAGGACGCCATGCTGGTGCGCCGCAATTCCGAGCTTTCCATCTTGAAGACCGGGCTGCGCATCGTCACCGGCGCGGTGCTGTCGGTCTTCGGCGGCGGCCGCAGGCAATTGCGCACCCCGACCGCCAACATCGGCATCCGCGGCACGGCAGTCTATATCGAGGCGGAGCGCAGCCGCACCTACGTCTGCACCTGTTATGGCGAGGCGGTGCTCGAGCCGCGCGGCGATCCCGCGTCGCGCGAGACGGTGCGTACCCTGCACCACGAGCAGCCGCGCTACATCCTGGCGAAGGGCGCGCCGCAGATGATCATGCGCGCGCCGGTGGCGAACCACACGGACGCAGAGCTGGTGTTCCTCGAAAGCCTGGCGGGCCGCGAGCCGCCTTTCGTCGGCAAAGGCTTCCAGCCCTACTAGGCGCCGAGGCGCTCGTACACCGGGCGGATGTCGCGGCGGATGGCCGGCAACTGGCTGGCATAGGCGGCCGCCGCGGCAAGCGCCGCGACACCGCACGCGGCGAGCGTGACGGGCGGACCGACATATTCGGCGATCCAGCCGGTCAGCAACGCGCCGAGCGGCGTGGTGCCGATGAACGCCATGACGTAGAGCGCGGCGACGCGGCCGCGCAGCTCGTCGGGCACGATCGTTTGCAGGACCGTGTTCGTCGACGCGGCGGACAGCATCAATCCCAGGCCGACGAGGTAGAGGGCAGGTAGCGCTACCCAGAGCGTGGTGGCCAGCGAAAACGCGACTAGCGCAGCGCCGGCGGTCGCCGACATCCATGCGATGAGGCGAAACAGGCCGCGCACGCTCGGCCGCATCGCCAGGTACAGCATCCCCGAGACCGCGCCCAGCCCGGCCGCGCCTATCAGGATGCCCAGGGTGCCCGAGTCGCCATGGAATGCTTCGCGGGCGAACCAGGGCATCAGCGCGACGTAGGACCCCACGGTCATGCTGATGGCGGCGAGCAGCAGCAGGGCGCAGCGCGCGGGAAGAAAGCCGAAGGCGTAACGCGCCCCCGCCACGAGCTCGCGCCTCCAGCCGTGCTCGCTGTGCACGTGCCTGCGCGGCGGCAAACGCATCTGCGCGAGCGCCGCAAGCATGACCAGATAACTCGCCACATTCAGGCCGAAGCTCCAACGTTCGCCGAGCGTGGCGATGAGCGCGCCGCCGATGAGCGGGCCGACGAAGCGCGCGCCGTTCATCATCACGGAATTGAGCGCGATGGCGTTGGCCAGGTCGCCTTTTCCGCCAACCAGCTCGAGCAGGATCGACTGGCGTGCGGGGGCGTTGAACGCGTTGACGATACCGAGCACCAGGTTTCCGGCGACGAAATGCCAGGGCTCGGCGACGCCCAAGGCGACGACGAGGAACATGGCAAGCGCCTGCACGGCGGCGATCCAGTTGGTCGCCACCAAGACGCCGCGCCGGTCCAGCCGGTCGATGAACACGCCGGCCAGCGGGGCGAGGATGAAAAACGGGATCTGCAGGGCGAATGCCGAAAGGCCGAGCAGGAATGCCGAGCCCGACAGGTGGTACACGAGCCAGCTGGTGGCGATCATCTGCAGCCAGCTGCCGATCTGGGAGACGCCCTGCCCGATGAAAAACAGGCGGAAGTTGCGGTAGCGCAGGGCCCGCAGGCCGTGCGGGAGACTCACGTTCGCGCGGCGAGCTTGTCGAGCTGGGCGTTGACCTTGGCCAGCGTCGCGCGGAAGGCAGCGAGCCGCTCGCGCTCTTGCTCCACCACCTTGGCCGGTGCGCGCTCGACGAACGCGGCGTTGCCAAGCTTGGCCCGTGCCTTGGCGATCTCGCCTTCAAGGCGCGCCGACTCCTTCTTCAAGCGCTCGCGCTCCGCGGCGGGGTCGACTTCGATCTGCAGCATGAGTCGCGAATTCCCCACCACGGCGACCGGCGAGTCGGATTCAGGCAGGACGTTTACGTGCCGCAGATCACTTAGCCGCGCCAAAGAGGAGACAGCGGCGGTCGTCGTATCGGAATCCGACGTCGCCGGCGGCTCGGTAACGACCAGCGCCACGCGGTCCTTCGGCGGCACCTTCGCCTCGCTTCTCAGATTGCGCGCCGCGTTGGTCAGGTCCTTGAGCACCGCCATGTCGCGCTCCGCGGCCGGGTCGATCCTTTCGGGCCGCGACTTCGGATAAGGCGCCAGCATGATGGTTTCGCCCTTCCTGCCGGCAAGCGGCGCCACTTTCTGCCACAGCTCCTCGGTGATGAAGGGAATAATCGGGTGCGCCAGCCGGAGGGCAGTCTCGAGCACGCGCAGCAGCGTGCGGCGGGTGCCGCGTTGCACCGCGGCATCCGGATTCCGCAGCTGTACTTTCGCGAGCTCCACGTACCAATCGCAATACTCGTCCCAGACGAAGCGGTAGATGGCGTTGGCGACGTTGTCGAAGCGGTATTCGGCGAAGCCTTTCTCCACGTCGGCTTCGACGCGCTGCAGCTGGCTGACGATCCAGCGGTCGATGTAGGAAAGCTTCACCGGCGCGCGCTCGTCCTGCCCGCAGTCCTGGCCCTCGGTGTTCATCAGGACGAAGCGGGTCGCGTTCCAAAGCTTGTTGCAGAAGTTGCGGTAGCCCTCGCAGCGGCTCAGGTCGAAGTTGAGCGTGCGCGAGAAGCTCGCCAGCGAGGCGAACGTGAAGCGCAGCGCGTCGGCGCCGAAGGCCGGGATGCCGTGCGGAAAGTGGGTGCGGATATAGGCCTCGATCTTTTCTTTGTGCTCGCCTTTGAGCAGGCCGACGGTCGATTTCTTCAGTAAATCGTCAAAACTGATGCCGTCGATGAGATCGATCGGGTCGATGGTGTTGCCCTTCGACTTCGACATCTTCT